>Ga0182738_1002557_pt1 | contig 21486 bp, 15 predicted proteins | sample eDN5th30CBELigMG_FD_128876 | JGI IMG/M metagenome (GOLD analysis project Ga0182738, IMG submission 128876) | Enriched Miracle-Growth compost microbial communities from Emeryville, California, USA - eDNA 5th pass 30_C BE-Lig MG (version 2)... ... | reverse complement strand
CATTTATAACATCTTCCAGAATATAAATTTTTATTTGATGCATCTTTGCGATAACCTCCCGCAACATAATAGGTGCCTGCAAGTTTTTGGAGATCAAGGTTTGTGGAGGTCTCGAAAGAGAAAGTTGTGGAGAGAAGTAGAAAACAGAAAAATAGAAAAATCAATCGAAACATCTCATATATTGAATTATATCAATTTTTCTTGTATTAATTTTTTTGTAAAAAGGCCAGATTAAAAATTTGGTATCGATCGACAAGATTGAGTTTGTTCTTTTCAGGCTTCTGAGTCTGTTCCAAAAGTTTTTTGAAAGCAAATGTTGAGAAAAAGTTTCCTAGTCAAAAATAACAAGAAAAAATTTGAAGTAAATATTTGTTTATTTTCAAAATTTTTGTGGACTGATATCTCTGAAAGGAAAAAAATGAAATCAAAGAGGATTCCAGTTCTCTTCAAAGCTTTCTAATTTGAATCACCCACTCACATTGTTCATACCCTTAAATTTGTTCATTCATCTGGAATTCAGATCATCTAAACAAAGAACATTCTGGAGATAATTTTTTCCTCAATATCTCATGAAAAAAACCCAAAATACATTTCTCCCTTCCAACTTACTTAAACGTTTCTCCCTACAGCACGGCCTAATATTCCATCTATTTGTAAATTTTGGCATTTAGCCCCATTCAATACCTCCCAAAAAGTCGAAAGTTTTACTAATTTTAGTTCATTTAATTCATAATTTATCAACAGCTATCATCTTATTAATCCAATGGATTCGACTCACAGTACCAAAATTTCAACTTTAGCCCTCCTTATTAAATACTGCAGGTTTAAAAATCTTCATAAAAATACTCTAACAATCACAACATGACTCAAATCCCCTCAAAGAAGCCTTTCTTATATCATTCCCTTCCCACAAAGAAGCCTTCGTTCTGCAAACTGAGGCACGTTCGCTTCCTATCCAAACTTCAAGCGAGCCCTAAAAATCTCCGTAAATTTACCTCTGTCAAAAAAGTTAATAATGCTCTGATCCCCTTCACTTCTCAGGAGAATCAATACTCCCTCTACAACGCGTATTTCAGGACCTTTGCTCACTTTGTTAAAAATATTCTGACCAATAAGCATGTCCAATCAATCCAGCTTCAAGGAAATCTCCTTCTCAGTTTCCCCTTACTTTATTCTTTCATTATGAAAGCCACCAGAATCCAAGGATTCTCCATCACTATCCGTGATAAAGAAGAAGCTCAGATCTTGCCTTATCTGAAGCAAATAAAAAGCCTCACTCTCACTATTGCTTCTCCTATTGAAAACTTGATCCCAGATCATGGAAGCGTCGATCCTCTTGGGCTCTTGGCCCTGAAAAATTTGCGAAACCTTGAGCTTGTATTCCCAGATCCTGAACTCGTCCCTGGATTGAAGTTACAGCCGAAAAATCTGACGCATCTTCTCACTGTATTCTCAGATCCAGAGTTTAAAGCGTCGGTTCGTATTAGGGCATCAGAGTTTGTCACAGTTGACAAGACTATCACTGTGACAATTCCTCCTAAAGGAGCGACTCATATTACTTCATTTAAATTTGGACATGTTGACGAAGAGGGTCTGGCTTTCCTTCTGAGAACTTCTGAAGGCTTCAATAATCTCAGAGAGCTCAACTTTACACTCAGGATGAACAAAAAGAACCTGGATTCTTACCTCCAAATTCTTCCGAGACTCATTTGTATGGAGCAACTTCACAGTTTAGGAATCTCTTTCATGTTACCCTTCTTCCATTTTGACGCTCAGCCCATCTTTAGAGACCTGAGATTCCCCCAGACAATCAAGGATCTTTCTCTCCACTTTTATCCTGTGGCATTCTGCCCGATCAATGAACTTGCTACCAGTGACTTTATGAATTTCAGAAAAGAACTTGAAAGACTTGAGCATGTCAAGAATTTGTCAATCAACTTTGTTGTCTCAGAACATATGAATTCTTGCTACTCTCTCATTGAGCAATTAAATGGAGATATGAAATCTCTTGAAAAGCTCAAACTGAAAGTTGACTATCACGTCGAACCTAATCATACCGAGACTAATTGTGTCAGAGATATCTTGAAATGGGTCATTCAGCTCCAAAATCTCCGAGACTTGGAACTTCGGGTCGAGTTCCCCAACTTCTTTGGTATTGATAGATTGGCAATGGAAGAGCACAGTTCACTAAAGAACTTGAAAACCCTTATCTTTAGAACTCCAAAGGAAAAGACATTTGCCGATGATAATTTCACAGTTGAGAATCTTGGATTCTTACTTAAGTTGCTTGAACCTTCTTATAACACTTTAGAACTATTTGAGCTTGATGTATCAAGTGTCAACTTTACTGAAGAATGCTTTGGAATCCTTTTACATGCTGTAAGTCAAATGAGAAAACTCAGAGAGTTCGATTGTGCCATTTATGAAGGAGAATTCACTCAGCCAATGTTTAAAGCCTTTGAAGAAAGTCTCAAATCTCTGGACAGCTTGGATGAAATCCATTTGATGACTGATGTTAAAATGAAAGAAGATAACAATCATCCTCAATTGGATAATGGACATGATCCTGGTCATGGACATATCAGTGATATACCTCTTGGTGGTGGATTCTTCCAAAAAGTCTCTCATTTATTCGATTGGAGAACTTAAGAGAGATGTTATGTTGCATAAAAAACAAAATATTATAATATATCACTTTATATCCTATTGTTTTTAATATATCAGTGTTGACGATGATACTTTATACTAACCTAATCTATTCTATGCTATGATATTTACTCTTATATTAATTGTGACTTTAAAAAAAAAAGAATAAAACAAACTTTTTTTCATTTATTTTTTTTCTCTGAATAAAGAGGCTTTGTCAAATAAAAAGTTGGACCAATTAAAAATAATAAATTTCTTTATATAAAATATATGTACAAGGCAATAGTATGATTATGTACTCTCATCTCTCAATTTTAGTTTGCATCATTTCTATCAGAGATAGTTTTAACAGAGAGCAAATAACTTGAGAGGTCCTGAACACCAAAATCATAAACATGATTGACTCTGTTACCACTGAAGACTTTGATGGATTCATTTTCATCACTCTCGACATCATTTTGGTTGTAGAAGTTATCAGCTTCTTTCAAGAATTTCTCTTCTTTCTTCACAAACAGCAACTTTCTCATATCAAACACATAATATCCATTCAGCACTTGAGATTCTCTTTGACCGCCCAAAATAACCACATCTGAAGCGTTCATTCTGAAAGCAGTTGCATTCATTCCAGCCTCATAAGTAAAATCATTCATAATAGAGTATTTCACAACTGACCAATCGTTCAGCTTAATGGCATATCTTTCAATTTTGTCCACATAAAAGTCCAAATACTTGGGATTTTGGCCACCAAAGACATAAATGTGAGTATCATTCACATTCAAACTACAGGCACCTTGTCTTGGATAATTTATATCCCTCATGTCACAAAATGTCTTTGATTTCACATCCAATCTTTCACATTTTGGAATCACACGATAATCCTTCGATTTATTTGTATCATATCCTGAAACAATATAAATCGAATTATCAATTGTTGCCAAAGAAAATTCCTGTCTTGCATTAGCCATGGGACTGATTTCATACACAACAATCTTGTTGTCAGCAGTAGCATGATCCAAATTGAAGCAAAATACGCGGTTGCTGGACTTGTCATTCAACACGGGATCTTCACCTCCAAACAAAAAGATCAAATGATTCTTATAGAGGGCACTGCCGCAGCTGTTAAAGATGTAAAAAGGAGCCTTATATGAATTGGTTGTGTAGAGTTCATAGCAAGTGAATTTTCCAGTCACACAATCAAAGACATTGACTTCATTTGAACAAAATCTCAACTGATGCAATCTTGTACTCTTCTTTTTATGAACAATTTCTTCAGTTTCTTCCAAGACCTTGAAAAAGTTCTCCTCATAAACTTGATTCTCATCCTTGAGATATTCAATCTTTCCGAGTTTCTCTTCCAAAGTCTCTTCTTGGTTTTCTTTCTCCTTGGGCTCTTTCTTCAATGCATCGAGCCCTTTGATGTATTCTGGCATATGTTCATTCACAAAATTGCTGACTTTTGAAGAAATTTGGCTGTAGACCAAAGTCATATGACCAATCTCTGAAAAGACTTCTTCTTGACTCATCAAAGCATCAATTTCATGGTCCAGACATTTGAAATCTGTCACATTTCTAGCTTCAATTTTCACTTGTTCAACTTCGCTATGGAATTCAATAGCTTTAGCTTTCTTGCTTTGAATTGTTGTGAGTTGTTGCATATTTTCTTGGATTTGCTCAAGCTTAGCATACTGTTCACTCTTCTTGTTGAAGCTTTGAGCAAAACTCTTGTTATTTGCATGCACTTTTTCAAGGGCAGCAGCATAGCGAGCCTCATAGCTTTCAATTGCTTTTTGTTTTAGTTCTTCAGCCTTTCTCTTGAGATCTTCAAAGTAATCTTGAATCGCTTGTATATCCAAACCCTTTAAGCTGTCCAAGACAGTCACCTTGTTCTGGTTATCTTGGATTTTGGATCCATAGTCTTGAAGTTCAGCAGAAATTGTTTCTTTCTGCTTGAGAATGTCAACTTGGAGGTTCTCAAAGATTTCTTCAAGTGGTTGAAATTTGTTTTCAAGCTGGCATTGAACATGAACAGAAACACATCTTAAGCATGCCAAAGTGGAATGATGAAAGCAATAAAAGGCGCTTTCTTTATCTGGGTGATTAGGACAAGTGAGCTTTGAGTCTTGCATTGTCAGAAATTATTTTAAAAATTAAAATTTATCTCGATTAATTTAATAGGCCCGAACCTAATTTAAATGTATTTATCGAACCAGAAAAGAACAGTCTAAAGCCCCAGAATTGTCTTACGTTGAATATTTTCAATGAATACAAAGGATTTCATCAGATCTCAATCGATTGAGGCTCCAGAAGATTATCTTGAAAGAAGGCTCTCATCAGATTTCAATCATTACCCTCCAGGGGAAAATCAATTGTATCCCGGCTTTCTGATCGCTTTTAAAAATTTTAAATTGGTATTTTTTAATATTTTTTTCTATTTAATCAATTCCACCTTTCGATGAGTTTTGAGTCCAGCTCCCTCTGATGTGGAAATCCTGTGAATAAGTAAGAATTGAAAGGGTTCTCTCTCAAGTTTAATTTTTATATTCTCTGAAACTACAAAAAATTCTCAACTCCCCCGGGAAAACACAACTCCGAAGCACTCTTTTATTAACACAAGTGAGCTCTCATACCGCACGTGTTCATTTTGATTTTTCACAGATGAAATGTGATCGCTCTTACCTGAATTAATTCCATAAAAAATATTTTTCCAATTTTTCCAAACTCAAATGAATTATTTTGACTGAATCCATCTCTAAACGGTCCCAATTTTAATTTTTTTTGAGGTTGTTGAAAATCGCAAGAGAAGTTTATTCGAAATTATTGACACCCTGGACTCATGCCTCGTCCACTTTTCAGAATAAGAACTCTTCTTTCTGTCTCTATTTTGTCCTCAAAGATTCTCATTATTTTTATAAAAATAGCACTTCAAGCAATTAAAACCCTTCATTTCATTTTTCATTTCCCCCTCTCTGGTTGAAAGCAAAAACTATCGAAAAACTGAAATAAAAACTTTAAAATCTCAAAATACAGTATTTTATAACACTTTTGTTCTAAAATATTATTCTTCGACTACTACTTTACCCATAAACTCAAGTTCCTCTCCAAAAATCCTCTCCTCTTCACTCTTGATGTCCAAAGAAAAAACAACCTCCGATTTTGGAAAGCAACTTCCTGAAATCACTCAAAGACGAAAAACAAATGACTCTCTCACCAACCCCAAGGCTCAAGGTGAGTTTCCTCGTCCCTCCTCTTATTTCTTATTCACATAGGACCTCCTTCAAAACATCTTTCTGGCCAATTAGAACCTTCAGACTTTCCAAAATATCGTTGGTATAGGTTCTGGAATTTTATTTGTATCTTTGCGATCTCATTTATTCTAATCCCTCACAACTTTCAACTCGCAAAAGTTGGATCAAATGTCCTTATATCCATCCTCACTTTCATTATTACTGTCTGGATTTATACTCAATATATTACTGAGCTTTACGCTATTTACATGAAGAATCTCTCAGCTGCAAATATGGCTTTACAAATGATGGGTTTCAACGCATTTTTCTTGCTCCTCGCAACATTATACTTTGGCTACAACCTTTTTACCTATCGATTGAATCCTCCTTTACCTCCAAGTGATAGTAGCTCGACGAGTCTTGCACTTTTAAAAGTTGCTGTTATTGCTCTGAGTTTAATATCAGTAACTCATATTTTCATCACCTTCTGGGGAGCTATGAAAGTCAGAGATGCCTTGATTCAAAGACAAGTTTCTCTAGAAAAAGCCAAGATATAAGAAGCTATGTATTTGTACCTCCTTTCTTAAATTATATAAAAATCGAAATAAGAGTATTTGCTTTCCATCTATCTAATTTTTACGACTCAGAGAGAAAACATTTTGTGAGAGACTATCTCTTGTATATTAGTGTACGATGAATAAATACGATATTGGTTCATAAACAATCAATTGATAAATTAGCAAAGATGTACGAGGAAAAATTTTTAGAAAAGATGTTCTTCATATGTTCGCAGTTTTCTGTGAGGAATATCTTGGCTGTCTATATGATCTAAACCAAAAGATTAGTTTTCAAAGAATTCAATAAGTGAAAATGATTGTCTGAGCCGATAAAAGGACTAAGAAGCCATAAAGAGACAACTAAGGCTGGAAGGCATCAGATTAATTTTTGCAGGCTTTCAGGGAACTACCTTATGAAAAGATATATCCCTTCTGACCTGCAATATGCAAAGCAGCAATCAATATTTACCTTGAATGATGAAATGTTTTGAGAGCACTTCTGATTTCATTATGAGCAAGACATCACGCAAAGAGCTTGGGGACTAAGAAAAATTAAAAGACTGCGAGATAATGGTAAAGTTGATTGTCCGAAGCTTACTTTCCAGATCGTATGATGACCGAAATGGGAAAAAACGACTCCGGTTGTTTTTTGCAGGGGTTGTAAGAATCGCACATAAAAGGGTCGCGCTTCGTACTCGGACTGCAGTATGAATAAAGGAAGCTTGTAATTACCTTAGATCCAGATGATCATTTTTGCCTTGAGATCCTTGCAAATCCTTGTCCTCTCACTTCAATAAATTATTTATAAACGACCAAGTGCTGTATATATAAATATTAAGAAGCTCAAAATTAATCGTAAAAAGATTTGTGTACAGAATTCAAAGCCGAAGAAAGGGGCCAAAATATTTTTCTTTCTTCTCAAAAAGACTCTCCAGCCTCCTTTTCGCTTTTTCGACACGAAGCCAACAGGTTATCTTTGAACAAAATAAGCCTCACATTCAAACAGCTCCACTCCCATCAATTTTCTGATTTGTGGTGTCAAAATTAAAGTTTAAGTCCTAAATTTTATTCAAAGCATAAGTTGCCTCTCCTTCCCAAAAAGCTTTCATATTTCGCGTAAAATGTCTTCAAGTCAAAGTAAATTTAAATATTTCTCTTTCTCAGAATATCGTCACTCAGCCCAAGAAATGTAGTGAGTAATGCAGAAAGATTTAAATGAAAATAATATTTATACTTTAAATGATTTTTCTTTTCAGTTGAAGATGGAGAAATTCCCTGAACTCCAAAGACAAGAGGAAAAATTTATTTTGAGATTTTTTCATTGAAAATCTTCGAATATCTTGAATGAATTGTGACAATTTCATTTTTTTAATTTTTCAGGTTTTAAAATTTCTATTGAAATTATTAAAAAATTACTTAGAGATGAAATTATAATTCAAAAAATTCGAACCTGATTAATTTTCAAAATATTTTTCTAAACTAAAATTTGAAATCATTTTTTTCAATTAATAAATTTTTTTTCTTTGAAATTTTTTGTTTTTTGTTTTGTTTTCAATTTTTCATTTGAATTATTTTATCAATGAAAGTTTCAATCGAATGTCAACACTTTTCTCGGACTCGATATTAATGCCAATGGATCTAGCTTACAGAAAACAATATCAATTGAAACCATTCATCATTGAATAATTCTGAAAATATGTGACCTATGACTCCAGATTTCCTTTGAAATGAATACAAAAAGCTAATATTGTTGAGAGGATTTTTTTATCGTTTATAAATTTCATCCCAAAATTTTAATCATCTCCCAATTAATTTGAATTTAAAAACTTCTTTTGATTCATGTTTAGAGACATGTGCACTTGGTATATTTTTCCATAAGATATTTAACATTCAAGCTATAGACATGCATTATTATTATATAAAATCAAATTAAAAATATCCAGGAAAAGCCAACTCTTTTTCCTCTCATATTCACAATGTTTTTGACAGAATGATAATTTATTTATTCAAATTTCTTTATAAATAAAGCCTTCTATTAATTTGGCTTATTGCTGTTATCAACATTCTCTTGATCACTGAAAGGTCCAAATGATCCTCTTCCTCTAGCGCCCATCTTTAAATTCCACAACAAACTATTTGAATTCTGAATAGCTTTCGTAAATATCTTGCTATTATGCAGACCTTTTCAGAATTAGAAAATCAATATTTTCAAACACCGTTACCTAGTTGTTCAGTCTTTCCAAGGTGAGGATTTAAAATCGGTTTGCTATCGTTCTTGAGGCTGTCTTTGAGTGCTAAATGCACATTTGATATTGTTTCTAAATTTGTCAGCGTGCCAGGATCAGTCTTCGGGAAAGCCTGTGACAAGAAACTCGCCACATTATTTAGTGTCAGCCTAATATCATCCAGCTCCTGTGACATCTGCCCAGCTGCTGGATCTTTTTCTTCAAAATCAGTCCCGGCAAGTTCCTCGCTCAAGGTCTTTGGTTTCTCCACAATTTGTGGAACCAAAGTATTTGAACTCACATTGCTACTTATTTATCAAAGATAGAGCTTCATATTAAGCATACCTGCTTTTTAAGACGATACTATCAGAAGCGCCTTTGAGGAATGAAGAAATTGCAGAAGGGAAACTTCCAAGTTTATCAAGAAGTTCGTCCTTTGAAAAAGAGCAACCACCCAAGAGCTCGCAGAAGGTTATCACTTTATCGATCTTGGACTTCTCCTTTGTTCTCAACTCACTCATCTTCTCAAGCTCCGATTTTATTTCCTCATTTTTCTGCTCCAAAACTTGACTGTCAGCCTTGATCTTCAAGATATTTTGATTGGTAGCTTCTGAAAGATCCTTTTGAGTCTTGACCAAGAATTCCAAGTTCTTGCATTTCTTCTGCTCATTCTTATACTATTTATTATTTATTAGCCGTTAGACTCAATTAATTATTCGAAACCTTTTCTTTCAAAAATCTGACTTTCTTAATCCACAAATCATCCACAAAGAAACTTGTTCTGCTTCTTTCACATGAAGTATTGGTTATTCTACTCATTTCTTGTTCATCATCTGAACCACTCTCAAATCTACTATCTTCAAATATCGATTCATTCTTCTCTTTTATCGCTTCAATTTTCTTCTATTCAAGAGTCAATACTATACTTTCATACTTTCAAACCTTCTGAGGCTTATCAAAGGGTGTGAATGAATTTTCCCTTCGATCTTTTCTTGACTTCCTTGTTGTTGCTTCTCTTTTTGCCATCTCAATCTGCTTCTCATAGACGTAGATCTTCTTTTGTAAGCTACGATTACTTTCATTCAATTTCGAATTTTCTTCTCTCAATCGATCATTCTCTTTTTCCAACCTATCGTTTCGAATTATTATTCATCCCTTTCATGTCCAAAACTTACTTATCAAGTGTATTAAAGTATTTATTTGTTTGTTTCCTTTCAGCCTTCAAACAATCTTCCATTTCTTCCATTTGTTCATAAAGACTCTGAATCTTCATTCTGGCTTCTTCAAGGTTCTATTTAAAAAATATCAACAAAACCACTCAGAAATCCTTTTTACTTGTTCGAGTTGCTCGATTTTGTCTTTATTGTTTTTCTTATCAACATCATCCAAAAATTTCTAAAAGATTATTTTCTTCATAAAAAATGAGAATTCTTCAAACCTGAATTTCATATTCCTTGAACTTATAATCTATGCTTGTCATCAGAGCTCCACTCTCCAACGTCCTAATAGTTGATGTATCTGTATCTGGATAGTCCATTTCCAATGTTCTTTCCCATGGTTCCTATAATCATCATCATTCATTATTGAAATCTTGTGAAGCAATGTGTACTTTGTGATTCTCTTTTTCAGCAGAATTGTAAAAACTCATTTGATTTGAATATTATTCTAATATGGGTGTTTCTGGAGGCCTTAAACGTATCAGAAAGATGAATGAAACTAAATTCCGCTAGAAAGTTTAATGAATTAATTCGAAATTCTACGAATAACAAGCCTCAACCTTTTGGAAAATTTAACGTAACGAGATTTCTTTTCATTTCAACTCATATGAATTAATTAATTTCAAACCAAAGGTAAAAAAGCACACTCTCAGACATACATACTGGTTGTTTTTAAAAAAAGTAAATCGTAATCTTTCTCATTATAAAAAAATTTTTACTCTGGTTTTCTCATTTTAGATGTCAGTGATCAAAGATTCAGCTGAAAGGCTTCTCTTCAGCCTTGCGTATTGCTTCTTTCTGAATAAAACGCAAGTTCCCAACAGACTCATAAACAAGATTGAGCAAAGAGGAATAAGGATGGTTTCCAAAGTGCTAAGTCCACTTGGGTTTTTCTTCACGGTGCCGGCAGCATCCTTTTCAAATCCACAAATCTTGTTGTAATTAGCAACAGTAGTTTTGTTGGTAACGTTTGAGATGTAGGTCTTGAATTCACTCCAGTTGCACTGATTAACTTCTTTTTGGCAGAAAGGAACGCTGACGCCATTATAATAGAAAGTAACATTGGACTTCTTGGAATTATATTCAAAGATCAAGTTGCTGGCGTATTGTGGGAACACACAGTTGGGATAGGGCAACAATTCCTTGCCAGCTTTTTCACTTCTGTAATTTTCAAGCAAACATTCAGGAGTTGTGATGTTGAATGCAGCCAAAATGGTCATTAAAGTCGTGTCATGAGCAGATAAGAACACAAACTTAGGGCTTGACTTGGCACTAGTCCTGTAATTTTCAATAAAGGTCTTGATTTCATTTAAAATTGGAGTTGAATAAAGAGCTCTTTGCATAGCAGTGCCTTCATGTTGCTTCACAGTCATGTATTCAGTAGCAAACTTCAAGTCTTTATAATATTTATCATCAGGTGTAACTCCACCAGGTAATGGGAGCCCTTGGAATCTGTTGGTCACACAATTATCACCAATAACTGACAATTGATTCATATTGGAAACACTGATGCCCTGGCTCTTCAAATAGGAAACAACCTCTTTCATCTCATTATTAAAAATGCTTGTAGTAACAGCATCTGCAGAATTCTCAGCAGCCCATTCCTTCGATCTATTGCAAGCGTCATAAGACCTAAGCACGGTATCGTAGGCCTTGGGAACAACGTGAATAGGAACAGCTTGGAGGCTGTTTGGTAAAGCATAGGTATTGTTCAATTCTTTGACCTTATCTTGAATAAAACTGCTTTGATAAGCAGGAAGAGCATACTCGACCACCTTGTCATTCTCAAGGCTTGGACCCATATTTTCAAAGACCCCAGCTAATTGGGAGTAAGCGCTCATAATAGTCCTGTTCACATCTGTAGATCTCACATAAATATCAACTGGGTCATATTTGCTGAGAAGGTCAGGGTACTTCTTTTTCAATGCAGAACCCAAAAGATAATGCATTCTCATGCCTCCAGAGGTAAGTTCACCAACATTATTACCCCATTTATTGTCGATATCATATGTTTTATACAAGGCTCCTCTGGCGCCGTGTCTGAAAACCTCAATGACGAGATCAGGTTTATCGACACAAGAGACAGAAACGAGAGCCAAGAAGAGTGAGGCTACAAGAAGGGCAGATTTTGTTGAAATCATAATGATCAAAAGCACAGGGTTTTTATTAAAAATTATTTTGTAATTTGTGCAGAGTTTGGTGGCAGAATTAAGTCCCTGAGTATTTTGTGTTATAATTAGCCAGTTTTGTTGAACTAGGCTTTAATCTTGCCTTCTACTAAGATTTCCTTCCACATTTTGGGGCTCAGAAATCGCCTTCCCTGTCAAAATGGAGTTTAAAATGAAAAACACTAGAGCTCTTTATCAAAAGACTGTATGAGGATTACATTTTATTCATGAGGAATTTAACTTTTTTAATTTTACGATGAAGATAAGTTGAGAATTTTCTGTGAAAAATAATATCAAACTTTCAAGTGCCAACAGGTCTATTGAACCTTACCATTTCCTTTTTAGAACTAATGAATATTCGTATTGAAAATAGAAATTTACAGTATATGTAACTTTTCTTTAATTAATTATATTCTCTATGTGAAATAATAATATTAATCCATATTCAATGATTTTCTTCTTTCACGACAGATTGAACAATTTGAAATAAAATCTGCACAATATTTTTTCATTTGATCCCAAAAATATCCCATTCTAGAAATCCTCTGGCACATCTTATCCTTGCTTTCATAAAACATATGTGCCTCTTCAAAAATTAATGGGACTTCCTTCTCAAAAGGAATTTTAAATCTTCCCTCATATAATTTTGCGTATGGATCCCAATCTAGTTTTTCTTGTTTCTTTGGTAACAGTGAATATTTTACATCTTTCTTCAGCATCAGACGATCTGAATCCTTATCAATCAAATGTTTACTGATAAATTTATTCGTCCATTTCTTCTTCTTTTTCATTAGTTTTCTAGAGTCACATTTCGAAAATCTATCAGGAAGAGTTGAACTCTTTACATATTCCTATATTTCCTTATACTGATCCAATTTTTCACTCCGTCCTGATTAGATTTGAATACCAAGGCTTGATAATGAAGTTCTCCTGGAATATAAAAAAAGCAGATAAAATGCCTCCTCTTGATGATAAGAAGTTTCGCCGTATTGGTTTCAGCTTATACCACATAATTTCACGATCTCCCCTATAAACTGGCTTAAACACCAGAGTATGCCTTTTAAGAACGCAGGATAAAGCTTGTATTTCATAATTCCCTCCCCAAGCTCCTTCTTGATTCATCTTCAAGACATGGTCTTCAAAATCCTCCTCTTGTAAAAAACTCAATGAAATTCTCTGATATACTTTACAGCTTCTTTTCTGAGTGTTTGATGCTCTTATTCTGGTCTTCTTGTTAAAAAGCAAATACTCTGAAAGAAACAATCACCTCCACCACCACAGTCAATAGCTCGACATTCTTTTGAATCAAGGATAAAATTTTGCGGGTTAATTTCAAACTGACGAAAATCAGTGTTTTGGATATTTCTCTCACTGAAAATACTATTTTGAGATCTTTTGAGGACTGCAGGTCCTCTGAGTCACGCCAGGCCTTCAGAAAAATTTGGAAGGTCACTATGTCTGACTTTCTTGAGTGAAGGGATAAATTCTGAATCTTGATCAGGATTAGAGCTTTTTCTTTTTTTTATTGAATATCTCTTGTTTCGGCTTTTTTAAATTCAATACTTTCTCCTTCATTTTGATTCTCTTCTTCAAAGATATTATAAAATTTTCTCTGGAAATCCAAGTCAAATTTTCAAACCCTTGAAGAATTTTTTTTTGCACCCCCAAAAATATTTTTTCTCTCTTTCAATTTAAAGATGTCATTAATAAGATATTTTGGATGTAGGTATGAAGCAACTAAATGCAACGAAAACGAAATTCGAAAATGAAAAACTATCAATTAATACACAATTCCAGATCAAAGCTTCTTTAATATTCATCTCCTTCTTCGGAAGCAGATAAATAAGACTGGTTATTTTTCTAGAATTCATTCACATAAACATGGATCTCCTTCTCTCTTCCATTATACAATAGATTTTACAGGCAAAACTTCTTCGGCTCAACTCAATGCCTATCCTTGATGTAACTTTTAATTCTTGCCATTCCTTTATAAGCACTTGTATGAGGAATCTGCTCTGAAAAACCATCTACAAAATATCTCATTAAATTTCCCTTCATCAATTTCTTACCTCTAGCTGTTATACTATTGTAATCTACCTCATATTCTTTTGTTGATTTTGCCTTTTCCTGCCCTTTTTTCTCTTCTGCTTTTGCTTCTCTCCAATGCACTAAAATCTGCTTTGTGTATTTCAATCTCTTGACCATCTCAGGATAATCAGCATCTAAGGCCGATGCCAATTTATGCTGAGAATATTCGCCTTTTTTATTCTTGTAATACACCATTTGAAGCCGTGAGTTCAATAAAATCTGAGTCTGATCTGTAAACTCAACTTGTATAAGGCTGTTACTTAGCCTAAACATAGCTGCGTGCTTTGTTTTTGTCCAACTCTTCACATAAATCAAATTCATTGGTGCCTTCTGAGTTATTTTTGTTGTACTCAAATGATTATCCTTGTCGATCTATGTAAGTGTTAAGGGAAAAAATTTCAACTCTTCAAGATTACTATGCTTTTATCATTTTTTCCTTCAAGATAATCTTTGAAATATTGAAGTAATGTGACTTTCTTTTGGAGTTCTGGAGGATATTTGGCAAGATTGTAAGCTGCCAAAGCTTCTCTTTGTTGATTTGGCTTCTTTTGTATGTACTCAAAATTGTTTTCATCAGCAGAAAATGTCAATTTTGTCGTATCATTAAATATCACACCAGTTGTCCCATCGCTCAGGATATAAGCCATACCATATTTTGATGTATAATCCATCCATTTTGTAATATGAATTCCAAATTCTCCAGATGATGATGGATCGTTCTTCTTTGTTGTTGTATTTATATTTCCTGTCGATCTCAAACTTATTCCTGAATCTATGAAATCATTGAGTGAGAATTCAATATTAGGACCCTTACTAGTCAGATTTTGTTTGTTACTTTCAACAGCATGCAATTGAATGACTGAATTAGCATTCTTTTTTGAAATTGCAACTGGTGCCAATAAATCATTTCCTTCTTTTTAAAAAATTAAACTCCCTTCAAATCACAAGAATTTATACCATAAATGCTTTTATCTACTGAAGGTTCTTTTTCCATCTCTTCTGTTCCTTTCAAATTGACTAGAAAAAATTTAAGAAATCAGCCCCAAAAAATCCAATCAATTACTTGCATTATCCATTAAAGAAGGGATGGCGACGCCATAAGTCATGGGAGATTGAAGAGTTTGTGAGGTATTTCCTCGTTTTATTGATGCTTGATCTCTTTGTCTGGACGAACTTGAATGATTTTTAATAAATGGATGTTGTAAAATCTCATCCAGAGTTGGTCTCTGAGAAGGATCTGTCACCAAAATCTTCTTGATCAAATCCTTTGCATCTTCTGATACAGCCACGCTTGATGGAAAAGCATAGTTATTCTTTAGAATCCTTCTATATGTAGATTTTGGATCATTCGTTTCAAAAGGTGGTCTTCCAATCAAAAGCGTGTAACTGTTCCGTGACAGAAGGTTAAACAACTTCCCTTTGAACAAAATTTTCTTACCAAATAACTCCAATAGACCAGATATCGACTTCATATGAATGTCCTATCTTTTTATCAAGGACTTCAGGAGCGATGTAGTTTGGAGTTCCACAAATTGTTCGTCTTTTTTCTCCTTCATGTTCGATTTTTGCTGCTAAACCAAAGTCTCCCACTTTTATGTCAAATGCTTTTCCCAATAGTAGATTGCCCAATTTCAAACTAAATTTGAGATGTTAGGAGGCTACAAAAACCGAAGATGAGATATACTCTCTATGAATAATCTTTCTATCATGTAAATATCTAGATAATCACAATTAGACTTTCAATAACGTCAGAAAAGTTACTTGAGAGCATTGATTGTTTGAGTAAGGTAGAGAACGCATTCGACCTCAGTGATACGTTTTCGTCTCTTCAAAAGCTCTTTCAAAGTCTAGGGATATAAAAATTTAGATATTTCATAAAATCCTATGGAATCAAAGATAAACCTGATTGGGACAGACTTCAAGGAGGATGTAGACATTTTCTTTATCTTCAAAGACACGTTCAAACTGGACAATATTCTCATGATTTAGGGATTTATGGATTTTAATCTCGGCCAACAGCTAAACATAATGAGAACCAAATTCTTATGAAGCTTTCAAATCAAGATGGACCATCTCGACGAAATTGAATCAAATGAATAGGAAATATCCACAGTAAAAAATCAGATCCCTACCTTTTCAAGAGCTCGTTTTTTCGTAAGAGAGGCTTTGGAGACAATTTTGGCAGCAAAGAGTCTATTAGTTTCAATTTCGGTACATTCATAGCAAGTAGCAAAGCCTCCTTTACCTAGGACTTTACCACGGGTGTATTTTCGATAGGTGATTTCACTATTCTTTTTTGAGATTTTCTCTTGAATAATGACAGTTTCTTCAGAGTTCCTATTTGAAATTAGCCTTTAGCCTGCCAAAGGAGAGGGATTTGGCGTCCTTACCCATGTTGGGAATGCTTTTCAAGGGCGTTCATGATGATTGAAGCTCAGTGAGTTTAGGCTGATCCTAAAGATTTTTGTTTTATTTTTCAAAGACCAATCTATAATTGATTTTAACTCTCTAGTGTTGAAAGAAAGATATGAACCTTCCTATAAAGCCACTGTCTATCTTAAAGTCGACCATAAGGAACTAGTTTATGATGAAGCTCCCCTTATCTAGGAAAAACGTGGAGCATCTGAATCTCCATCGAGTTATTCTTGATGTCTAACGCAAAAGTAGATTTCACTTCACTTAAAGCAGCCAAAACGTCCAAGAAAAATTAATTACCTTAAACAGTGAGTTTTTTCTATTAAAAATTAAAACTGTTTCAGGGTTTTTTTTAATCAATCCGATGCATTTCACTCCATACATTTTTCGCTCATGTAATGTTACTTCTTGTTGATTCTCTTTCTCTTCATATTCTGCTTCTTTAAATTTGCTTTCTAAAATTCGAAATATCAAGAATAACAGAAAATCTCGTTTCAATTTTTTGAGGAAAAAAACATTCTGTTATAGAATTTGTGGATCAAAAATCAAAAGAGAATTATTCTGTGATAATAGAGATCGAGATGAGAACATAAAATCAAATCAAATATTAATATAAACGAATTTCTTTTGACATTAGATGAATGAGATTTTTGAAGATTCTTGAGAGAAAAAGCCTTCAATCCTCATTTATATGAAAATATCAACACAGATAGAATCATAGAAAAGAATGGTTTCCTTCTCTATTTTCCTCCCTCTTTCAATTTTTTTAAAAACAAACAAACAAACAACAATAAAATAAAAGTAAAATATTTTTTTCTTCTTTTTCTCCAAATTCAAGTAATCACCACACCGATTTTTCTGCATTTTAATTACTCTTTAAATTCTGGCGCATGATCTATTTTACACATTAATCTCAAAATTCTCATTATATGCTCTACCTCCTGCTTGATTCCCTTCAGTTTCTTTATGGTGATTGCCTTGGGCTCCATTATTCAGCATGTGAGTCAAAATCTCCTTGGTATATTTAAGTCTCTTGGCCATTTCTGTATTCGAGCTTTCCAAGGCAGTTGCCAAGGGATAATTGCTCTTTTCTCCCTTCTTATTCGAGTAGGTCACCATCTTGTTCTCAGAACTGAGAATAACTTCTGTCTTATCAGTAAAGTTGACTTGAACAATCTTATTGCTCAACCTAAACATGATTGCGTGCTTTGTCTTCATCCACTTCTTCACATATACCTTACTTCCATCATCTTCCTTCTCTTCTTCAATCTAATTTAGAACGGTTAGCTTTCAAATTCCTTCTCTAAAAAATCATTACTGCTGTCGCAACTTTGCCATCGCCTTCCAAGAAGCTCTTGAAATGATGCAAAAGAGTAACTTTCTTTTGAAGTTCTTTGGGATAATCAGTCAAAGAATGTGATGAAACCACGTCTTGCTTATCACTTGCTCTTCTCTCCATATAGTTAAATGTCACTCCATTAACGTCCAAGATGATCTTTGTTGAATCATTGAAGAATACACCAGTAACTCCATTAGAAAGCAAGTATCCCAAACCATATTTGGATGAGTAATCCACCCATTTCTTCACCACAACTTCATTCTTGCCACCTGGCTTGAACTTTGTTGAACTTGCTCCCATATTGCCTGTACTCATAAAGTTTGCTTCTGTTGCTGTGCCTTTAAATCCTTGTGTTGATTTATAATCCCTAAGGGGAAAATTAGTTTTAGAATCATATTAAATAATTACTTTTGTTGACTTGTAGGTCTGAGATTAGGATTACTAGCTGAAGCATTGAAATTCATTGTTCCTGCAAGTTGATTACTATTTGCAGCCAATCCTCCTTCAACTTCAAAATTACTAAACTCCATCTCATAAATTTTCCTACCTTCATTTTGACCTTTGAGAGCGATTTTATCGGTACTGATGAGATTGTTTCTTTGATTGCTTGGGAGCTTATTCGAAGATGGCTGGTTAGTGATGGGTTGAGTTTCAATCAATCTTTGAGGCTGGACTGAGACTTTCACAGTATTTCCTTGTGGTAAGAACTGCCTATTGTTGGAAAATAATTTTAACACTTTCAATTCACTCCAAAGATCTCTTACTTGATGTAACTAGCAGAAGGAGGACAAGCGATGGTAGAGACAGGAAGGACCCTAGGAATACTGCCACCGTGATTAATGAAAGGACTATCGAGGATTTCTTGAAGAGTGGGTCTTTTAGAGGGATCAAGGTTGAGAATTCTGGTAATTAAGCTTTTTGCGGCATCTGAAAGGGGAACATGCTCAGGGAAGGAGTAACTACATAATTTGATCTTGTTATATGTGGTCTTGACATCAGGAGTTTCGAATGGAGGCTTGCCAACCAAAAGAGTGTAACTGAAAACAACTATTAGACCTTGGGAAAAAATCTTTTTATTACATGATAACGCCAGTGGACCAGACATCGACTTCATAGGAATGCCCAGTTTTTCCTGCAAGGATTTCAGGAGCAATGTAGTTCGGAGTTCCACAAATGGTTTTCTTCTTTTCACCGTCAAATTCGAGCTTGGTTGCAAGACCAAAATCTCCCAGCTTGATCTCCATCTTCTCATTCAAGAACAAATTTCCTAACTTGAGACTAGAGAATTTTTATTAATATTTCAAAGATGATTCCTTACTCTCTATGGATGACTTTATTGGCGTGGAGATATTTCAAGGCTTGGACAATTTGCACGGTATAACATTGAACTTCAAGCTCTGTAAGTCTTTTTCTTCTCTTTAAGAGATCATTCAAGGTCTAATGGTTATATTAGAGGCTTTCAACTCTCAACAGTACTTGGTTAGTACAGAGTTCCAAGAGAATATAGACATTTTCTTGATCTTCAAAGACGTGTTCAAAGCTGACAATGTGGACGTGTTGTAGGGATTTATGGATCTTGATTTCAGAAATCAGCTGAGGAAATATGAGTTTGAACGATTTCTTATGCTAGTTTACCTTTTGTCTGGCACGACTCTTGGTCAGAGAACTTTTCACAATAATTTTGGCGGCAGCAACCTTCTTGTTGTCAAGATTGGTAATCTCATAGCACTTTGCGAAACCTCCCTTGCCCAGGAACTTGCCCTTAGCGTACTTTTTAACCACAGTTTCTCCATTCACCTTTGAAATCTTTTCTTCTATAATAACGACCTGATCTGCTGAATCAGTCCTATGAATTTCTATGACAAAATATGCGACAAGGTGAAAGAGTACTTAGTTGCGTTTGAAGGGTTATTTTCCATTTTTTCGACAGAGCCTGAAAGTCCGAAGATAAAGCTGCTTTAAATGTTATTAAAAATTTAAGAAAACAATTTCTCAAAAATCATCAAAAACTCAATTCAAACCAAATTTTTTCTCATTTTAATCAGTCTAAAAAAAATCATTATATTCTAGAACTTCTCTGTTTATTGTCTCGAAAAATGGATTCAGGTTACTGACACATTTTCAGCTTCTTTCTTGTCCAAAGTTTCTCTAAAAATTCTTGGTTTATTGAAATTCAAACAGACCTCAAAATTTTTTAATCAAGTGCTAAAAAGACAAAAGTGTTCGAAAAATCAAACGTTTTTTAAATAAAAATTCTGTAGCTTGATAGAACTCTTGGTTCTTGCTGAAAATAATGAGTTTGTCAATAAAAAGCTTCAAGAAAAATTTCGAGGGGAGATTCTTTTCCTTGGTTAATTTATTCCGACTCCTATATTTAAACTTCTCTATAATTAGACCAATGAACCGCTATAAAAACTTCACCTTTCCCATAAAAGAGGGAATCTGATGTGACAAATGGACTAAAAGTCCATTAAAATATTGCAGAAACGAGCTCAGTTTTGATGCTTGTAGGATTAGGATTTTCTAGAGGGATTAAGTTTCTGAGGCAATAAAATTAAAAAAAGTTGAAACTTGATTAATCGTTAAGGCTTCCCTGAAGATTAGGAGTCCAAATAATAAATATAGTTAATTTGGCCAATTCAAAAAAGCAAAAAAACTCATACAGACTATTTTTAATGAGTTAAAACTCCAACTAATCACACTCCATTTATTTTCTACAAGGTTTTTGTTCCTTTCAACTGGCTCAAGAAACTAGGAAAGAGGGTTTCAGCTTCTCAAAATTTGCTTTGTTGATAGAAATGAATTTTTGAATCAATTTCAAGGGGCCAAAATGTCAATTATGAACTTAATCTGTATTTTTCAAATTCAAAAATGTCTCATTAGAACCAAGCAAATAGACCAAATTTTAAAAAAGTTCTTCCAATATTCAAAAATTTTATAAATTTCTTGCGCAAAGAAAATCCCAAGTCTCAATAAATTTTTTTCAAATTTGAATCAACACACATTCCTTCCTTCTCAAAAGACTCATTGATTTTGTAAATTGTTGAAAGTAGATAAACTTTAGTTATTTAGGTCAGAAGAAAACTCTCGAAAGAAAAAAATGTGGAGAATTTAGAATAAAATTTTCCAATAAAATAACAAATCAATCATGCATCATAATTGTGGTTGTTCTAGTCAACCCCGTCCATCTTTCACGATAAAGTAGTAGTCACTTTTCTTCGGGGAAATTTTCTGAAAGGTTTTTTTCTCTCTAAATAATGATTTTTCATTTCACATTGTTTTTCTTGTAATTGGCCTTTCCTTTCCCAATACAATAAATTCATTGGTCATGTTCAAAACCCAGTAAAATCAAAACGTCTTTCTTAAACAAATTGATTCCGATTGAAAAAAGCGCTGGAAAAGATCAAATTCTTCTCGCTCTCAGCTTTGAAATTTCAACTTCTGAAATTAAGGGTTTCTATCAATATTATACTTTTGGTCGTTTTGAAACGCCATGTCTGGCAAAATCAATGTAGCAAAATTTTTGAATTGAAAAACGCATTGGAGATTCCATCAGTGAAAAAAATAAAATCAGTGGAATTGCATATTTAATACTGCAGAAATAATG
>Ga0182738_1002556_pt1 | contig 21512 bp, 25 predicted proteins | sample eDN5th30CBELigMG_FD_128876 | JGI IMG/M metagenome (GOLD analysis project Ga0182738, IMG submission 128876) | Enriched Miracle-Growth compost microbial communities from Emeryville, California, USA - eDNA 5th pass 30_C BE-Lig MG (version 2)... ... | reverse complement strand
TGCCGAAGTGGTTGCGGGCCCGTCGTGGACCGGCTTTCGCCATCGGGACCTCCGCGCCCAGGTCGGCCGGGTCGTCGCCCAGTTCGCGCAGGTGGGCGCTGAGCGCGGTCGAGATCGCGCTCAGGACACCGACTGTGACGGTCGGGCCGCAGATCTGGTCCCGGTTCCGCACGATCGTGCGTATCCAGCGGTCCCCGTCGGGTGCGGAGTTGCTGCGAAGTACGGGACGCGCGGGTGCCTGCGGCGGCACCTCGCCCGATGCCTCGTCGGCGACGAGTCTCCGGTGCGCACGCGCGGCCCGCACCGCACGCACCGGCAGCGCCGCCGTCGGGAACCTGCTGGACGGGATCGGGTCCAGGATTGTCTCGCGTCCGAACAGCCTGGCGGCCAACGCCGACGAGCGGATCCCGTCGGCCAGGGCGTGCGCGATCTGCAGCACCACCACGACACCGGTGTTGTCGTTGCGCGGCATGTCGCGCACGTGCGGATAGACATGCAGCCGCCACGTGGCGGTGGTCGCGTCGAGTTGATCGTCGGCCAGCGCGCTGATCGCGTCGAGACATTCGTTCCACGTCGGCGCGGCGAGATCGTGGACGACGAACTGATCGTCGGTGACCGGGCGCGGCACCCACGCCGGATACACCAGCTTGACGCCGTCACTGATCCGCAACGCGAGATCGGGGCAGCGTCGGGCGCGGGCCCGTACCTCGTCGAGCGCCGCGTCCAGATCACCTGTGTCGCCGTCGAATCCGTACAGCAGGAACTGGTCGTTCGGAAGCTTCGCCGACATCCACCAGGTCTGCGCGTCCACGGCCGCCAAGCGGGCCACGCGTCACACTCCCCCGGCCGGGCCGGTCACGGTTTCACCGGTTCGAACTCCGACATCAACCACTGCCCGTCCTCGCGCACCATCGTCGCGCGAACGGTCGACGTGGTCTTCTGCGGCGCCTGATCTCCCACGGCCACCAGTTGATTGACGAACAGCACCAGTTCGACACGGTCCGGCGACGCCGATGCGACGCCGATCGCGGGCACGTCGGCGTTCGCGGTGACGCGCTGCGTGGTCGCGACCGGGATGACCCGGGTGTTGACCAGCGTGGTGTAACTGTCGCGGAAGTTGCCGGTGAGCCGGTTCAGCGCCTCGTTGAGATGCGCTTCGACGGTGTCCGGCTCGTACGACAGCATCTCGACGGTGATGTCCTTGGCGGCCTGCACCGATTCGGTTCTTGCCGTGTCACTTTCGGCGTTCCAGGCGATCTGCCACTTCAGGAACGCCGACCCCGCGGCCAAGAGCAGCGCGACGGCCGGGATCACGGCGAACACCAGCACGCGCGACCACGCGATGGTGCGCGCGGGTTCGGGGTCCGGCTCGGGTGACTCTTCGGTTATCTCTTCGGCCTCCGGCGTCACGTCATCGCTCGAGGTGGCATCCTCGGCGGGCTCGGTGAGCCCAGCCTCTTCGGTGGCCTCGACGGTCTGCTCGGCGGTCTCTTCTTCGGGGCGCTCCTTCTCGGCCTGCGTGAACGCCCGGAAACTGTGCCTACCGCTCATTCGATGAACTCCACATCGGAAACCTTTGCCTGCCCGGCGTTCTCCTCGACGGTCAGCCGCATGCGCCAGAACTGGGGCGCCTGCTCCGGCACACCCGCGTTGGTCGACTTCACCGTCACCGAGACCAGCACCTTGGCCGTGTTGTCGTCGACGGACTCCAGCGCCGAACTGGTGATGGTGCCCTCGGATTTCGACTGCACCTGCTTGACGACCTCGAGATAGGACTCGGCGCGCTTCTGGAAGTCGTCGAAGAACGTCCCGCTCGCGGAGTCCAGCACGCGTTGCACATCGGCGTCGGCGGTCTCCCAGCCCACGTTGGTCAGTGCCGTCGCGGCCTGGCGACCGGCCTGCAGGAACGCCTCGCGCTGCTGCTCGACGCCGTAGGACTGATAGGCACGGTAGCCGAGCCACCCGGTCAGCACCGCGAGCACCACGACCACCGCGATCCCCACCCGCGCACCCAGCGCGACCCGCGACAGCGGCTCTTTGACCTCCGGGGTCCCGTCCTCGGGGGCCTCCTCGGCCTCTTCGGCGTCAGTCGACTCGACGGCGTCAGGGCTGTCGTCGTCTGCCATACCTCTGCTCCTCGGCTGCTGCACCTGCACTACATGTCGCACGCCTGGTGTAAACGAGCGCGCGGTCCAACGTACGTGGCGTCGGTCACACCGTCATCGGCGGTACCGGGTGCGCAGCTTATTCGCTGCGAGGCTGTGCCTCCAGAAGCATCGGGTTCGCGTCCGAGGCGGTGACCCGCCTCGGTAACGTGACGCCGGGGGGCCGCCGAGAGGAAGTCCGTGAGCACTGCACAAACCGAATCGCAGACCGTTGCGTTCCGTGGTGTCGACGATCTGACCCTCGTCGGCGACGAGTGGAACAAGGGCGCCGAGCGGGCCGCGGACCGGCCCACGGTCCTGTTGCTGCACGGCGGCGGCCAGAACCGGTACTCGTGGAAGAACACCGGCCAGATCCTGGCCGATCAGGGATTTCACGTCATCGCGCTGGACGCCCGCGGACACGGCGACAGTGACCGCTCCCCCAGCGCGAACTACTCGGTCGACGCGATGTGCGGCGACGTGCTGGCGGTGCTGTACCAGATCAGCCGTCCGGTGGCGCTGATCGGCGCCAGCATGGGCGGACTGACGGGACTCCTCGCGGCGCACGAGGCCGGCCCGGAGCGCGTGACACAACTCGTGCTCGTCGACGTCGTGCCCAACTTCGAGAAGTCCGGCAGCGCACGCATCCGCGACTTCATGGCGAGCAACGTCGACGGCTTCGACACGCTGGAGGAGGCCGCCGACGCCGTCGCGGCGTACCTGCCGCATCGCAGGAGACCGCGCAACCCCGAAGGGCTCAAGAAGAACCTGCGCCTACGCGACGGCCGTTGGTACTGGCACTGGGATCCGGCGTTCCTCGGCAAGCCGCACGACGACCCGTTCGTGCGGGTCGAACGGCTGGAACAAGCCGCGGTGAACCTGACTGTTCCGATCCTGTTGATCCGTGGGAAGCTCTCCGACGTGGTCAGCCCAGAAGGTGTCGCAGAGTTCCTGGAGAAGGTCCCCGCCGCGGAGTTCGTCGAACTCTCCGATGCCGGGCACACCGCAGCAGGCGACGACAACGACGCATTCACCCAGGTCGTCGTGGAGTTCGTGAACCGGTGAGCGCCGAACGCAGCACGGTCGGATTCAACTTCCTGGCCGAACCCGAATTGCCCGCACCCCAGGTCAGCGAGGCGCAGGCCGAGCAGATCCTGGCGACGCACTACGGCCTGCAGGCCAAGGCCGCATCGCTGGGAAGCCAGCAGGACAAGAACTTCCTGGTCACGCAGGGCGACGAGACCGTCGGCGTGCTCAAGATCGCCAACCCGGCGTTCAACGAGACCGAGTTGGAGGCCCAGGACCTGGCCGCCGAGCTCATCGCCGCGGCCGAGCCGACGCTGCGCATCGCCGTGCCGATCCCCAACGTCCGTGGCGAGAAACGCACGGCCGTAACCGGATTGCTCGAGTCCCGGCAGGCCACCGCCTACGTGCGCCTGCTGCGGTTTTTGCCCGGGGGCGCGCTGATGCAGCGGGGGTACCTGCGCCCGTCGACGGTCGCCGAACTGGGCGCACTGGCGGGACGCGTGACCAGGGCATTGGCCGAGTTCAGCCATCCGGGGCTGGACCGGATCCTGCAGTGGGATCTGCGCTACGGCGCCGAGGTGGTGGCGACGCTGGCGTCCCACGTCGACGATCCGGCGCGCCGGGACCGTCTCGAAGCCACCACGCGCGACGCCTGGGCGCGAATCGAACCGTTCGCAGACAGCCTGCCGCACCAGGCCATTCACATGGACCTCACCGACGCCAACGTGGTGGTGTCCCACGAACCCGGTGGCGTCGTCCGCCCCGACGGCATCATCGACTTCGGCGACCTCACCGACAGTTGGACCGTCGGTGAACTGGCCATCACGCTGTCGTCGGTCCTGCAGCATCCCGGCGCCACGCCCACCTCGGTGCTGCCGGGCATCCGCGCGTTCCATGCCGTTCGCCCGCTGTCGGTCGACGAGGCAATGGTGTTGTGGCCCTTGCTGGTTCTACGGACCGCGGTGCTCAACGTCAGCGGTGCGCAACAGGCCGCGATCGATCCCGACAACGCGTACGTCACCGAGAACGCCGACGGCGAGTGGCAGATGTTCGAGGCTGCCACCTCGGTACCGCTGGACGTGATGACGGCGCTGATCACCGCGGATCTCGGGTTCGACTGTGCTGCACCTGAACTGGGCGCACTGACACCCATGATCACCGGACTGGAAGCCGATGCGGTCACCACCCTGGATCTGGGCACGGTGTCCGACACGCTGGATTCGGCCTTCACGCGCGGCGGTTGGGTGCGTTCCGACATCGAGAACGAACTGGCACGTGCCGCGCTGGCCGACGGTGCACGTGTGGTGCTGACGCAGTTCGGTCAGCCCCGCCCCACCCGCGCGCCTGCGCTGAGCCACGACGAACCCGCCGTCGTGCCGACCGGTATCACGATGTGGTGCGCCGAGGACGTCGCGTTGACCGCGCCGTTCGAGGGCGAGATCAGCCGCGACGGTGACTCGGTGACATTGCGCGGCAACACCTGTGAGCTGACGTTGACCGGCGTTTCGGGTGATGCCGATACGTTCGGCGTCGCCAGGGCCGGCCGGCCCGTCGAGGTGGCGTTGCGCCCCGTCGGTGCGCCCGTGGCGCCGGCGTTGGTGACCCCGAGCCTGGCGCCCGGCTGGCTCGCGTGGAGCGTCGACCCGCGTCCCCTTTTCGGATTGCCCGCTCTGGCAACCGATTCCACCGACGCGGATCTGGTGGCGCGTCGCGACCGTGCGTTCGCGCCTGTTCAGGAGCACTACTACGACGAACCGCCGCGCATCGAACGCGGGTGGCGGCACTTCCTGATGTCGACCAGTGGCCGCTGCTACCTCGACATGGTCAACAACGTGACCGTACTGGGGCATGCGCATCCGCGTATCGCCGAGGCCGCGGCACGACAACTGCGCAAGCTCAACACGAACTCACGGTTCAACTATGCGTCGGTCGTCGAGTTCAGTGAGCGACTCGCATCGCTGCTGCCCGATCCGCTGGACACCGTGTTCCTGGTGAACTCCGGTTCGGAGGCAAGCGATCTGGCGCTGCGCCTGGCGATCGCGGCGGCAGGCCGACCCGACGTGGTGGCCATGCGCGAGGCCTACCACGGGTGGACCTATGGCACCGACGCGGTGTCCACGTCGACCGCCGACAATCCCAACGCGCTTGAGACGCGCCCGGACTGGGTGCACACCGTCGAGTCCCCGAACAGCTTCCGCGGCAAGTACCGCGGCTCCGACGTCGGACGGTACGCCGACGAGGCCGTCGCGCAGATTCAGGAACTGGCGGCCGCCGGACGAGCCCCGGCGGCGTTCATCTGCGAGACCGTCTACGGCAACGCCGGCGGCATGGCCCTGCCCGACGGGTATCTCGAGAAGGTGTACGCGGCCATCCGCGCCAACGGCGGCTACGCCGTCGCCGACGAGGTCCAGGTGGGTTACGGCCGTCTGGGCGAATGGTTCTGGGGGTTCCAGCAGCAGGGCGTGGTGCCCGACATCGTGTCGATGGCGAAGTCGACCGGCAACGGCTACCCGCTCGGCGCGGTGGTCACCAGCCGGGCGGTCGCCGAGGCGTTCCGCAGCCAGGGGTACTTCTTCTCGTCGACCGGCGGCAGCCCGTTGTCGTGTGCGCTCGGCATGACCGTGCTGGATGTCCTCGGCGAGGAACGCCTGCAGGAGAACGCGTCTCGCGTCGGCGCGCATCTGAAGTCACGGCTGCTGGCGCTTTCCGACAAGCACCCGATCATCGGCACCGTGCACGGCGTGGGGCTGTACCTCGGCGTCGAGATGATCCGCGATCCCGCGACATTGGAGCCCGCGACCGAGGAGACGGCGCTGATCTGCGATCGCATGCTGGAACTCGGCGTCATCATCCAGCCCACCGGCGATCACCAGAACATCCTCAAGACCAAACCGCCGCTGTGCATCGACACCGAGTCGGCCGATTTCTACGTCGACACCCTCGATCGCGTGCTCACCGAGGGCTGGTAGCCCAGAACCGCGTCAGCATCGCCGCGGCACGAGCCGGGTCCTGCACCATCCACCAGTGGTGCAGCCCGTCGAGCACCTCCGTGCGGGCGCCGGCGCGCTCGGCGGCGCGGCGCCGGATCTCCTCGGAACCGACGTAGGTGTCCTCGGTCGCCAACACCGACAGGCCCGGTTTCGCGCGGGCCTTCTCCAGTCCTCCCCCTGCCTCGGCCACGGCCGCGGTGTCCGCCGCGGAGCGGTACAACGCGAGGATCGCCCGCCCCATCTCGGGCCCCTGCGCCTCGGCAAGCGCTCTGGCGATGTCGGCGGGCAGGAACGCGGCCCACTGCGCGGTGCGGTCCTCGACCGTGCCGCCCATCATGGTGCCGACGAGTTCCTCGCCCGCCCCCGGGGTCTGCCACACCTGGGCCAGGTCGTGCCAGACATAGTCGGGGTCGAAGATCCCGACGACGTCGCTCACCCAGGTCCGCACCAACTCGGGGCGGTGCATCACCACATTCAGCACATGGCCTCCGCCCCAGTCGTGCCCGACCAGATCGACCGGATCGTCGAACTTCTCCAGCTCGCCTTCGAGCCAGGCGCGGTAGTCGAGGTACGTCGCCGAGAAGCCGTCCGGCAGCGGCGCGCCGAATCCCGGCGGGGACAAGCGCACAATGTCGTCATGGCCCTCCCGGCCGAGTGCCTCGACCAGCGGGCCCCAGATCGCGTCGGTCTCCGGATTCCCGTGCACCAAAACCACAGTCATGATCCACATCCTTCTCTACGACGCGACCTCGCATGGCGATTTGATATGGCAGGCCGGCACTGGGCGCGCGCTCGTCGCCGGTGAGCGTGCGCCGGGTGCTGCAGAAACGCGGCGCGTCGACCAGCAGCCACGCACGGTCGCGGTGCAAGGCGCGGCGCAAGGGTCAGGCCGAGTCGGCGCCGTTCGCCTCCGCGAGCCGCTCATGCAGCCGCGCGCGGATGTCCTCAGGTGTGTAGGCCTTGCGGCGGCGCTGATCGCGCGCGACCAACACACCACCGGCGACGACACCGGCGACACCGGCCAACCCGACCCACTTCCAGATGCTGCGCATGCACAGAGTGTGCCTAAGCTGCGGTCGTGAATGCGAACACCGTGTCGTTGACCAAGGCGCTGGACGAGACCCGCACCGGGGACATCTGGCTGTTCCGCGGCGCGTCGGGCCCGGACCGCGCGATCCGGACGTTGACCAACGCCCCGGTCAACCACGTGGGCATGACAGTCGCGATCGACGATCTGCCGCCGCTCATCTGGCATGCCGAACTCGGCGACAAGCTGCTCGACATGTGGACCGGCACGCACCACCGCGGCGTCCAGCTCAACGACGCCCGGCAGGCCGTCGAACGCTGGCAGCAGGTGTACGGCCAGCGCTGCTGGATCCGTCAGCTCACCCCGTACGCCAGCCGCGAGCAGGAGAACGCGCTGCTGAAGGTGATCGCGCGGATGGACGGCACGCCGTTCCCCACCACCGCGCGGCTCACGGGGCGATGGCTGCGCGGCAGGCTGCCGGTTGCCAGCGACTTCACACGCGGCATCCCGTTGGTTCACAGCAAGATCAGCGAATCCGTCAAGCGCAAGAAGGCAAGCAAACGGCAGGTCGGTCTGCAGACCGCGTACTGCGCCGAGACGGTGGCCATCACCTACGAGGAAATGGGCTTGCTGACAACGGAAAAACACTACAACTGGTTCGATCCCGGCTCCTTCTGGAGCGGCGATCAGCTACCGCTGACAGCCGGTTACCAGCTCGGCGACGAAATCGCCGTCGTCGCAGATTAAACGCCGCTTATACCTGCTAACAGGTATATCGGATTGGGGCCAGCAGTGAGGAATTCGGAGCCCCGACAGACCAGGCTTGGTTAGCGAGTCCAACGGTCTTCGGAGGTGCCGGATGTTAGCGGTCGAACAGCCCACCGAGCGCATGCTCGAGCTCTACGCCAACCACGTCGACCCCCTGCGCCGATATGCCTTCCGGCTCACCAGCAACCAGACGCGCTCTGAGGACATCGTGCAGGAGACCTTCCTGCGGGCCTGGCGTCACCTCCAGAACAACGATGGAGACCTGCCGCTGAGGTCATGGCTGTTCACTGTCGCCCGGAACATCGTGATCGACGGCAGTCGTTCAGCGCGGGTTCGGTACGAAGTTTCATCCCCTGACACTCCGGAGGTGCCGGACCGTATGGGCGCCGATGAAGTCAACGCCGCGTTGGACCGGATCCTGGTGGCCGAAGCCATGGCGCAACTGCCCGAATCGCACCGTGCCGTACTCAGCCGCTCGTTCTACCTCGGTTGGACCACCGGACGTATCGCCGAAGACCTGGGCATCGCGGAGGGCACCGTGAAATCGAGGCTGCACTACTCCCTCAAACGCCTGCGGCTCATCCTCGCCGAGATGGGCTGTCACGCTCGGTCCTGATCCCCATGTGCGCTACGGTCGGGTGGTGCCGCTGCCCTACGTGGATCCCCACAAGAAGCGAGGCCTGGGCTACGAGATCGCGTCGGCCTTCGGTCGTTCACCGGTCGGCCAGTTCTTCGCTCGCCACGTGGCGCGTCACACCGATCCCCTGCTGTTCCGGCTGACCCGCGGCCGAATCAACGTGAGCCCGATCATCAATGCTCCGCTGGTGACGACCGGCGCGAAATCCGGTGAGCGACGCGAGGTGCAGCTGACCTATTTCCACGACCACGACGACGTGATCCTGGTGGCGTCGAACTTCGGCGGCACCAAGAATCCGCAGTGGTACCACAACCTCAAGGCACACCCCGACTGCGAGTTCGGCGGCGAACCGTTCACCGCGGCGGAGGTCACCGACCCCGACGAGCACGCACGCCTGTACGCGCTCGCCGAGCGCGTCTACCCCGGATACCGCGACTACCGCGAGGCAACGGCCGATACCGGCCGGCACATCCCGGTCTTCCGCCTCACGCCGCGCTGAGTTTCGTGGCCGACGGCGGACATGACCGAATCCCCTCCTGTGCAACGGATCTGCGGTTGACCTGCGTCGAACGGCCGCGGCGCGCCGCTACGCCGACGCGACGCCGAACTTGGCGCGCGCGTCCTCGGTGACCGGCGTGAAAAGGTTGACCAGATTCCCATCCGGATCACGGAAGACCAGTGCGCGGTTGCCCCACGGCATCGTCGTCGGTTCGATGACGACGTCGACCAGATGCTTGCGCAGCCGCTCGTACTCCGCGTCGACGTCGTCGACGATGAATTCGATGATCGCGCTGTGGTTTGCCGCGGGCTGGGCACTGCCGGGCCCGAACAGCGGCACGGTCTTCTCACTGCCGATCGCCAGTGTTCCTGCGGGTGTGGGAATTTCGGCGAACAACTCGTTGGCCCACACGGCCGACAGCCCGGTGACGGTCTCGTAGAAGTCGACGAGCCGCTTGACGTCGGCGGTGATGATGCGTGTCGAAACGAATTTCATGGGCCCCCAATCGCAGTGGCCGCCGCGTGGATGCGGCGCCGGGATCGCGACGATACTCAAGCCCCCTGACAAGCCGGCGTTTCCGCCGGTCTAGTCGAGGTTCATGCGTTCGGTCTTGTCCATCTCACGCTGGATGGTGGCTTCCTGACGCCGCTCGCAGGCACGGCGTCGTTGCGCGCTCTCCGAAAGTCGCCGCAGGCGTTCCTGTTCACGCGCGGCAGCTGTGCCCTCGCGCTCGTCGGCGAGCCGCTCACGTTCGTCGGCGTCGGATTCGCGCTCGTCGGCAAGACGCTCGCGCTCGTCGGCGACCTGATCGCGCTCGTCGGCGAAATACTCGCGCCGCTTCAGTTCGGCGTCGCGCCGCTGGTCGGCTCCGGTGGCTTGATCGTCGCGCTCGTCGGGCGTGTGTGTACTGCCCTCGCTGTCCACACCTTCGACAGTAGGCCTTCGGTCGGCCCGCGTCAGCTCCCTTGTTCTTGGAATTGCGCGCGGATGGCCTCCTTGTCGATCACCGACCAGACCTCGGCGATTCGCCGGTTCTCGAAGCGGTAGAAGACGTGTTCGGCGAAGGTGATCCGTTCGCCGCTGGGTTCCAGGCCCAGGAACGTGTGCTGCGGCGTGCAGGTGAACATGAGCCGGCAGCCGACGGTCTGCCCGTCGGCGATCACGATGTCGGCGTCGAAGTGCAGATCCGGCGTGGCGTGCGTGTCGGCCTCCAGCATGGCGCGGTAGCCGCTCAGGCCCAGCCGTTCGCCGTTGCGCACGACGTCGTCGGACACGTACTTGCCGAGGTCGTCCCACCGGCGGTCGTTGAGGCACGCCAGGTAGGCGCGATAAATGGCCGTCAGGTCGTTGTCAGTCATAGGGCTCTCCGCCGAACGTTGGCTTGTGTGCGCAAAGTACCCCGATTTTGAGCAACATCCCCACGCTCGGCGCTCAGCCCGGCGCGTATCGCAGGTACACCACGCCGTCGTCGAAGATCGTGTGTTCGGCGAGCCCCAGGTCGAGGCGCACGTCGTCAGGCAGCGCGCGCAGGCCGCCACCGACCACCTTCGGCACGACGAAGAAGTTGAACTCGTCGACCATGCCCGCACGGATCGCGGGGGCGGCCGTGGTCGGGCCGAAGATCTCGACCGTGCCCGTCGCGTCGGCGACGATCTTCCGCAACTCGTCGAGATCCAGCCGTGGCACCAGGCGATCGCGTCCCGCAGCGACGTGATCGGGTGTGAGTGTCGACGAGACGACCACCTTCTGGATCTTGCGCCAGCGCCGGGCGAATTCCTCCTCGGCCGGCGAGAAGTCGTGATGGTCGGTCTCCCAGTACCGCATCAGCTCGTAGGTCTTGCGGCCGAGCACCTCGGTCGACACCGCGGCCATCCGCTCGACATGGGTGTCGAAGACCGGGTCGTTGGGCGCCGACCACTGGAAGTCCCCGTCGGCGTCGTTGACATAGCCGTCGATCGAGATGGTCGTGCTGTAGCTCAACGTCCCCACCGGACCTCCTCAGGTCGAAGTTGTCGAAGAGACCTGCGGCGGGTGCTGAACTCATCGCCGAGTGTCGGCTTGATGCGCAGAAATCGCCCCAACTACGACCATATGCCGACGCTCGGCGCGGTTAACGGCTCGGCACTCAGTCGCTCGCGGATCCACGAGTCGATGGCTTCGAGAGCAGCCCGCGCCATCGAGGTCGGGTGTCCGGTGAATGCGTGCGGCGAAGCGGGATAGACCCGCAGATCGACCTCGACGCCGGCCGCGACAAGCCTTGCCGCCATGGCCAAGTTGTCCTCGAGCAGGATGTCGTCCGCGCCGACCACCATAAGAATCGGTGGAAGCTTCTCCAGCGACGCAAAAATCGGTGAGATGTCCGGCGCCGTGCGATCCGGGGCGTGGCCCGCATACGCGCGCAGGAAATACTCGTCTGCGATGAGGCGGCCCGCCGGAGTTCGGGTGGACAGATCGTAGGTCCCGCACTCGGCAACGGCACCGCTGAAGGCGAAGATCCCGCGATCACGTAGTCGCACCAAAGTTGTTGTCACCAGGGTGGAGCCGGCGGACAAGCCGGTCATGACCAGGCGCGTGGTGCCGAATCGTTGTTCGGCATTCTCCACGAGCCACAACGCCGCGGTCTCGCAATCGTCTGGTGCTGCAGGCCATGGATGCTCCGGGGCGAGTCGATAATCCACACTCACCACGGCAACGCCCAAAGCGTTCACGAGTCGCCGATTCCGGACGTCGCTGTCGGCGGCCGACCCCAGATAGAACCCACCGGAGTGGATCTCCAGGAGCACGCCCGCGGCGGGCCGCGAGATCGGGGCGTGGATCCGCACCGGAACGCTTCGCCCACCCGCACTCACCGTCTCCACCGACGGTGGTGGCCAACACTCGGCAGGTTCGGGCATCGTCTCACGGAGCGCGAGGAGCTCGCTGACGCCGGCCGGACCGCGACCGGGCGGTCGGTCCGCGTAGAACTCACGGGATTCCTCGACGAGTGAAAGAAGCTGCGGATCAATCAATGCCGACAGCTCAAATCTCATACAAGGACCCTACCGAGCGTGGTGCCAGTGCCACGGGCTGCGATGGCCTACACGTTGAAGCGGAACTCCACGACAGGCCGTTCGAACGTCAGCACCGGAACCCTCACGCCTGACGGTGTCTGTTGCTCCGTGGGCATGCCCTTCTGCTGAAATCCAGCGCGCTCGAGTACTCGCTGCGATGCCAGATTCTGCGGGGAGGTCCGCGCGGTCAGTAGCTCAAGGCCCATCGTTGCAACGATCTGGCTGCTTGCCGCCAAGGCCTTCACCGCCGCCCCACGCCCGCGGGATTGTGCAGTCAACCAGAAGCCGACCTCGGCGCGATCGCTTCTGAAATCGAACAGGACCAGGCTACCGAGAAACGCGTCCGAGTCAGCGTCAGCAATCGCCAGAACCGCCAGCGATCCATCCGCCAACCCCTGAGCGATGATCCCGTCGATCTGATCGCGCACGATTTCCGGCGTGTAATGAGTCAGTGGTAGATGACCATATTCCTGTACCGCTGGATCGGTCGTGCCCAGCGCGAACGCCTCGGCATCACGATAGTCGAGCTCTCGCAGAAGGATGTCGTCGATTCGGCAGGGAAGGAGTCGGGTAAAGGTCATTTCTTTCCGCTCCCAGACGTTCCACCGTGGCGGAACTCCACCACGTCGCCGTCGGCCATGACGTAGTCCTTGCCTTCCATGCGGACCTTGCCCGCGGCCTTCGCGGCGGCCATCGAGCCGGCCTCGACCAGATCGTCGAACGACACGACCTCGGCCTTGATGAAGCCCTTCTCGAAGTCGGAGTGGATCACGCCGGCGGCCTTGGGTGCGGTGTCGCCCTGGTGGATGGTCCAGGCGCGCGCCTCCTTGGGCCCCGCGGTGAGGTAGGTCTGGAGTTTGAGGGTGTGAAAGCCCGCGCGTGCGAGCGCGTCGAGTCCGCGCTCGGTCTGACCGATGGACTCCAGCAGCTCGGCCGCGGACTCGTCGTCGAGCTCGAGCAGTTCTGCCTCGATCTTGGCGTCGAGGAACACCGCGTCGGCGGGCGCCACCATCTCACGGAGTTCGGCCTGGCGGGCCTCGTCGGTGAGCACCGACTCGTCGGCGTTGAACACATACAGGAACGGTTTGGTGGTCATCAGGTTGAGCTCGCGCAGCAGCGTCACGTCGATGCCTGCCGCGGCGGCGCCCGCGAAGAGCGTCTTGCCGCTGTCCAACACGGCCTGCGCGGCGACGGCGGCCTCAAGGACCGGTTTGCGCTCCTTGTTGTTGCGCGCTTCCTTCTCCAGGCGCGGCACGGCCTTCTCGAGGGTCTGCATGTCGGCGAGGATCAGCTCGGTCTCGATGACCTCGATGTCGGACCTGGGGTCGACGCGCCCGTCGACGTGAACCACGTCGTCGTCGTTGAAGACCCGGACCACCTGACAGATGGCGTCACATTCGCGGATGTTGGCGAGGAACTTGTTGCCAAGGCCCGCACCCTCGGACGCGCCCTTCACGATGCCCGCGATGTCGACGAACGTCACAGGCGCGGGCACGGTCTTCTCCGAGCCGAACAGTTCGGCGAGCTTGTCCAGGCGCGGGTCCGGCAGCGGCACCACACCCTCGTTCGGCTCGATGGTCGCGAAGGGATAGTTGGCCGCCAGCACGTCATTCCGCGTCAAGGCGTTGAACAAGGTCGATTTTCCGACGTTCGGCAAACCGACGATTCCGAGGTTCAGGCTCACAGGGAACACAGTCTAGGCCCGAGTGACAGGCACGCCAGCGTCCACCGGCGGCGCACCACCGCCAAGAGCCGGTACGGTCTACCTGTGTTCGGACAGCGCGCAGAGTCGGCAGTGCCGGCTGACCTTCGCTCTGTACACCCCAGATACGCCGGTGTGCCGTGGTGGGGTGCCGTGTTGGCGGCTGTCACGGCTACCGCGATCGGGTTTGCCTTCGACGCGGGTGCGGGCAGCCGTGAGCTCAGTGGGGTCTTCGGCTTCTGCTACGTCGTCGGCTGCCTCGCAGCGGTGCTCGCGGTGCGGCAGAGCGGGGTGTTCACGGCGGTCATCCAGCCGCCGCTGATCCTGTTCTTCGCGGTCCCCGGGTCGTACTTCCTGTTCCACGGCGGCGAGATCAACGGCCTGAAGGATCTCGCGATCAACTGCGGATACCCGCTGATCGAGCGCTTCCCGCTGATGTTGTTCACCTCGGCGGCGGTTTTGCTGATCGGGCTGGGCCGCTGGTATGTCGGGCTGACGTCCCGCGACACCGGGGACACCGAGTCGGCGACACCGTCGACCCGGAAACGGGCTTCCGACGAGGCGCCGAATGCCGTTGTGGCATCGATCACATCGAAACTTTCTTCCCTGCTGTTCCGCAAACCCGCGACGGATCGATCGGCGTCGCGGCAGAGGGCGAGGCAAAGCACCCGCAGGGACCGTGCAGAGCGCGCCGGGACCGGCGCCGCGCCGCGCAAGCGCACCGGTGAACGTCCGCCGCGACGCCGCCCGGCGGCGGCTGCTGCCGCGGACGCCAAAGAGCCGACACGCAACGGGCGCCCGACCAAACGGACGGCGCCGCCGCGGGCGCGTCGTCCGCGCGACCCCGAACTGGACCCCACGCTCGACGCACCGGAACGGCCGCGTCGTCCGCGCTCTGCGCGTACGGAACCGCCCGTGGTGCCGCCGGCCGAACCGCGCCGCCGTGTCCGCACGCAGCCGCGTGAACCCCGCGAACCGCGCAAGCAGCCTCCGGGCGACCGGCTGGGTCCTTACGAGCGCCCGCAGCGCAGGCGCCGTTTCGATGACTACAGGCCTTTCGAGGATCCGTTCGACGCGCCGATGGAGCCGCCGTTCGAGCCGCGGACCAACGGTCACCCGGGCCGCTCGACGCATCACCCCGTCTCACGCGTGCGCTATCGCGGCGGCGAGGACGAGGATCATCGTTCGGAGTACCGCACGCGTCCGCGCCCGCCGGCGCGGGGCCGTCACTCGCGGGACTGATTCCAGGCCGAGGTTTAACCGCGCGGCGGGCGGATCTCGCGCGGCAGGGCGAACACCAGCGTCTCGTTGGCGGTCGTGACGGGCTGCACGGTGTCGTAGCCGTGTTCGGCCAACCGCTCCAGCACACCGCGCACCAGGATCTCGGGCACCGACGCACCGGAGGTGACGCCGATGGTGGTCACACCGTCGAGCCAGGCCGGGTCGATGTCGTCGGCGTAGTCGACGAGGTACGCGGCATCCGAGCCGGCGCCCAGGGCGACCTCGACCAGCCGCACCGAGTTCGACGAGTTGCGCGAACCCACCACGATCACAAGCTCACATTCGGGCGCCATCGCCTTGACCGCGACCTGGCGGTTCTGGGTGGCGTAGCAGATGTCGTCGCTGGGCGGATCCTGCAGCGTGGGGAACTTCTCCCGCAGCCTGCGGACGGTCTCCATGGTCTCGTCGACGCTCAGCGTGGTCTGCGAGAGCCAGATGACCTTGCTCTCGTCGCGTACGGTCACGGCGTCCACCGACTCGGGGCCGTCCACCAGCTGCACGTGGTCGGGCGCCTCACCGGCGGTGCCGACGACCTCCTCGTGGCCTTCGTGGCCGATCAGCAGGATGTCGTAGTCGTCGCGGGCGAAGCGTTTGGCCTCGTTGTGCACCTTGGTGACCAGTGGACACGTCGCGTCGATGACCTTGAGATTGCGCTCTGCGGCGGACTGGTGCACCGTCGGTGCGACGCCGTGCGCGGAGAACACCACGATGGCGCCCTCGGGCACCTCGTCGGTCTCGTCGACAAAGATCGCGCCTGCCTTGGCCAGGGTCTCCACGACGTGCCGGTTGTGCACGATCTCGTGGCGGACGTACACCGGGGCGCCGTGCTTCTCCAGCGCGCGCTCCACGGTCTCGACGGCACGGTCCACACCAGCGCAGTAACCGCGGGGTTCAGCCAGCAGCACGCGTTTGCCGGACACCTGCGACCGTCCACCGCCACTCACCGAGCTCGAGGCACCGGGAATACCCATGTTGATAGTTGGCGGCATGTCTCCAGGGTACGGGGCCACAGCAGGCGACAGCCAGCCGTACTCTGTTGCCCATGGGAACTGCACCGTATGGGGTCCGGCTGCTGGTGGGAGCAGCGGTGACCACCCTGGAGGAAGCTCGCAAGTTGCCTCAGACCATCCTGACGTACCCCATGACCATGGCCAGCCAGGCGGCCAACCTGGTCATGCACGTCCAGCAGAACCTCGCTGAGCTGGTCATCAAGGGCGACGAGGCGCTGGAACAGCTGTTCCCGCCCAAGGATGAGCAGCCTGAGTGGGCCACGTTCGACGAAGACCTCGAAGACAGCGGAGACGACGACACCGCCGGCGACAGCGCTTCGACGTCGTCGGCCAACGGTCAGCGCCGCACCGAGGGCCGGTTCGCGCTCTACAGCACCGGCACCCCGGATTCCGCGGAGAGCGAACCCGCCGCCAGGTCCTCGAAGTCCTCGGAGCCCGAGGCCGGCGAGGCGCCGGCCGTCGTCGCCGAGATGGACTACGACTCGCTGACGCTGGCCCAGCTGCGCGCCCGGTTGACGTCGCTGAGCATCGGCGATCTTGAGGCACTGCTGGCGTATGAGGAGGCCGGCCGGGCCCGCGCCCCGTTCGTGACACTGCTGGCCAACAGGATCACGCGCGCGTCCGCCAAGTGACCGAACCTGGTCAGTCGCCGGAGAACCCCTGGCCGGTGCGCGCCGTCGCGACGCGCGTGGCCAAATGGATCGACCGGCTCGGCGTGGTGTGGGTCGAAGGGCAGCTGACCGAACTGAAGATCCGCCCGGACTCCAAGACCGTGTTCATGGTGTTGCGCGATCCGGCGGCCGACATGTCGCTGACGCTGACGTGCCCGCGAGATCTGGTGCGCAATGCCCCGGTCAGGCTGACCGAGGGCACCCAGGTGATCATCTGCGGCAAGCCCAACTTCTACACCGGACGCGGCACATTCTCGTTGCGGGTCAGCGAGATCCGCGCGGTCGGCATCGGTGAGCTGCTGGCCCGCATCGAACGCCTGCGCCGCCTGCTGGACGCCGAAGGCCTGTTCGATCCGCGCCTGAAACGTTCGATCCCGTTCCTGCCCAACACCATCGGGCTCATCACCGGGCGGGCGTCGGCCGCCGAACGCGATGTCACCACGGTCGCATCCAGCCGCTGGCCCGCGGTGCGGTTCGCGATCCGCAACACGATCGTGCAGGGGCCCAACGCGGTTCCGCAGATCGTGGACGCGCTGGCGGCCCTCGACGCCGACCCCGAGGTCGACGTGATCGTGCTCGCGCGCGGCGGCGGCAGCGTCGAGGACCTGCTGCCGTTCTCCGACGAGACGCTGTGCCGCGCCATCTCTGCGTGCCGCACGCCGGTCGTCAGCGCGATCGGGCACGAACCCGACAACCCGGTGTGCGATCTGGTGGCCGACCTGCGGGCGGCCACCCCCACCGACGCGGCCAAGCGGATCGTGCCCGACGCCGCGGCCGAGCAGGCCCTGATCAGCGACCTGCACCGGCGCAGCGCCCGCGCGCTGCGCAACTGGGTGCACCGCGAGCAGCACCATCTCGACCAGTTGCGCAGCAGGCCCGTGCTGGCCCAACCGCTGGCCGCGATCACCGCGCGCGGCGACGAGATCCACCGCGCCCGCGCGACGGCGCAGCGCGACATCACCCGTCTGATCGCGGGCGAGACCGACACCATCGGCCACCTCTCGGCGCGGTTGACGGCGCTGGGGCCTGCCGCGACGCTCGCGCGCGGGTACGCCGTGGTGCAGGCGGTGCCCGACACCGGCCCGCCGACAGTGCTGCGTTCGACGGATGACGCCCCGGCGGGCACCCGACTGCGGGTGCGGGTCTCCGACGGCGTGGTCACCGCGCGCAGCGAAGGCACTGAGGACGACGAGACAGGGAGCTCGACATGAAGCCCATTAGTGAACTCGGCTATGAAGACGCGCGTGACGAGTTGGTCGCCGTGGTGCAGCAGCTGGAACAGGGTGGGCTCAGCTTGGATGATTCGCTGCAGCTCTGGGAGCGTGGCGAGGCGCTGGCGAAACGCTGTGAAGAGCACTTAGCCGGAGCGCGTCAGCGCGTCGAGCAGGCGATCGCCGCCCGCGAGGCCGACGAGGACTGAAATGCGCGTAGTGCCCGCCGCTCACCATCGAAACTGGAACGTGTTTCAGTTATGCTGCGGGCATGGCTGACTCCACCACCGACCTCGGGCGGATCCTGGTCACCGGGGGTTCCGGCTTCGTCGGCGCCAACCTGGTCACCGAACTGCTGGACCGCGGGTACGCCGTGCGGTCGTTCGACCGCGTGCCGTCTCCCCTGCCCGCTCACGCGGGTCTTGAGGTCGCCACGGGCGACATCTGCGATCTCGACAACGTCACCAACGCGGTGGCGGGCGTCGACACGGTGTTCCACACCGCGGCGATCATCGACCTGATGGGCGGGGCGTCGGTCACCGCGGAGTACCGGCAGCGCAGTTTCGCGGTGAACGTCGGCGGAACCGAGAACCTGGTGCGCGCCGCGCAGTCGGCGGGCGTGAAGCGGTTCGTCTACACCGCGTCCAACAGCGTGGTGATGGGCGGGCAGCACATCGTGCACGGCGACGAAACCCTGCCGTACACCGAGCGTTTCAACGATCTGTACACCGAGACCAAGGTGGTCGCCGAGAAGTTCGTGCTGGGCCGAAACGGTGTGGCCGGCATGCTGACGTGCTCGATCCGGCCCAGCGGCATCTGGGGGCGCGGCGACCAGACGATGTTCCGCAAGGTGTTCGAGAGCGTGCTCGCCGGGCACGTCAAGGTGCTCGTGGGCCGCAAGAGCACGCTGCTGGACAACTCCTACGTGCACAACCTGGTGCACGGATTCATCCTTGCCGCAGAGCATCTCACGCCGAACGGCACGGCCCCCGGGCAGGCGTACTTCATCAACGACGGCGAACCGGTCAACATGTTCGAGTTCGCGCGTCCTGTGATCGAGGCATGCGGGCGCAAACTCCCCCGCGTGCGCGTGCCCGGACGCGCCGTGCACGCCGCGATGTCGGGTTGGCAGCGGTTGCACTTCCGGTTCGGCATCCCCGAGCCGCTGCTGGAACCGCTTGCCGTGGAACGTCTTTACCTCAACAACTACTTCTCGATCGCCAAGGCGACCCGCGACCTCGGCTACCGGCCGCTGTTCACCACCGAACAGGCTCGCGTCGACTGCCTGCCCTACTACGTCGACCTGTTCAAGCAGATGGAGGCGCAGGCCCGGCCCGCCTAGTTCACGGCAGCACGGGCAGCGGGTTCACCGTGCCGGTGGAACTGTCGACCAGTGCGGCGTGGTCCAGCGTCACCCGCAGCGGCAACACGTCCATGACCGTGGCCACGACGTCGGGCAGTTGCGCCAGGGTGGCTCGCGGCGCGAGGGAGCAGTGCGGCAGCCAGACACCGGGCCGGTAGTGCTTGTGCAGATCGGCACCGGTGGCGGTGACCAGGTCGACCACGCGCTGCTGGCGCTGGGCGACGTCGGCGCTCACGCCGGCCACCAGCCATATGCGTCCGCGGCGGAACACCCCGACCCCGTCGAAGCTCAGTTCGACCGCGGCACCGGACCCGTTGCCGGACAACGCCTGAGCGATCGCGGCCTGGTCCCACTGCCGCAGCACCGCATACGACAGGTGCGGCACGTGCCTGCCGTGGGTGTGTGAGCGCAGGCTGGCCACACCCCGCTGCTCGATGCGGTCCCACAACGCGCGGATCGCACGATCCGAGCGCCGGTCGAACAGCAGGCAGACCGCCAGAGCCACGGGTCAGCGGTACAGGTGCACCGGGTGGTGCGTGCCTTCCTCGATGCGCATCGACGCCGAGTTCAGCAGTTCGGTTCCCAGCGCGATCAGCGCCCTGGCCGCCGCGATCTCCTCGCCGATCTTCGGCTCGTTGGGGTCCTTGGGGTTGCGGTAGGCGTCCCCCGTGGTCGCCATCAGACCGTCGTCCATCAGGCGGGCATGGGCCGATGCGTGGGTGTGGATGTCGTCCTCGCAGAACCCGATTTCGACGTACCACTTGTGGGTGAGATCTCGGTCATACATGTCGATCAGCCTCCACCTCCAAGGGTGCGCCTCGCCCGTGCCGAACACCAGACCCACGTGCGGGTTCCGGTGATCGAGCGGACGTCGGGCCGTCAGGCCGGCTGCGCCTCGGCGACGATGCTGTCGTCGTCGACGAACACCAGCCCGCCGTCGTCGACGTTCACCGCGTAGCGGCGCGCGGGACCCACGATGCGCTCACCTGCGATCTCGACCGCCGTGCCCGCGAGGTCCGCGAAATCCTCGACCACAACTCCGTGCAGTTCGTTGTCGGTGCCCGGGTAAACGATTACTCGGGTGTCCACAGCAATGCCGTCGGCAACATCTTCCGACTCGCCACCGTTAATCCCCGCCGATGCGTCTTCTGACATTTCGCACCTCCCCAATTGCCAGCGCGTGCAACCGAAGTACACCATATGCGCGAGCAACCGGCTCGTAATCGAATATTCCTACAGCCACACAATGCATAAATCCCAGGCAAATTGCCAAATCCCCCGATGAACGTCCATCTGGCTACTGGCCGGTAGCACCGCTGATCGTGAGATGTCGGTCACACACAGATGCAAAAGGCTGCCATTGATCAATGCCATCGAGGCAATTCGACGAATATTCGCGATGCGGCCTTCACACCACTACAGCGGCAAACCAGACGTTGCTGTCGGCGCGAAGGCGAACCGTTGGCCGAAACTGCACACATCACGGCCGGGGAGACGGTGACACACACCACACTGCGGTTCGCTAGGGTTGCAACACGTTCTAGCGAGGAGGCCCATGTCCGACGCCGTCTTGGTCACAGGAGCCTTCGGGCTGGTGGGGTCTGCAGTCGTCGCGACGCTGGCCGCGCAGGGTCGGCCGGTCGTCGCGACCGACGTCGGCACCCCCGCCAACCGCAAATCAGCAACCGGGCTGCCGCCGACGGTCGAGGTGCGGTGGGCCGATCTGACCGACGCCGCCGCCGCCGACACCCTCGTCGCCGACGTGGCGCCCGCGGCGATCGTCCACCTCGCCGCGATCATCCCGCCGTTCTGCTACATGCGGCGCGAGTTGGCCCGCAAGGTCAACGTCGATGCCACCGAGTCGCTGCTGCGGGCCGCCGAGGCGCGAGCCACCCCGCCTCGGTTCGTGCTCGCGTCGAGCGTCGCGGTGTACGGCACGCGCAACCCGCACCGCATCACCGACATGCTGACCGCCGACACCCCGGTCAACCCGGTCGACATCTACGGCGCGCACAAGGTCGAAGCCGAGAACCTGGTGCGGGCCTCGCGGCTGGACTGGCTGATCCTGCGGCTCGGCGGCGTGATGAGCTCGACGTTCAGCGTGGACATGGACGTCGAACTGATCTCGCTCGA
>Ga0182738_1002555_pt1 | contig 21519 bp, 11 predicted proteins | sample eDN5th30CBELigMG_FD_128876 | JGI IMG/M metagenome (GOLD analysis project Ga0182738, IMG submission 128876) | Enriched Miracle-Growth compost microbial communities from Emeryville, California, USA - eDNA 5th pass 30_C BE-Lig MG (version 2)... ... | reverse complement strand
TAAACTTTAAAAATCCGGGTCTACTGTCCGGATGAATCAGAAAAACCCCTCAAAAATTTTGGAAAACTTATTCCTTTCTCTTTGTATTTCTCAAACTTCATGATATTTTTTCTTTATTCAAACTTTGTGGATTATGAAGAGACATCAAAAAGGGATTCTGAAGGCAGAATTCTTGAAAGGAAATTTTTTTTCAATTTCAAGAGAATATCTGAAAAAAATTTGTTTTCATCATTTAAGATTCGGCAGAATGATGAGTTAGTGAAAGATGAAGAGGATTCAAAAAAAAAGGGAAAAATTAAAGAAAATAAATTTGGAAAATATTTTTCGAATTTTTCTTTTGATTTGAGGAATCAAGCAGAGAAAATTTTTCTCAATAAGGGAAGTTTTCAAAGTATCAGATGAAGGACTGGGACCTTAAGGATGAAGGCCTTTTGAATAGAGCAGAGAAAAGTATCGATTAGGAGGTCTTTGCCTCCCAAAAGACTGTCAAAAACTTTTTTGATTATTGAGGTATTTAGAGATAAGAGCCTCTTTTAAATTCAGAGCTTAGCTAGAGGCGTAGAAAACGAAAACACAAAACATCAGGTCTGTGGATTCTCAAAAGCTTCATTTTTTGAAATTTTCTTTCTGCATTTTTCTCATTCGGATTTGCTCTTGAAATAAAAGAAAATGAAGTCAAAGAAATTTCCTAATTTTCTCAAAATCATAAAGTGGAGAAATAATAGATGTCTCAATTCAGACATGAAATATTTTATTTTACGAGATTTTTTTGGATAAAATCTCTGGTGAAAATTTTCCACTAAACCTTATTTTTCATCCATTTTTCTCCCTAAATCATTGTTTCCGAGATTCTTTCCCACACAACCTATTCTTAGCTTTTGAAAGACTCTTAAATCCCTGTAAATAATGTCTCCAATTCCTGCGAATAATGAATTCCTGAGATAACGGGAAAATTCCTGGATTAAATTCCTGCACTTAACTTTTTCCAAAAGAAAAACTCAAAGTTTATTTCGTTTGATATGACCTTCAACTGAAGACAGAAAAATTACTTTGACAGATCTGAACCAAATTTGACAATTTTTATTTGATAAATCTGAAGGGGTTTTTCTTCAAGATCTCGAGGCCCTTTTTCGTTGAATATTTCAGGCATCGAAACTTAAATTGAAGAGAAGAAATCCTCTTGGGTTAAATTTTGTGATATTCGAAAAAATTGAAAAGAAACTTTGATTTGGAGAGTTGTTTTTCCTAATTGAAGTAGAAATAGAAAAAGTTAAAGAAAGGACTCGAACCAAAAGGAAAGGATCAGAACTCATTTCTTAAAACAATTTGAGAATAATTTCATAATTAAAATCTTTTTAATTCATTTTTTCAAAGAAACGTTTGTATTTTTCAGAAAAGTTACTAATTAAAACACAGTGAATGGACTCTTTACACAACATATTTCCACACATAAACACACATATATCTTTCAATATCGTACAATATGCACAAAGGAGTTACAAAACAGTTTTATAAAAAAAAAAAACTAAGTTATATCAAATCACACTCTCCTTCCACTATCAAATCTACATACGTAAAAATACGATAGTATAAAAAAATACAATACTTTTCCTACAGTATCAAATTATCAACAAGTTTTTCCGATCATATCTGCTCCTCAATCAATTTCATCTAGACTTCCAAGACTTAAATCTGCCCCACAACAGACTTCCCCTAGAATCTTTTTAAACTGCGCTTCCTTCAGCGGCTTCGACAAATGAGCATACATCCCAACTTCTCGGCATCTTGCTTTATCATCTTCCGAATCATTAGCACTTAACGCCACTATCGGAATATCTGCAATCTCCTCACTTGCCATCATCTTCTTCAACACTCTCGTTGCTTCATATCCATCCATTACAGGCATTTGTAAATCCATTAGAATCACATCAAAAGGCCTTTTATTTGTCGGAGATATTGACTTTATTAATTCAACTCCTAACTTCCCATTCAAAGCCGTTTTCACCATGTATCCCAAGCCTTCGACCAAGTGCTTGGCAACAAGCAAATTAAATGAATTATCATCAATGATAAGGACATTTTTCATGGCATGTTCTTGTTCTTTTTCAGAGCCGGAGTTCTTTACACTTTCGGGAGAGTAAAGAAAATCTCGTTCACTTTTATTTGGCAAATGAAATGATGGCAAACGGCTTCTTTCAACACCATCAGGTCTCATCAAATTAAACGTATAGTTCTCATTATTCTTGGATTTAGTGGTAATCTGCATATTAGGACTGCGAATATAACTTTGTGCACGAGAACTTGATCGTAAGTTCGGGATTTTGGGAGCAGAGAGCAAATAAGAAGAGTTTCTCTTTCTTGGCTTGAGCCTTGGAGGGGTATGGAGCCCTTTGGTCAGCTCAATTTCGCTGCTGAGAGCTGAGTGGGATGAGTAAGGACAGAGCTTTAAAGAGAGATTTTCGATATCTTCATCAAAAGCGTGGTGGTCAAAAAAGTCAATTTCACTGCTTCCTTTACTATTATGATTTTTATCTTTAACTAAAAACGAAAAGGAGCTTCCTTTTCCTGACTCACTTGTGAATTTGATCCGAGAATTATTTGCTCCATCAGCGAGTAACTGAGCTAGCTGGTTGGATATCTCCAATCCAAAGCCAACTCCTTGAGTATTTGTCTTCATATCGGGCTGGTCTAATCTTCCGTACATCTTGAATAACTTCTCTTTATCTTCTTCTTTGACCCCGATACCTGTGTCCTTCACACAAAAACTAATGCAGTCTTGCTGTTCAAGGTCCAACCCTACTGACACGTTCACACCACCTTCATAGGTAAATTTCAGTGCATTTCCGACCAAATTTATCAAGATCTGACGGAGCCTATTATGATCTGTCACAATAAATTGTGGCACTTCAGGGCCAATTTCCAAGTTCAAATATAATCCTTTCTCTTCAAATTGGAATCTAAATAGACAGTAAACATCATTTACCAGCTCATGAAGATCCAGCTTGGACATCTTTAAAGAGAATTTATCATCGCGGATTTGTTGAAGATCCAGTATAGAATTCACTAAATTGTAGAGTAACTCTCCACTGTTCTTGCATATAGTCAAATATTGAAGGGTTTGCGAGTCTTTTGTCTGCTTCTCAAGGATCCTGACTACTCCCAGGATCCCATTCAAAGGGGTCCTGAGCTCATGGGAGATCATAGCAAGCATCTTATCCTTATTGGAGTCCGCTATCTTAAGAGATTGATTCAGGAATAAAGCAGTCACGTCGTTGAGGATAATGGCGATGGAGTCCTGAGTATCCCAGACAGTTGATGAGATGTTTATCTCATAGATCTTTTTGGGCTGGGAAGGATCTTTGATGTACTCCACATTGAAGGTCATTTTGAAAAGATCAATTTTCTGCTTATCGACCCCTTTCAGAAGGTCTAGGACTGATACCATAGGAGGTTCAGAAACTCCTGTGGAGATCGGACTTGTGGACTCCTTTTTGAAGCTCTTGTGGTCAATTTGAATGTGACTGAGCCAATCTAATAATGCTACAATTGACACTTTGCCTTGTTGGATTGTTTCTTGGCTAACTGTGTCTTCTAAACATTGATTTGAAAAGAGTTTGTGCTTGAGATCCCTTGAAAGGATTAACAAGCTGGTGGGAAGGCCAGAAACCATGAGATCTCTGAATTTCGTGTGACTTTCTCGGTAATCATAGAACCTCTTGAAGATCTTTCGACTCTCCTTCTCTTTTAACAGGTCAGCAATCATGCTAAGAGCAACGACTGTTGCTTGAATAACCAAAGAGAGGGTCTGAGATAAAGCTGAGATTGGGAATAAGATGATCTTGCTGATCATCAGGGCGATTGAGAAGAGGATTTTGAAGGTGAACTTTGAGAGTCTCAAGGTGATCATTTTCTCAAAGATTCCTACTGTATAACCGATCATCAAAGCAGGATAATGCTCAGAGAAGACAAGTGTCCGCTTAATGTAAAGAAAAGCTCCGATGGTAAATGTAAGGCCGAAGACGAGGACCAAGGGCTCTCTGTACTGACGAAGTCTGTGGGAAAACTTCCAGCAAAGGCAACATGCGAGAATGATGCCCAATATTGGACCAATATCGCTGACTCTTCCTTTAAGAAGGTTGTAAATCATGAGAATGATGCATATAAAAGCGAATTTTAACAGGAGAATCTAAGGGAATGTGAGAGGAAAGCTTTTAGAAAGGGTACCTTGAAGAAATTTCTAGTATGGACTTGTTGAACTTTTTTGTATTCTTGTTCGAGAAGGTGAGAAAAGAAGTGCATTTTTAGGTTTTTAACGAGATGCATTTTTGGATGTGATGATATCAAACAAATTAAATTAATTAAAAACTAAGTGTTTTGAAACATATTGTACTCTCCTAAATATCTCAGTACTTTTCTTAAGAGTCATTTAAATGGTTACTGAATTTTACTTACTCGAATTATTATTGTGATGACTTTTAATTTTTTGATCCTTTGATTTTTCCCTGTATATCGTATCCTCCACTTCCTCTTCCATTTATCATTTTCTCAGAGAAACTGGTGGTATTTCCTGAGAAAAAGCCTGTTGAAGGCCTTGTCTATCTCAGAGAAGCTCAGAATTCTCAAGGGAATTGAAATACCGCGAAAACGGAATAATATTCCCAAGATCTTTTTGTTCAATTGCCTTTGAGGATATGAGAAGCCAGAGAGCGAAGGGCTTTTGGGTGGAATACTGAAGAGGAAAATACAATCAAGGAAGGAAAACACCAATGAAATGGAAGAGCTAAAGTCAATAAAACATTTTATTTAGTATTAAATTTAATTCAAGATTTCAAACATCCAAAAAGCTGACGCAAAATAGCCCCTCTACTTTGAATTTTTTTTTGGAGAATTAAGCAGAAAACCAGGAAAGGCCACTCAGAGCCCTTCATATCAAATGAATATTCCAGATTTTACTGGATTTTTGCCAAGGCAAACATTGTTATAGGAGTTAATGGGCAAAAAGCTGCGAATGAAATTTTCATTAAATCCTTTTAATTCAGATTGCCGAAAAATAATTGCAAGCACAAAGATAACCTCTGTTTAAATTTTATCTCTCTTCGTCATTTCCCTCAAACTCCAACGTTTCTCTTTCCTTCTGAAGGCCTAGAAACCACTCAAAGGCTAACTTATTTGTAAATAAGCTCTTTACGCATCTACTAGATGCATTTCGAATTTATCAAGAGGGTCATTCTCATCACTGGAAAAAGCTGATGTTCTTGCAAGACAAATGACCCAGGCGAAGATAAGGGGGAGAGAAAGGAAAGGAAGGAATGAAAATAAGCGAGAGTTTTTGAGGTTCTTAAGGAAGTTCCTGACAGGATATAATTAGAAGTGAAAGAGTTGTTTAAACCAGCAAGTTTTAATAAAAAAACCTTGATTTCAGAAAACATACAAAAAGCTATTATTTTAGCCAAACATAATATTCCCAATTATTTTGTTGAGCCAAACCTTTTTTTAGCAATTCTCTCATTTTCCCTCAAGCCTTGCCGTGATTCAACCACGCTGGCTAGGCAATTCCTACGAAAACAGAAAGCAAAAAACTATCAAGAATAATTTGCAGGAAATGCTGAGAAGAGATTTTAATGATGGGTTTAACTGTGAAAAGTCAGTGAAAAGGAATTATTAATTTAACGGTTTAAAGCCTTTCTCACCTACAAATTAAAGTTGCTTGTCTTCAAAAACTGGTCAACAACATGCTGACTTGTTGCATTTTATTCAACGTATTGTCTGCCTTTGATAAATACCCTCTCATCTCTTCAATTCTAACGTCATTACATGAGGTTTTTCATTGAATCTTTTCTGAAAAATAACTTTCTAAAAGTCAACATAGCTTGTTCTGTGAAGATGGAGTGACAATGGCGTTCTGTAAAGGAAGGATTTTTGCTTATTTTAACGGGAGAATGAGAGCGTGCAAATCTAAATTTTCCTTTAGGAGTTTTTGCTTTGCCTGGTTTCTTTTAAGACAAGAAAACGTGGAAAAGGATGACAAGAAGACAAAAAGAGATGATTTTGACGTTTTTATTAGGCTTTTGTAAGTCCTAGACATCAATTTCTTGCTTCTATTATATGATCTGTCAAGGTAATTTAAATGAGGCCATTAAAAGAGTGGTAAACAAAGGTTTTTGAATAGATTAATAAAACCTCCGAATTTTTGCTTGACATCACACAAAAATCGAATTCATTTTAAGGAAAAATGTTTTTTTTATCAAATGAAGTTTTTTTATTGTTCACAGATTAAGGTTAACCTTCTCCATAAAAAAAATCTCAACAACACTTTTATCCAAAAAGGAGATTCGGGATCCTCAACTTTTTTCTTTATTGAAAAATTTTTTCTATGTGTATCTCGACTGATTCTTTATTGAGCTACTTCCTCTTTAGGAAAGAGAAATGATTCATTTTTTCATTTTTTATGTGGTTCAACTGCAAAATATATTGGTTAAGTGATGTCACTAAAATCCTTCTGTCCTTTATTGTTTTTATTGACTGATCTCTTGCCTGAAATTTTTGTTGACGAATTTCGATATTTTTAGGAGCTCACTTGCACTCTGACGTCATAAAAAAAATTTCAATCATCACCTCCTGTGTGTGCGAAATATCGGTGATCCTTTTTGTTAGTAGCTTTGAGATACTTCCAAAATTCGTATTTCTATATTTTGGTCAAAAGTTAAATATTGAGATTTTAATATGGGCCGATTTGTTTTTAAACCTTGTTATTTTCATTGAAAATATTTTGTGAAGCTTTTTGTGAATGATTAAGAAGATCAGCAGGGATTCTTTCAGAACTCGCTTTAAAAGGAAACCTGTGAAAAAAATCGAATGTTCAAGTGTGTAAATTTAGCGATCCCGCTGGTCATAAAAACTTGAAAATAAAATTTAATCTCAAAAATTACTTATTGATGGTTATCATTTTTGCTCGAGCTTGGTGTCTCAAAGGAACTTCCAGTTGTTGATATTTTTGAAGGCAGCTTTGAAAAAGGAATAGCAATTGTGAAAAAAAAATGAAGAAATTAGTGGTACTGAACCATATTTGATCAATTAATTACTTTAAGTTTTTATCTCATATTCATGGCCTCTTATTTTCTTGAAACATATTTAGAATTTCCCTTCTCTGAATTCTCAAACTCTTCATGAATTCAGTCATAAAAAAAGATCAGAATGATACGAGCAATTTGAGTTGGATCAAATCTCTTCATGTTGTGCGACGTTTTTGAGAGGGAATCAACATTTATTTCCCTTTTAATTTTCGAAAATTCCATTCATTTTAGTCTTATGGATTTCAAAAACCCAAAGAAATCCATGTCTTCAGAGAGATTTGGTCATAAAAAAGATTCACTACCACATCTTACCAAAACTGAGACATTGTCCTTATTTCAAAAAAAAAGGGCGATTTATTTTCAGCAAGAAATGAGAATCTCGCTTAAAATTGAAAGGTTCCATTCAATTGAATGCCTTTTAAGAAAGAGGCTTAATTGAGATTCTCTTATTTAGAATTTTTCGAAATTTCAAGTCGCAGAGAAATTTCTTTTCACATCACAGAAATTAATTTAATTTTCGAATTTCGAACGATCAAAGCCGCCAAAACGCTGAGTGGCCCTTAGAGGGTGAGATTATGATCAATACATAATACACTTTCTCTTTCATAACCAAAACCTGTTTTGACACCACAAAATGATATACAATATTCTGGGACCTCAAATATCTTAAATTTAAACAGTTTATCATATAAATATTCAGGATGACGTGAAAATGTCATCGCTCTAGGCATGTATAGTTTGAAGCCTCTCTCTTGGCCTTTCCTTGTTTCATTGAAAGCTCACAAAAAAATTTTTCCCCCTTCATTCAAAGAAATTTAAGTAAGATTTTTTTCTCCCTTGAAAAGGGCCATTGGAAGGTAAACATTAACTTTTAGTCTTCAAGTCAAGCTATCTTCGTCCTAGATGCCTTTGAGGAGAGGTAAAAAGATTTTCAATACCAAATGAGATTTGTAATAATGACTGAAAAATTTAATTTAAATTTTTTTGAAGCAAAGTGTGGGAAAATTTTTTCCAAATGGAAAGTTTTTTCAGCAGAGAAACTTACGGTGGAGATCCTTCGAGCTTTAAAAACCTTCATAAAACTTTTCTTTCGCAGGTTTCTCGTAATTTTTCTGATTCCAACAAGGAGATAAATTTTCTTTAATAATTTCTTTCAATAATTCTTTGTGATATAAAAATAATTTATCTTTATTGAAAAGAAAAAAAGTTTGACGGTTTACAAAAATATTTTTATGCACACACATACAAGAAAATTTACTCTTCTTTAATTTAGGTACCTCAGTCAAATGAACAATCATTATACAATAGAAAAAATAATTTATTTGAACTTTTACAACCTTCTTGCAAAAGATTCACTGAGTTTAATTTTAATTGAATTCGTTTCACACTTCACCACACCCTCTTCTAGTCAACTTCGCACAAGCTTCCAAGGGTTAAATCCAAATCCGCCACTTCTCCTAAAATCTTCTTAAACTGGTCTTCTTTAAGCGGCTTCGATAAGTGATCCTTCATTCCAACTTCCTTACACTTCGCTTTATCATCCTCTGAGTCATTCGCACTCAATGCAATAATCGGGATATCCGCAATCTCCTCATTTGACATCATCGTCTTCAGAACCCTCGTCGCTTCATATCCATCCATTACAGGCATTTGCAAATCCATCAAAATCACATCAAATGGCTTTCTAATCTTCGAGGACTCTGACTTTATGAGCTCAACTCCAAGCTGACCATTTAACGCGGTTTTTACCAAATATCCCAGGCCTTCGACTAAATGCTTCGCCACAAGCAAATTAAAAGGATTATCATCGATAATAAGGACGCTTTTAGGTGACTGGTCCTTGTCTTGACTCGACCCTTTTACAGTTAAAGGAGAATTTAATAACCCAATTTCAGAAGAATTTCCTTCTTTTCCTGGAAAGAGAACTGAGGATCTTGATTGAGGACAATTTTCAACCTTGAGGTAATTTGAGCTGTTGTGTCGGAATTTTGACATATTGGGCATCAGTTGAGAATTGTAACGATGTGAGAAAGAACGATGGCTTGACCTTGAGATTGCTACTGGGCACATTGGGAGGTTATGTGAATGTGTCTTCTTCATATTAGGAGGGGTAATGGGCTTGAAATTAATTTCTCGCTCGCTGCTTGTTCCACTGTAAAGAGAATAGGGATTCATTTTTATTGAGAGGTTCTCAATATCTTCATCAAAAGCATGAGGCTCGAAAAAGTCAATTTCTTCAGAATTCTTATCAGTTTTGATAAAATTGCTGTCCTTTATTGAGAAAGAAAAGGTTGTTCCTTTTCCAACCTCACTTGTAAAGGTGATTCCGCATTTACTTGTGTTATTCGCCAACATCTGAGCGAGCTGGTTGGAGATCTCCAGTCCAAAGCCCACGCCTTGTGTATTAGTCTTGAGATTTTCTTGATCTAATCTTCCGTACATTTTGAATAATTTTGGCTTGTCTTCTTCTTTAACGCCGATCCCAGTATCCGCTACTGAGAAATTTATATAGCCTTCACGTTCAGGATGAACGCTTACCAGCACGGAAACTCCGCCTTCAAAGGTGAATTTGAGAGCATTTCCAATGAGATTGATCAAAACTTGGCGAAGACGGTTTTGGTCATTGACGATATATTGTGGGACTTTGGGGTCGATTTCCAACACCAAATATAAATTTTTTTCTTCGAATTGGAATCTAAAGAGGTTGTGGACATCATGAAGAAGCTCATGAAGGTCATGTTTTGTCATTTTTAACGTGAATTTATGGTCACGAATCTGTTGTAAATCCAAAATAGAGTTCACCAAATTGTACAGCAATTCTCCGCTGCTCTTACAAATCGTCAAGTATTGTAGTGTTTGTTGGTCTTTTGTCTGTCTTTCCAAGATCTTCACGACTCCCAAGATTCCATTCAAGGGAGTTCTGAGCTCATGGGAGATCATAGCCAGCATCTTATCTTTATTAGAATCGGCAATTTTCAAGCTTTGGTTCAAAGAGTGCATTGTAACATCATTCAAGATAATCACCACGGAATCTTGTGTATCCCAAACAAGAGGGAAAATGTTCACTTCGTAGGTTCTTCTTATCTTTGTGACCTCATGTGAGAATTCCGCATGAAATGACACCTTTTGATCAGGAAGAACGACAACAGGGTCATCCTTCTTGTTGACATTTTTCAAAAGATCGAGAACTGAAGAGGGCAACTCATGAAGAGAAGCTGCAGTTTTTGTCATATCTTTCATAAGACTTTTCTGGTTAATCTTCAAAGAATCAAGCCATTCATGGATCATTGCAATTTGAACAGGTTCTTCTGAACCTTTTCCTTGCCTAACTTTATGGTTCAGGCACTCATTAGAAAACAGCTTGTGCTTCAGGTCCTTAGAAAGGATCAAAATGCTGGTGGGAAGGCCAGAGATAATGAGATTTCTAAACTTAGTGTGGCCTTCTCGATAATCATGGAACCTCTTGAAGGTCTTTCGGTCCTCTTTGGCCTTGAGGAGGTCAGCCAGGAGACTGAGAGCCACTGTTGTGCTCTGAATAATCAAAGAGAAGGTCTGAACGAGGGCAGAGACAGGAAATAGCACAATCTTGCTGATTAAGACGAGGATCGCGAAACTGATCTTCAGAGAGAATTTAGACAGTCTCAAAGTCAGCATTTTCTCAAAGATTCCAATCGTGTAGCCGATCATTAAAACAGGGAAGGACTCTTTAGGAACAAGGTCTTGTTTGACATAGAAAAAAGCACCAATTGTAAATGCGAGTCCAAAAACAAACACCAAGGGCTCTTTGTAGTCTCTGAGCTTGTCAGTGAAGTTCCAGACCAGAAAACATGCCACCCCGATTCCGACAAATGGGCCGATTTCGCCGGCTTTGTCTTTGAGAAGAGAGTAAATGAGCATCAAAGCACATATACATCCAAATTTTAACAACAAAACCTTTCAGATTAGGACATAGTTTTATAGAGACGGTTTACCTTGAAGAAATTGCGGGTGTGGAGCTTTTGGACTTTGCAGTACTCCTCTTCGATGAGTTTTGAAGAGAAATGCATCTGTAGCCTTTTGATGAAATCGAGCATTTGACTTAAAAAAAATGAGATTAATTAATTGCCTTTTGAATGAATCTGATTAATATAGAAAGCTTTAGACTGTAGGGCCAGTATTCTCCTCTTGCTTTTTTAAAATTATAAAGCCCAGATTGTCTTAAAATTTAGAAGTTTTAATTTTTGGAGGCTTTTTTTCAATCATCTGTGGCCTCAAAATCTCCACCTATCTTCCCCTTTCTTCTAAATACTATCACCTTTTTCTCCCTTTTCCAGATCTTTCACGTTTTTCTTCACACTACTCAACTAGAGGCCTGAGACTGATTGATTCCTTTTGGCCGCGAAAAGATTCGTATATCAAGAGGTTTTCCAGTGCGAGATAAAAGCAAAGATCTGCTCAACCAATCAACTCAATCAAATAAATTAATTAAAAAGTAAACACTTGTTTCATTTTATTCTTTTTAATTACTTTAAATCAAGCCTTTAAACCTCATCATGCATCATCTCTCTTGCTATCATCCTAAACTCTAACCCTCCAACAAAGACTTCCATCCTCCCAATTCTTCACTTTCTCTGCCTTTTCAAGCCTTAGCTTCACCTCCACTTACTCAGAAAAGACTTTGAAGAGATTTTTCCGTGGTCCAAAATCTGCTTCAGGAACATGTGATTATCCTTGCTTAATTAGCAAATTCCTTGAATTTATTGGGTTCGAATCTCGCCTTAGAGGATCAAAAGATTCCTTGTTCCTTCTCTTGGACGCACATTTCATCTACTCTCCTTTGAATTTAGATGCCTCTTTTCAGTATTCAACCCATTTCCTGACCCTACCAGCTCCCTTTTTCTCCCCTCATTCAACTTAATCCCCTCATAAATTTTTTTTCAAACCCAGCATTTCAAATCATAAAGAACGTTCCTCTGTCCTTTATTCTTCCAATACCTTCCTCTCCATTGTCCCTTCTTCAATTCCTCAATCTCTTTTGTCTTCTAGGCCTCCACAACCATAATTTTCAATTCAATTCCTCAGGTTGTGTATTGAAGACGAGGCAAGGAAGATCTATCAGCTCCTTCAACGAAGAATAAAGCCAATCTTGACCTCAGGACTTGAAATCTGCCGCCTTTTCTTTCTGAACCCTGTCATAATTTATTTTATTCCTAAAGCCAGTAGTTTTTCCCCTCAGTTTTTTTCTTCTAGAAAATATTTCGAGAAAAACTCCTTGAGAAAACTTCCCTTTGGCCTTGCCTCTCAAGGATATTCCGTCTTAGTCCTACTCATTCTGAGGTGGAGAGGGGAAAATGGGTGGTTTTTAATGGTAGATGTTGGACTTTTTGATGGTTTATAATGCCGAAAAAGGGTGCGTAATTACAGTTGTAATCAAAACAATGAAGAGGGGTTTTTTATGTTTCAAACAATTGGTGATTGAATTTCTTTTGATTTTATCAACGGTCAATCAATTTTAACCAGACTCAACTTTTTATTCACTCTTCTCTCTATACTAACCCACTCCCTTCTCGTCTCTTTGCTCACCTCAACACTTCTCTCTCCTTAAAAAATAACTCTATCCTTTCCCTTCTAGAAATTCAAAACCTCTTTCACCCTCAATTATTCTCATCTTGATTTTGAAAAGAGAGATTCTCGTTTCTTTTCTCACTCCATTCTCTCTCAATCTTCCAATAGGCTCTCAATCTATGAAGAAGATCTTCTCTTTTTCCTTTTAGATCAAATCCTGCGGTTTTTATCAATTATTGGCCAATTTCTTCGCTTCAGACTGTGATGACCTCCTTTAAAGGGCCCCTCAATTCAAATAGAAGGCTCTCACATAAGCATTCATAAAGTTGAAGCTGATTACAGGCTTTCAGTAACCGCAAAAACCAGTTTTAATCCATTTCAAGAGCAAATAAATAATATTGATGATGAGAATGAAGAATTTAGTCAGCTGATTTTCTTCTTTAACAAAGGACACAAAATAAGGAAGAGTTCTTCAATGTTTTTTCGATCTGTGAGGTCCTCATGAAAAGGTTTAGGTCTCCAAAGCCAGGAAAATGAAGAGTCAATTCTCAACATATGAATGAAACCTCAGAAAAATGACTTGATGAGACTACAAGGCTGATTAGAGAGCCTCCCATAAAGGCAACAAGGGCCAGAAATGCAATATTCTCATCATTTTTTATTTCAAAGTCCGAATAATTGTTCAAAGAGTTTAGAGCGGCAAAAATCTTGAAAGATTTCTTTCAAGGAAACGGCATTTTTTTTGGCCTGGCCAAGGGCTTATGAGGCTAGAGAACCTGTGAAAAGTGAGATATGCCATGAGAAGAAAATAAAGTGACATTGAAATCACCATTAAAATTTTATTTTCCTCCTCACCTCACCTCTGCTTTGGGGTGCTACTATTGAAATTTGGAATAAAATTTTCCTTGGAAAATTTCGTTCAGAATCAACCTTTCTATCATTCAAACATACCCCTTTTCATTTATAAATAGTGCTCCATAATTCTCTTCGAGATCATTTGGTCCTTTTTATTCTGAATACGACTTAAAATTCTCCTTTTTAACCCATAAAAAGGTCTTCCAAGGCATTTTACAAGTGGACATTGGGGTCAAGAGCGTACTTACAGGCGTTTTTTGTGGTTTTTCCACGGAAATGAAGAGTTTAAAAGAAAGAAAATGGGTTGAGGGGTAAAACGAGAGAAAAGGCTGAAAAAACTTAATTTTAAAAGGGCGAAAGGCTTGGCAAAATGAATTAAAATATTTTCAGTTATGAATATTGGTCACAATAAAAAAATGATTTTCAGATCCAGCTTTATTAAGCCAAAAAAAAGACAGTAAATTACTGAGTTCAACAAAATTTGGACGTTTTTAATTTTAAACAGGAAAGTAACTTCTTTTATTAATTTTATGCTGCTTGTCGATTCAGAAAACCTTTTAGCTCGCTTCAACTTTGAAAGTATTCTCTATTTCCCAGTGTTTTCTCTTCGCTTCGAACTGTCCTATGCCTGCTAATAGGTAATTTCAACCTATCGAGAGGAAAGTTCCTTCGAATTTCTTTTTTAGTTGATAACTGATCTGAATAAATTTTCTTTTGATCACTACACTTTTTTTCAAAGGGATTGCGCTACTTCAGACGATCGTCTTTGATTTTTTAAATTATTAATGCAGAAAACCTCTCTTTTAATGATCCCAAATCGGCATATTTTTGGGGAAAACCTGAATTCTGCCCAGACCGCTTCTTTTCTCCTTTATTCCAAAAATCTATATTGCAATTTTTCAAAGTTTAAAAGGGCTATCTTTTCTAGAGAACCAGGTTTAAAGTGTCTAGACTGACTTTAGGAAGAGCTGAAATCATCCAGCATGCTAAACTCAGTCTATAAGATTGCCTAAGAATTGTCCAATACTGAGAGGAACTCGCCAAAGATCTATCATTAAAGAACGTGAAACTGAATGATCAAACGAATAACATTCAACACATCATTCTTCAATTTTTTAAAAGATCGGAACCAGAAGAATCAACCACTTGTCAAAATAACGTATTTTATCATTAAAGTGTGGTTTCGAATTTTGTCCAGAGATCATTAACCCAGGTTGACAGACGCAATATTCCTTAAAAAGACACTCATTACTGAAATTACTGGTTATTTCCAAAATCAAACAAAGTTTATTTATTAATAAAAAAATAAGACCAGTTTATTTGAAAAACTAATTACTGGTGGAAGTAATGCGAAAAATTAAAAATACTGACCGAGATTTCTTAGATATCCCTAAAATAATCTCTCCTTCATGAATCAAAGAGAATTCCAAAGAGGTCCTTTGTTTCCCCTCTGAGAAAATTTTGTCTTTTTGCTGAGTCTCATATTTTCATTTGAGGCTAAAAATCGTCGACTTCAGAAACAGATAAAAACCTTGCTGGAAAGTTGTTTTTGGAGCCTATTAGGGAAGCCAAACAAATAGGATGTCCCGAAAAACCCTGAATTGAGCTTCCTTTGACTGGACCCTCATTGAGAACATGAAATCCAACACCTATTAAAGGGGAAATCCGAGAATATGAATAATTTTTTATGAAAGTAAAATCAATACATATTGAGACTGAAGTTCCGATCTAAATTTTGGTAAAAAGATTTCGCCAGGATATAATTCAGAGGATCTTGACAATCAAGAGAAAAAAGGAGAAAGAGGATTTTTGTTTTTCTCAGATCCTTTGAATCTTTTTGGAAGACGTCCTCCCGCCTTCAAACCTCAGATTAAAAGAAATTTTCTTTTTGACACTCATCTGTCACCCTAATTCTTAATTACTGGAGGCCACGCTATTCATTTGGCTTCCCTTAACAAGAGAAAAGAATTTGGGCTGGATTAAATTTTTTTGAACATGGGGAGATCACTCAGATTTCATCACTTTGAGATTCAAGAATGAAGCTTCATTCGCTCAGGTTTGAGGGTGGCTCAATCTCCTAGAAATTTCGAAAGGATATGATTCATGATATTTCTCTTTTATTTTTCAACAGTGCCCGAAATTAAATGGAACGATTTGGGCTGGGTTTTTTAAGGCCTCAGACTCTTCACTACATATCTGATTTCATCATATGAATACAGAAGCATAAGGTAAAAGGAAATAATAGGCAAGCGAAAAAAAATCTAATGATCAAAAAGGTTTTCTCAGAATTTTTGACAAAGATAAAGGAAAAATTGCCCCAAAATACCAGAAAAATCTCAACTATCTCATTCTCAACTGTGCCCTTTCTTTTTTTGCTTCAAATCTTCTCAATCTCTTTCAAAAGTCAAAAAAACTATTATTCCAGAAATCTCAGGTCATCATGTCTCCTTCGAACTAAACGGAGAGGGGTCCTTTTTTCTCGTCATTTTTAGGCCAGAAAAATTCTTTGAGAGATTCTGAGATGGAGCTAAAAAATTTGGAGCCAAAAACAAAAAAAGGCAAGATTTTTCTGAAAAGATTCCAAATGACGATCCAAAAATTTTGAGCTCCTAAGCAGAATCCTCCAGATTTTCGTGGACCTTCTGAATTTTCGAAAAGTTGTCAGGATTTCTGGAATTCCAGATTTTTTCATTTTTGAACCTATGATTGTGGAAAAAAAAATTTTTCCTATAATTTGAGATTTCTATACAAAAAAAAAATCAAAACAAATTTTTTTTATAAAAACTCTAAAAATTCAATTGAGTCTTTTGAATGAAATTTCTTCAATTCAAAGACAACCTATTCAAAGAATTAAACATTCAGCGACCATTCTGACTCAAAATGTGACATAATTTTTTTATGGATATTTCCTCTGAGAACTTGAAAACTCGAAAATTATGAAAAAATATGAATGAAATAGCCCCAAAAAAAAAATGTCTCTCACTCTTGGGAAATTTTGAGGATGGGCTCTGGATTAATCTGGAAAATGGTCCGGATTTTCAAAATCCCAAATTCCGGACCCTGTTTCGAAGGCAAAAAAATTTTTGGAAGAGCAAAATAGAGATGTCAGAAAAATCATTTTCCATTGTTTCTGAAGGTATAGTTTAGAGGAAAATTTTCAAGATTTAAAAATTCGTTCCATAAATTGTGCCAGTTTTTGGAAAATTTTTGATGAGAAAAACAAACACAAACAGAGATTAGATGAAATTTTTCCCCAAAGGTAATTAACCCTTGATGTCGATTCAGGGTTGAAAAAATGCTCCTCTGGTTTAATCCAGATCTGGTTGACCTTCTAGTCCTCTCAACTCAAAAACTCCCGATTTTTCTGTTTTCAAAGACGGTTTTAAAATGAATTTGAGGCCTCTCATTCAGAGTTTAATCGGATAGGGCGAGACTTTGGTAAATATAAAAAGGGAAGGAATGCGTTTGCACAAGGGTCCATTTTGGTGAGCTTCTTCCTTCGAATGGCCTTTTTAGAATGGTTATTCGGAAAAGAAGGGATTTCAAGAGAAAAAGAGGATGGATTTATGTGGCGATTGAGCTAGTTGTCCAAGCCGAAATTAAGGTTTTTAATTCAGATAATCCGAAATCATTGTCATCTGATGATGATAGAAATTCAATCATCTACAGTTTATTTCCCTATAAACTGAGTTTTTCCTATTTCTTTCCAGAAGATGTGACTACTAAAGTGATAGAATAGAGAATCAAAGAGAAGGATCCTTTTTTCCTTGAACTTGAAGGTTTTACAGGAAAATAAAAATTCGGCAGCTTTCAACCTCTTATTAAATGCCAACACAGACCATTCTCTTTCTCCACCAGAAACCCTGTTCCTTTCCACTCTTTCTTATCATTTTTATCCTTCAATAAATATTTTTATAGACAAACAATCTTGTATTATTGGGGAACTCTTCTCTTATAGTTTTAGATTATTGACCTTGTAAAAAAGGTTCTGGACTCTGCTGAGCTTCGAGCCTATCATTTTCCTCGAGGATAATGAAGGGAATTCCTTTGAAGGCTGGAAATAAAACCTAGGGTGTCTCGATCAACGAGTTTATGAGTGAAAGGTGGCTGGAAAGATTGGCAAGGGTTGAGAAGAAGAGATTTCAAGAGTTCAAAAAAAGAGAAGAGAAGAGAAGAGCAGTGCAGTTTTAAACCCAAAGGTTCTAATAAAATTAAAGCAGAGATTTAGTTGAGAGATGAGTGGTTTAATAAAAATTAAATTTCAATAACTGGATGATTAAATGCATCGGGAATTTCGTCGAAAAGGGAAAGGCCTGAGAACCAGAAGGAGTGAGGAAGTTCTAGCTTATGATTGAAATCTCAAGAAATGGAGGGGAGAAAAAATGAAGATTAGAAGTTTTATAATGTTTGTTGAAAGAAAGGTTTAATCAGATTAGAGTAGTTTTGAAACAAAAAACTTGCAATGAAAGTAATTGAAGGAAGATATTTTTAGTTGACTTGATATTGCATGAATTAACTGGCACTTAAATTAAATGGGAGAAAATAGCGGGTTAAACCGCAGTTTAAACGAAGTTTTAATCAGAAACCAGCAAACCAAAACAATGCTCTCGTTGAAAAAACAAAGCCTCTTTGGCAATCTTAGAGACAATTTTCTTTGAATAGACGGCTGATAAAGGATCATAAGGAAAGAAGACGAATGACGAAATTTGGAAGATTTTCTCTGGGGCACAAAAGCTATCCAATATCTTTCAGCCATTTTTTATATTTAATAAATTTTAAGGTGGAAACCGCAGATTAGAGAATATGAAGCTTTTGATGCTGCGCAATTGGGATATTTAGCATTCAACTAAATTAAACAATGCTTTTTTTAATTCTAATCTCATTCATATGTCTTGGATTCATAAACTCAAAAGAACCTTTTCTTCCCTTCTTCTCGAACAAGAGTACAAAAACATCCTAGAAGTCCACACTCGAAACTTCTTTAAAGTAAAATTCTCTCTCTCCCCCATATAACCTTTCCCCAAGGTCCTTCTCCTTAAATTTGCCCTTACATCCATCTTCATCATCATATACTGCCTTATTCAAAAAGAATTCACAGCTCTGGGGCCTATTGGCGGCATCCTAATCATATGTTTGCTTTGCTGGACCTTCTCTAATAAGCTCAGAAAATATAAGGAGCCTCTTGTATTGATCTTTGGGCTAGCTTTCATCATTGGAGCTTTTCTGTATTTAAAAGAAGGGCTGATTATCCATCAGAACTTTTATCCTGCGCTAATGATAGGATATACTGTAGGAATTTTCGAGAAAATGATCACATTGAGGCTCTCTCGGTTCACATTCAAGATTGTCTTTTCAATTGGCCTCATGATCAGCAAAATTGCGATATTCCCCGTTTTATATCTGAGCCAAAGCTTTGCTTTGGCTATCCAGGCTTCTATAGTGATACTGAGTATGATTGCGGATCTTCTCAAGGAAAAGGAAGATAGAAAGACATTCAAGAGGTTCTATGATTACAGAGAAAGTCATACAAAGTTTAGGAATCTCATGGTTTCGGGGCTTCCTGCAAATATCTTGATTATATCTCGAGATCTCAGGCAAAAACTGTTTGCTAATCAGTGCTTAGAAAATACTCTCAGCCGAGAAATAAATTCTGTAAGCAAAAGTCAGATTGGGATTTTACATGAATGGCTTGGCAACTTGAAGATTGACTACAATAGCTTGAAGGAATTGGAGCAGAGTTTCGGGTCCTATAAGGAGCTGCTACCAGTTTCAGTATTCGATCTCTTGAAATACCAAGAAAAGAAGGAAGATTTATTGCTATTAATCCCTGATCAAAAATTCACCTTTAATGCTGAACATAACCAAAAAATCTATGAGATAAATATCTCTTCTATCGTCTGGGACAGGCAAGACGCCGTCGCGGTAATTCTCAACGATGTCACCGTGCACTCTCTCAACCAAAGCTTGAAACTCGCTGATTCGAATAAAGACAGAATGCTCGCCATGGTTTCTCATGAGCTGAGGACCCCTTTGAATGGGATTCTGGGGGTCGTGAAGATCTTGAGGAAGCAGACAAAGGATCCTCAGACTTTGCAATATTTATCCATCTGCAAGAGTAGCGGAGAACTTCTATATAATCTTGTGAACTCTATCCTTGATCTTCAACAAATTCGAGACAGAAAATTCTCATTAAAGATCTTCAAAGACGATTTGCATCAACTATTAAAAGATGTACAGAGCCTTTTCAGATTCCAATTTGAAGAAAAAAGCCTCTACATAAACCTTGAAATTGACCCCAAAGTTCCACAATATGTCGCGACTGATCATAACAGGCTTCGCCAGATTCTCATTAACCTTATTGGAAACGCTTTGAAATTCACTTTTGAAGGTGGAGTTCTTATCTTTGTTGAAATGGACCTTGAAGAAAAAAACTGCATGAAATTCTCTATTGAAGACACTGGCATAGGAATTAAAGAAGAAGACCAAAGCAAGCTTTTCAAAATGTACGGAAGGCTTGACCAAGCAGACCCCAAGACAAACACTCAGGGCGTCGGCTTTGGCCTCGAAATCTCCAACCAATTAGCTAGATTACTTGGAGGAAGTGCAATAACGAGCGGAATAAGATTTACCAGCCAATATGGAAAGGGAACAAAATTCTCCTTTTTGATGAAAGATTACACTACAAACAGCCAAGATGTTGACGATCTTGAGTATTTCGACCCACAAACCTTTGAAGAAGACGTTGAAAATCTTTCATTAAAGCTCTCTCCTTACTCCCTGCACAGTATCTGTAGCACAGATCGTGATCAAAGCCAGAAATCCTCGTCGCCTGTGGTCTCTAAGCATGCAACAAGAAACTCAAATGGCGTACTTTTATGCCCAATTTCTCCAAGCCAAAGAACGAGAAAGAAGTTTAGAGCTTCAACACATGGAAGAAGGCCAAGTCAAGTCGCACCAAAATCGAAATTCCAGCAGAATCATTCTTATGAGTTTTTGAAATGTGAGACGCCAGTCGGATCTTCAGCATTTCAAATAAAAGATGGCGCATGTTGTGAAGTGAGGTTGTTTCCTTCACCAAAACATAAAGAAAGCCCATCAAATTCACTCAAAAACCAAATCATGAAGAATATCTTGATAATTGATGATAATCCCTTTAATCTTTTGATTGCAAAAAATTTAGTAGAAGGGCTGGGATATCAAGTCGAAACCGCCTTAAATGGACAATTGGGGATAAATTTGGTAAAGTCCTTAGCCTCAAATAATAAAAAGCCATTTGAGGCGATTTTGATGGATATACAAATGCCCGTAATGGATGGATATGAAGCGACAAAAGCACTGAAGGAAATGATGAGTAGTCATGAGATGGAGGAGATTCCGATTATTGCATTAAGTGCGAACGATTCAGAGGATGATAAAGCGAAATCAAAGGAGGTTGGAATGTATGAGCATTTACCAAAGCCGTTAAAGGAAGCACAGTTGAAGATGGTTTTGGAGAAATTGGTTGAAAAGGATGTCAGTTTGGGAACTTTATATGATGTTGACTCCTAAAGAAGGAGATTGAGAAATATGGAAGGTGTAATAATAATGAAAATAAATATTTACCGAGTGAGATACAAAAAATTATTAAATTTATTGAAAATTGCTTTCTTTTGTGTTTAGCTTTTATTTTCTGTTGTGTCTATTGAGTATCATCTTCTTCCTTGCAATTGTGTCTGAGCAAGGACAGATTTTTTTGATATCATCATAATCCATTAGTAATGTGAGCGGTATTTAAAATTATTGTAATTCACTGAAAAAAAATTTTTTTTCTTTCCAATTGAGGCAAAAAATAACGAGAATGAATTTAATTTCTTTTTTACAATTTCAAAAATCAATGGGAGTCCGAATGGCTCAGTGGGACGGAGTGAATTTTCGTACACTATGGCCAGGGTTTGACTCCCCCTGCGGATTAATTTTGTATTTTGTAATTTGTAATTGCTTGTATTCGAAATTACCGGACAGATTAATTTGGGCGTTGGAATCTGTCTGTTCCTAAACGTCCATGTCT
>Ga0182738_1002553_pt1 | contig 21523 bp, 24 predicted proteins | sample eDN5th30CBELigMG_FD_128876 | JGI IMG/M metagenome (GOLD analysis project Ga0182738, IMG submission 128876) | Enriched Miracle-Growth compost microbial communities from Emeryville, California, USA - eDNA 5th pass 30_C BE-Lig MG (version 2)... ... | reverse complement strand
GTTCCCCGCCGGAGCGCTGAAGGCGCGGCGGGGAAGAGAACCCAGAGCCGTCCCGGCATGCCGAGCCTTCTGGGTCCCCTTCCCTGCGTGGGCTGCGCCCGCTCGGCCGGGGACGACACCGGTATTGGGGCAGGCGCGGCCGAGGGCTAGAACTCCGCCGCAGGGCCGATCGCCGGAATTCGGCGTCATGGCCGAGCTTGTCCCGCCCATCCACGTCTTGAGCAGATTCCCCGAAAGGCTCGACGCCTCGCCACTCGGAAGACCAATGGCCCCGCAGGATCGCTCCCGCGGGGCCTTCGATCCCCTGCCCTCAGTGCGCCAGCACGGCGATCAGCAGCAGCGCAACGATGTTGGTGATCTTGATCATCGGGTTCACGGCCGGGCCGGCCGTATCCTTGTAGGGGTCGCCGACGGTGTCGCCGGTCACGGCGGCCTTGTGGGCGTCGGAACCCTTACCGCCGTAATGCCCGTCCTCGATGTACTTCTTGGCGTTGTCCCAGGCCCCGCCGCCGGACGTCATCGAGACGGCCACGAACAAGCCGTTGACGATGACGCCGAGCAGCATGGCGCCGAGCGCCGCGAAGCCGGCGTTCTTGCCCTCGAGGCCGCCGCCCGCGACCAGATAGATCACGAAATAGGCCACGATCGGCGACAGCACCGGCAGGAGCGAAGGCAGCACCATCTCGAAAATGGCGGAGCGGGTGAGGATGTCGACCGCGCGCTTGTAGTCGGGGCGCTCGGTGCCGGTCATGATCCCCGGCTTCTCGCGGAACTGGCGCCGCACCTCCTCCACGATCGAGCCTGCCGCCCGGCCGACCGCGGTCATCGCCATGCCGCCGAACAGATACGGCAGCAGGCCGCCGAACAGAAGGCCGACGATGACGTAGGGGTTTGACAGGCTGAAATCGACGGTCACCCCGGTGAAGTAGTCCGCGCCGCTGCCGGGGGTGCTGAAGAAGCGCAGGTCCTGCGAGTAGGCGGCGAACAGCACCAGCGCGCCCAGGCCCGCCGAGCCGATGGCGTAGCCCTTGGTGACGGCCTTGGTGGTGTTGCCGACGGCGTCGAGCGCGTCGGTGGTCTTGCGCACCTCCGGCGGTAGGTTCGCCATCTCGGCGATGCCGCCCGCGTTGTCCGTCACCGGGCCGAAAGCGTCCAGCGCGACGACGACGCCGGCGAGCGCCAGCATCGTGGTGACCGCGATGGCGATGCCGAACAGGCCGGCGAGATTGTAGGTGACGATGATGCCGGCGATGATGATGAGCGCCGGCAGCGCGGTGGATTCGAGCGACACCGCTAGGCCGCGGATCACGTTGGTGCCGTGGCCGGTCTGCGAGGCGCGCGCGATCTGCTGCACCGGGCGATAATTGGTGCCGGTGTAGTACTCGGTGACGAGCACGATGAGGCCCGTCACAACAAGCCCGGCGATGCCGCAGAAATAGAGGTCGAGCGGCGTGAACGCGCCGCCCGCGACGACGGGATCGTTGAGGTTGCCGAACACCCACCAGGTGATCGGGAACAACAGGATCAGCGACAGCACCGCGGTCGCGAAGAAGCCCTTGTAAAGGGCGCCCATGATCGAGTTGTTGCGGCCGAGCCGGACGAAGAAGGTGCCGATGATCGACGTGACGATGCAGGTGCCGGCGATGGCCAGCGGGTAGAACATGGCGTCGAAATTCGACGCCAGCGTCACCGCCGCCAGCACCATGGTGGCGACGACGGTCACCGCCACGGTCTCGAACAGGTCGGCCGCCATGCCGGCGCAGTCGCCGACATTGTCGCCCACGTTGTCGGCGATCGTGGCGGGGTTGCGCGGATCGTCCTCGGGGATGCCGGCCTCGACCTTGCCCACGAGATCGCCGCCGACATCGGCGCCCTTGGTGAAGATGCCGCCGCCGAGGCGGGCGAAGATGGAGATCAGCGAAGCGCCGAAGCCGAGCGCGACGAGGCTGTCGATGACGACGCGGCGATCCTCGACCACGTCGAGGTTGTAATTGGCGAACTCGGTGAGGATCAGGAAGTAGACGGCGACGCCGAGCAGCGCGAGGCCCGCCACGAGAAGCCCGGTGATGGCGCCGGACTTGAAGGCGATGCCGAGCCCCGCGGCGAGGCTCTGGCTGGACGCCTGGGCCGTCCGCACATTGGCGCGCACCGAGACCAGCATGCCGGTGAAGCCGGCCGCCGCGGAGAGGATGGCGCCGATCGCGAAGCCGATCGCGACGGTGATCGAGAGCAGCAGCCAGACGATGACGAAGATGACGACGCCGACGACCGCGATCGTGGTGTACTGGCGCGACAGATAGGCCTGCGCGCCTTCCTGGATCGCCCGGGCGATCTCCTGCATCCGGGCGCTTCCCGGATCGGCCGCCATGACCGATCGCGTGGCCCAGACCCCGTAGGCGACCGCGAGCAGCCCGCTCAAAATGACGAGATAAAGCCCGAGCATGAACCCCTTCCCCCTCCCGGCCGTACCGGCTTGATTGTTGTGCCGGCTGGGCCCCTAGTCTGAAGTTTCGACGCCGAACTCTTCGAAAGACAACAGGATTCGTCTTTCGAAGCCCGACAAACCTACCCTGCCTCGGCGGCGCGTCAAGGGGAGTGGAAGAGCTCGGGGCGAGCGTTCTCAGGCTCTGCGGGAGCGGCGAAGCGCCGCCGGCAGCCGCGACCAGCCAAGCAGGAGCAGGCAGGCGGCGACCGCCGGGAGCACGGCGAGATTCACGACATTCCACCCTGCGCCCGAGAGCACGAAGCCGGACGACAGCGAAGCGGCGGCGACGAAGCCGAACAGGATGAAATCGTTCGCCGCCTGCACCTTCGGCGCTTCCTCCGGCCGATAGGTCTCGGTCAGCATGGCGGTGGCGCCGATGAAGCCGAAGTTCCAGCCGACCCCGAGCAGGATCAGCGCCAGCGAGAAGTGGTGGATATCCACGCCCGACAGCGCCACCGCCGCGCACGCCGCGATGAGCAGCAGCCCGACCGCCACCACGACCTCCTTTCCGAGGCGAGCGATCAGCGTCCCGGTGACGAGGCTCGGCGCGTACATGGCGACGATGTGCCACTGGATGGTCTCGGTCGCCGCGTCCGGGCCGTGGTGGAAATGCTGCACCATGGCGAGCGGCGTCGAGGTCATGACGAAGCTCATCATGGCGAAGGAGCAGATCGCGCAGGCGAGCGCGACCAGGAACCGCGGCTGGCGCAGGATCTCGCCGAGCGGCCGCCCGCCGCCGGTGTGGGTCGCCGCGGCCGGCCTGGGCAGCACGAGAAAGCACAGCACCGCCGCCGTCAGAAGGCTGAGGGCGACGGCGATGGCATAGGCGCCGACGAACGCCGTCGGGAACAGGGTCCGGCCGTGGATCGCGGACTGCGGGCCGACGATGCCGCTGAAAATGCCGCCGATCATCACGTAGGAGATCGCCTTCGGCCGGAAGCCGGGGCTGGCGATGTCGGTCGCCGCGAAGCGGTATTGCTGGACGAAGGCGCTGCTGACGCCGGCGAGGAAGAGGCCGGCGATGAAGAGCAGGAACGAGCCGGCGAGGATCGCCGCGACAGCGACGAGACTTCCGAGCGCAGCCATGCCGGCCCCGGTGAGGAAGCCCGTGCGCCGGCCGACGCGCTTCATGTAGAGCGCGGCGGGCGCGGAGCCGGCGGCGCTGCCGAGCACGAGCGCCGTCATCGGCGCGGTCGCGAGCGCCGGGGCCTCGGGCGCCAGCATCACGGCCACGAGCGTGCCGGTGGCGATGCCGATCGGCATCACCGCCCCGCCGATCGCCTGCGCGACGGCGAGGATGACGGCGTTCCTGCGCGCGAGCCCGTCGTCGAACAGCGCCGCGTCCTCGTCGGTCGTCGTCACATCCCTTCCCGCCGCCGTCCTGCGCGCCGCCGGACTCCGGACCGGAATGCCCGGCCCGCCGCTACCCCTTGGTCGGGGTGATCACGCTGGGCTCGCCCACGAAGGCAAAGCTGCCTTCCCATGCGCCGTACTCGAACGTCGATACGCCGTTCCGCTCGGTCCCGGCGAAGCTGTCCTGCGGGCCGGTCAGCATAATCGTCACGGTGCCGCCGTCCTGGGGCGTGATGTAGCCGGCATGCACCGCCGCGACGCAGATCGAGGAATCGTCAGTATAGGGTCCCGAGCCCCACACGGCGTTGCCCGGCAGCGTCGGCACCGAGGGACAGAAGTAGGTGACCTGCTGGTCGGGCTTGTTGCGATAGGCGGTGGCGTCCGCGGCCCACAGCGCGTCGGGCGAAGGCTGCGCGGCGGCGAGCGCGGGTACCAGGATCATCGCGCTCGCGAGCGCGGCGGCAGGCAGAAGCTGAACAACACGCGGCATGGCTCGCTCCTGGGAAAACAGTTGAACGAGCGCTGTTCTAGCATGTTGCCGGGCCCAAAGCGCGGCCGGCCGCTTCAGAAGTGCGAGAACGCGCTCGGTCCCCGCCCAAGCGTCGCGCCGCGCAGCGCGACCCCCGCACCGGGTTCGACCCGCCCGATCGGCGTGGCCGGCACGCCGGCGGCCGCGAATGCGGCGAGCACGGCGGAGAGGGCCTCGCCTGGGACGGCGGCGAGGATCTCGTAGTCGTCGCCCCCGGTCAGGGCGGTCGTCAGCAGGTCGGGTGCGCCCGCGATCAGCGTACGGGCCGCAGCCGACAGCGGGACCGCGGCGGCGTCGATGACGAGCCGCACGCCGGACGCGGCGGCCATCTTGCCGGCGTCGCCCACGAGGCCGTCGGAGAGGTCCATCGCGGCCCGGGCATGGGCGAGCACGGCGGAGGCCGCGGCGACGCGCGGCTCGGGCAGCCGATAGCGGCCGAGCAGGTGCGCCGCATCCCGCACGGTCAGCCGCGCTCCGAGGCCGGGATCGCGCCGCAGCCGCAGCCCCAGCGCGGCGTCGCCGATCGTGCCGGTCACGAGGAGAACGTCCCCCGCACGAGCGCCATTGCGCCGGACCATGCGGCCTGCCGGCACGGTGCCGATCGCGGTGATCGAGACCACGAGCCCGCCCGGCGCGCGGATCGTGTCGCCGCCGAGAAGGCGCATGCCGTAGGTCTCCTGGTCGGCCGCAAGCCCGGCGCAAAAAGCGGCGAGCCAGTCCTCCGTCCAGTCCGCCTCAAGGCCGAGCGTAAGGAGATAGCCGAGCGGAGCCGCCCCCTTCGCCGCGAGGTCGGAGAGGTTCACCCGCAGCGCCTTCCGGGCAATGGCGTCGGCGGAGTCGTCGAGAAAGTGGACGTCGCGCGCCACCGCGTCGGCGGTCAGCACGAGGTCCTGGCCGGGCGGCGGGGCGAGCGCCGCGGCGTCGTCCCCGAGGCCGAGAGCAGCAGGATGGCTGGCGAGCGGCGCGAGGAACCGGGCGATCAGCTCTGCCTCGCCCGGCCGCCCCGTCACCGCGCCTTGCCCACGGCCGGGCCGGCGAACTCGCCGGGGCGCAATTCGTGCGCGACGCGGTCGAGCACGCCGTTGACGAGGCGCGGCTCGTCCTCGCTGTAGAAGGCCTTTGCGACCTCGATATATTCGTTGAGGATCACCCGGGCCGGCACGTCCTTGCGCCGGTAGAGCTCATAGGCCCCGCAGCGCAGGATGGCCCGCAGCGTAGCGTCCACCCGGCGCAGCGGCCAGTCGACGGCGAGCGCTGAGTGCACGTAAGGGTCGATCACCCGCTGCTCAGCGACCACGCCCGAGACGATGTCGCGGAACCAGGCCGGATCGGCGCTGCGGTACTCGACGTCGTCGACCACTTTGCCGAGCCGGTAGGCCTCGAACTCCGCGACGACGGCGGTGAGATCGGCCCCGCCCACTTCCATCTGGTAGAGCGCCTGCACCGCCGCGAGCCGCGCCGCGCCGCGCTGATTGGCCGGCCGGTCCGGGCCGCCGCGCCGCGCGCCGCCGTCTCCGCCGGGCCGGATCGTGCTCAAAGGCCCATGCTCCGCTTGAGACGCGCCATGGCGTGAGCCGCCTCGGCCGCCACGGCGCCCTTGTTCTTCTCGGTGCGGCGGGCGCGGGCCCAGGCCTGGGCCTCGTTCTCGACCGTCAGGATGCCGTTGCCGAGCGCAAGGCTCTCGCCCACGGCGAGGTCCATGATCGCGCGCGCGGATTCCCCCGCCACCACGTCGTAATGCGTGGTCTCGCCGCGGATCACGCAGCCGAGCACGACATAGCCGTCATAACCGTCGCCGCTCTCCTCGGCCGCGTCGAGCGCAAAGGCGAGCGCGGCGGGAATCTCGAGCACGCCGGGCACCGAGATGCGGTCCCAGGTGGCGCCGAGCGCGTCGAGCGCTTCGGTGGCCCCGGCGACGAGCTCATCGGCGATCGGCTCGTAAAACCGCGCGTCGATGACGAGGAAGTGCGTTGCCGCTTCCGCCATTCGAAAAATCCTGATGTCGCGTGAACGAGCCGGGAGAGACCATGCCCGCCCCGCTTTGTCCAGCCCCCGCGAGGCTCCCGCAAGGTCAGGCCGGAACCGCGGCGAGACGGGCGACATAGCGCGCCATCGTGTCCACTTCGAGATTGGCGCCGTCGCCCTCGTGCCGCCCGCCCCAGGTCGTGACCGTGAGCGTGTGCGGGATCAGCATGACGGAGAACGTGTCGCCGGCGACGTCGTTGACGGTGAGCGAGGTGCCGTCGAGCGCGACCGAGCCTTTGGGAGCGATGAAGCGGGCAAGATGGGCGGGCGCGCGGAACGTCAGCCGCGCCATGTCCGCCTCGTCGTCGCGCGCCACGATCTGCGCGACCCCGTCGACATGGCCGGTGACGAGGTGCCCGCCGAGCTCGTCGCCCATGCGCAGCGCGCGTTCGAGATTGACGCGCGTGCCGGCGCGCCAGCCGCCGAGCGTCGTCTTTGCCAGCGTCTCGGTCGAGGCCTCGACGTCGAACCAGCCGCGCCCCGAGGCCTCGCGGCCGGTCTCGACCGCGGTGAGGCACACCCCGGCGCATGCGATCGAGGCGCCGAGCGCGATGCCCTCGACGGCGTAAGCGGTGCCGATCCGCAGGCGAACGCCGGCGGCGCGCGGGGCCACCCCGAGCACCTCGCCGACATCGGTGACGATTCCGGTGAACATCAGAGCCATTCCCTGGCGATGAAGCGCGTGAGCCGGTCGCGGCCGAGCCGCGCGCGGGCATCGACCGCGAAATGGGGTGTGGCGCCGAGCTGCGAAAGCGGCAGGCCCGCGAGGGCCGGTATGCCCCCCGCGCCGATCGGGTCGGGCGCCTCCACGATCAACGCCTCGTCGACGAGTTCCGCTTCGAGCAGCGCGCGGGCGATGCGCGCCCCGCCCTCCACCAGCACCGTGGTGAGCCCGGCCGCGCCGAGCGCGGCGAGCGCCGAGGCGAGGTCGATGCGCCCGTCGGGCGCGGTGTCCGCCAGCAGAAGGCGCACGCCGGCGCGCGCGAGCGCCTCCCGGCGCTCCTGCGGGGCGCGGAGGCCCGTCACGACCCAGAGGGGGGCCTCGGCGAGGCTGGCCACGAGCTTCGAGCCGAGCGGCAGCCGCGCCTCCGCATCGAGGATCACCCGCACCGGCGAGCGGTCCGCAAGCCCGGGCAGGCGGCAGGTGAGGAGCGGGTCGTCCGCGAGCACGGTGCCGAGGCCGACCAGGATGGCGTCGGCGTCGGCGCGCAGGCGGTGGGCATAGGCGCGCGACTCCGGCCCGGAGATCGCGACCTGCCCCTCGCCCTCCCGGCCGATGCAGCCGTCCGCCGACACCGCGAGTTTCAGCGTCACGAACGGGCGCCCGCGGCGGATGCGGGAGAAATGGCCAGCATGGGCGAGCCGCGCCTGCCGCGCGAGCACGCCGGTGACGACGTTCACGCCGGCCGCCCGCAGCCGGGCATAGCCCTCCCCGGCGACCCGCGGGTCGGGGTCGTCGATCGTCGAGACCACGCGGGCGATTCCGGAGGCGGCAAGCGCGTCGGCGCAGGGCGGCGTGCGGCCGTGATGGGCGCACGGCTCGAGCGTCACATAGGCCGTCGCTCCCCGCGCCGCCGCGCCGGCGGCAGCGAGCGCCGACGGCTCGGCGTGGGGCCGGCCGCCGACCGCTGTGGCCCCGCGGGCGACGACAACGCCATCGTGTACGAGGATGCAGCCGACGGCAGGGTTCGGCCAGGTGCGGCCGCGATTGCGCGCGCCCATCGTCAGCGCGGCGGCCATCATCCGGACGTCGAATTCGGAGTCGGTCATGGCGATGGTGCCTGGGCCGCTGCGGCGACGACAGCCGCGAGGCCGGTTCCCCCCTCCCCGGCCCTCCCCCACTCGGGGGGAGGGAGCCGATGGGGGAACGGCCGGGGTTTCGCGAAAGGCGCGACGCGTGGGGACCCGCGCACTGTCCGCCTAGTCCTCGTCACGGGAGCCCAGAGCCAATGCGGGGTCGCCGGAGATCTCTTCCAGCAGCGCCTTGAAGTCCTCCGGCTCGCGGAAGTTGCGGTAGACCGAGGCGAAGCGGACATAGGCGACATCGTCGAGCCGCTTCAGGCCCTGCATGGTGAGATTGCCGATCTCCTCGGCGGTGATCTCGCTTTCGCCCTGCGCCTCGAGCTGGCGCACGATGCCGCTCACCATGCGCTCGACGCGCTCGGGCTCCACGTTGCGCTTGCGGAGCGCCACCTGGACCGAGCGCATCAGCTTGTCGCGGTCGAACGGCACCCGCCGCCCGCTTCGCTTCAGGACCGTCATCTCGCGCAGTTGCACGCGCTCGAAGGTGGTGAACCGGCCGCCGCAGCTGGTGCAGACGCGGCGGCGGCGGATCGCGGTGTTGTCCTCGCTCGGGCGCGAGTCCTTCACCTGCGTTTCCTCGCCGCCGCAATAGGGACACCGCATTCACGCCTCGTACTTCAGCCGGCCGCGAGAATCGACGGCCCTCCCGGAAGGGGCAGGCGGAAGATGTCATACGAACCCGCGCGCGGGACAAGCCCGGCACGCCATCCCCTGGATTTGGCCGGAGAAAACCCGCAATCGGCCGCCCCTCGTCTGGACAGCGGCGCCCGTGCCGGCGTAACCACCGCGCCTTTCGGGCCGAAGAGGACGTCGTGACCAAGAGCGTCGGGGACGAAGACATCGTCCGGTTCATCGCCACCGGGATCGGCGGCGTCGACAGGCTGACGGCGAACGAGGACGATTTCTTCTTCTACGATCCCGGCGCCGGACGTGAGGTCGATCGTCGGCTCCCCTTCGCCACCATCGTCCGCGGCACGCGCTACGACACCTATTCCGATCTCGGCTGCCCCGGCACGTTCCGGCTCAATCTCGGCGTCGGCAAAGAGACGTTCCGGCGCCTGTTCGGCGACGGGGCGAAGGGCACGGCGTGGGACTACACCGCGCTCGACCACATCATGCCGCATCCCGAATACGGCATGATGCACTGGATCTGCGTGGTCAACCCGAGCGCGGCGAGTTTCGCGGCGCTGAGACCGATGCTCACGGAAGCGTGGGACTTGGCGAAGACCCGGTATGATCGCCAGCACCGGGAGGGATGACGGAGATCCGGGCCGGTGCCGGGCGCCCTCCCTGCCCGCGAGGGGAGGGTGGCCGGCCAGCGGAGCGGGACGGTCGGGTGGGCGGGCGCTTCCGCAAGCGCTGCGCTCGTCGAAATCGACCAGGAAGCTCCCTGCCGTTGGGCTCCCCCCACCCCGGCCTTCGGCCGATTATCCCCAATTTGGGGGAAGGAGGGCGCGAGTGGCACGGCCTCACCCTATTCTCGAGGTCATGCCCAGCCTTGTGCCGGGCATCCACGCCGTCCTGGCCGTTGTCGCCAGCAAGACGTTGATGGCCAGGACAAGCCCAGCCATGACGGAGGACGGGGGATAGCCCAGCGGGCGCCCCATCCTCAGTGTCGTTCCCGGCCGGAGCGCCGTCAGGCGCGAAAGGGGAAGGGAACCCAATAGCAGTTCAGATGGTCGAGAGGCCAATGGGTCCCTTCCCTCGCGGGGGCTTACGCCTCGCTCGCCGGGGACGACATCAACATTCGGGGCTGGCACAACAGGGCGGAGCGCCGGACATCGGCGTCATGGCCGGGCCAGTCCCGGCCATTCACGCTTCACGGGTCGGTCCGCCGCGAACACGTGGATGCCCGGCATGAGGCCGGGCATGACGACGCACGTCAGGGCCGAGGACAACTTAGAGTCACCAAGACGCCGCGCTCAAGGTGCCTCGGGCCGCTTTTCTCGCAATGTCCGGAAAGCCCCCTCCCCTCACTGATAGATCGGGAACCGCGCCGTGAGCGCCAGCACGCGGTCCTTCACCGCCGCCTCGACCTTGCCATCGGCGTCGCCGGCGACGAGCCCGTCCAGCACCTCGGTGATGAGGCCGCCGATTTCCCGAAACTCGGCGATGCCGAAGCCGCGGGTGGTGCCGGCGGGGGAGCCGAGGCGGATGCCGGAGGTGATGGTCGGCTTTTCCGGGTCGAACGGCACGCCGTTCTTGTTGCAGGTGATGTTGGCGCGGCCGAGCGCGGCTTCCGTCACCTTGCCGGTGAGGCCCTTCGGCCGGAGGTCGACGAGCATCAGATGGTTGTCGGTGCCGCCCGAGACGATGTCGCAGCCGCCGGCCCGCAGCGTCTCGGCTAGCGCCTTGGCGTTCTCCACGACGTTCCTGGCGTAGACCTTGAACTCCGGCCTCAGCGCCTCGCCGAACGCCACCGCCTTCGCTGCGATGACGTGCATCAGCGGCCCGCCCTGAAGGCCCGGGAACACGGCCGAGTTGACCTTCTTGGCGATATCCTCGTCATTGGTCAGCACCAGGCCGCCGCGCGGGCCGCGCAGCGTTTTGTGCGTCGTCGAGGTGACGACGTGGGCGTGCGGGAACGGGCTCGGGTGCTGCCCGCCGGCGACGAGGCCGGCGAAATGGGCCATGTCGACCATGAGATAAGCACCGACGGCGTCGGCGATCTCGCGGAAGCGCTTGAAGTCCCACACCCGAGAATAGGCCGAGCCGCCGGCGACGATGATCTTCGGCTTGTGCTCGCGAGCGAGCCGCTCCAGCTCGTCGAGATCGATCCGCGCGTCCTCTTCCCGCACGCCGTACTGCACGGCGTTGAACCAGCGGCCGGACATATTCGGCCTGGCGCCGTGCGTCAGGTGTCCGCCCGCGGCGAGGCTGAGGCCGAGAATGGTGTCGCCGGGCTTGGCGAGCGCCATGAAGGCGGCCTGGTTGGCCTGGCTGCCGGAATTCGGCTGCACGTTGGCGAAGGCGCAGCCGAACAGCCGCGTCACCCGCTCGATGGCGGCGGTCTCGACGAGATCGACATATTCGCAGCCGCCGTAATAGCGCTTGCCCGGATAGCCCTCGGCATACTTGTTGGTCAGGACGGAGCCCTGGGCCTCGAGCACCGCCCTGGAAACGATGTTCTCCGAGGCGATCAGCTCGATCTTGTGCTGCTGTCTACCGAGCTCTTTGCCGATCGCGCCGAAGATCTCCGGGTCCGTCTCGGCGAGACCGGCGGAGAAGAAATTCGGAATGAGGTCGGCCGAACGGGCCTGCTCGCGAATCGACATGGATGGTGCTCCGTTTGGGAAGCCCCGGGACGGCGGAAATCCGGGCCGGGGTGCGTCCGGCGGCTCAAAGGGCGGGCCGGAAGTCCCGGCCATAGCACGGGAGCGCAGCCCTGGCCACCGGATATGGATGGCTCAGCGCTCGCGGGCGAGACGAGCCTTCAGCTTGGCGAGGGCGAGCCGCTCGAGGTCGGCCCTCGCCGCCCCGAGCGGGCCGACGATCGACACCTCGGTTCCGGTCCCCGCGTCGATGGCGGAGACCTTCACCTGACGCCCCACGGGCGTGAACTCGAGATAGACCGTGCCCGGCGGCACCGCGCCGCCGTCCCGGCCGCCGGGTGCGCGGCTCACGCCTGGGTCGGGCCGACGAGGCCGAGACCGTCCCTGTCGTAGATGTCGTTGCGGAACTGCACCACGCCTTCCGGCGTCGCCCAGGCGTTGACATAGACCATGTGCAGCGGCACCGGGCTCGACACGTTCACGTCCACCCGCTCGCCGGAGGCGATCACCGCGTCGATCTCGGGGCGCGACCAGCCGGGCGTGTCACGCAGGATCCAGGACACGAACTCGCGAACGTTCTGCACGCGGACGCAGCCGGACGAGTGAAACCGGTAGTCGGAGCCGAACAGGTTCTTCGACGGCGTGTCGTGGAGATAGACGCCGAACTGATTGTGGAAATTCATGCGGACCGAGCCGAGCGAATTGATCTCGCCCGGATCCTGCCGGAACATGTAGCTGGTCGCCTCGTTGGTGTTCCAGTCCACAGCGGTCGGCGACAGTTCCTGGCCGGCGGAATTGAAGATCCTGATATTGTTTTCGGTCAGGTAGTTCGGGTCTTCCCGCATCAGGGGGATGAGATCGGCGCGCACGATGCTGGCGGGCACGGTCCAGTACGGGTTGAAGTTCGTCTGGAAGATCGAGCTGTCCAGCACCGGCGTCTGTCTGTCGATCTTGCCGACCACCGCGTCGTGACGGGAATAGACCATCGCGCCGTCGACGGTTTCGATGGCGGCGGCGGGGATGTTCACGACGATGTGACGCGCCCCGAGATTGGCGGGGAGCGCCTGGACGCGGGCGAGATTGGCCTGGAGTTGCCTGATCCGCACCTCGACGGGAATGTTCAGCTGACGCAGCGTCTCGCCGCCGACGAGCCCGTCCGCCGTGATGCCGTGGCGCATCTGGAAGCGGCGCACCGCCGCATCCACGAAGGAGTCGAAGCTCTCGGTCACGCCGCCGACCGGGTTGAGGTCGCCCCCGGCGATGAGGCGCTGGCGCAGGACGGCGACCACCGGGCTCACCATACCGATCTGCAGCAGACCGGCGTCGGGCACATAGACCCAGCCGCCGCTCGCCGCGAGGTCCTGATAGCGCTGGATCGCGCCGCGCATGTAGTCGGCGGTGCGGGGGGTCAGCGAGGGGGCGCTGGAAGTGAGTTGCGCGTCCCCGGGCGCGGTGAGGTCGAAGCCGTCGGCCCAGCCCTGCTGCTGCTGCAGCACCTGCTGGATGGTGGAGACCTGGGCGAGCGCGCGGCCGGCGAAAGCCGTGCCGGCGAGGGCCGCGGCGCCGCGCAGCGCCGCCCGGCGGGTGACGGCGCGCGACAGGAATGAAGGCGTGGAGCTCACGGGATGGCTTCCCTTTGAGGTCGGACTGGTCGGATGGGATGGTTACCCGGGTGATCGCGCGTCAATATGGCGAAAGCTGGGATGCCCGATCGTTCCGCGCCCGACAGCAGAGGCTCGCCAAGGTGAACGCCCGGTTAGCGCCGCCGCGCACACCGGTCGCGACCCTATTCCGTGCTCCCCACCCGCATCAGCACCAGTCCGGCCAGAATCAGCACGGCGGCCGCCGCGCGGGTGAGGGTCAGCTGCTCGCCCAGCACCCACACGCCGAGCACGAAGGCGCCGACGGCGCCGATGCCGGTCCACACGGGATAGGCGGTGCCGAGCGGCAGCGTGCGCATGGCGACGGCGAGCAGCCAGAAGCTCGCGATCATCCCCACGATCATGATCGCCGTCGGCCCGAAGCGGGTGAATCCGTGCGACTGCTTCATCGCATAGGACCACACGACCTCGAGAATGCCGGCGCCGATGAGATAGATCCAAGCCATGACGACGGCCCTCAACTCCTGGGCCGGGCCGTCCCGGACTTCGGCCCCGATCGGGGGGAGGACGTGGCCTCGCGGCGAGGACGTTGGGCCATCGGAGGCCGGAACTCAATCCCCGCCACTGCACGGTGGTGCCGGAGTTTTTGAAATTCAGCGGCGGCCAAGCACGTCGACGACCGTCCCTACGCCAACGATCCGCTCACCTTCCTGGATGCGCCACTCTCTGCCTGGGGAAAGGTCGGTGTCCAGGGGCCAAGGATACACGACCATTTCGACCTCAGTGCTCTCGCCAGGAAAGAGCGAGAAGCCCTCGGGCAGGTCGATGAAGCCCATTCCCATGCTTCTGTTCTCGACGCCTAAGAAGTTGTGGTGGGGGCGATAGCTGATTCCACCGATGATCGGCAACGTCCGTCCGCCCTCGGCGCTATGCAACAAGCGGATACACGCTCTGACGACGAAGCCGTCCCTGGAGTGCGTCGAGGGAGGCCGATTTTTGAAACCCAGACAGTTGCCCGCCCTTTTGCCGCCATCAGCCGATCGTGTCGATCCAGGCCGGCAGGTCGGCGAAGCCGGCGACCTGACTGAACCGCGGGTGATCGACGGGCGGCTCGGCGCGCTCGTGCGACCAGACGATGCCGTGCGGCACGAACGCGGCCCAGGCCCCGGCGTCAAGCGCCGGCAGGATGTCGGAGCGGACGGAGTCGCCCGCCATGGCGCTTCGCCCCGGCCGGGCGCCATAGCGGCGGAACACGCGCAGGAACGTCTCCGGCGTCTTCTCGGTGACGACCTCGATCCCTGCGAAGCGGTCGCCGACCCCCGACGCCGCGAGCTTCGCCTCCTGATGGAGAAGATCGCCCTTGGTGACGAGCACGAGCCGACCCCGCGCGGCGAGCGCGTCGAGCGTGGCCTCGACGCCGGGCAGAAGCTCCACCGGATGGGCGAGAAGGTCCCGCCCCGCGGCGAGCACGTCACGCACCACCTCAGGCGGCAGCGCCTCGCCGCACAGCTCCATGGCGGTCTCGATCATGGAAAGTGTAAAGCTCTTGGCGCCGTAGCCGTAGAGCGCGAGATTGCGCCGCTCGACCGCCTCGAGCCGCTCGCGCGCGACGCCGGCGTCGGCGAACGGCGTCAGCATCGCGAGCAGCGCATGCTCGGCGGCATCGAAGTGCCGCATATTGTGCCAGAGCGTATCGTCGGCATCGAGGCAGATCAGGTCGAGGGGCATAGGCGGCATTCTACCAGCCGCCCAGCCCCCGACAACGGCTTGCGCTGACGTGAATGCAAACCGGCCCGCCTTCCTTGCAGGAGGCGGGCCGGTCGGAACTGCAGGGTGTGATCGTTCAGAGCCGGTAGAGGATCTGATCGGTCCAGAAGCGCTCGAGGCGCTGGAGGCTCTTGTTCAGCGTCTTGAACTCGCCCCTGCCGATGCCGCCGACCTGTTCGATCGACTGGATGTGGCGGGCATAGAGCCGGTCGACGATGTCGGCGACCTCGCGGCCCTTCGGCGTCAGGCTCACGCGCACCGAGCGGCGGTCCATCCGCGAGCGCTGGTGCAGGATATAGCCCATGTCGACGAGCTTCTTGAGGTTGTAGCTGACGTTCGAGCCGAGATAATAGCCGCGCGTCCGGAGCTCGCCCGCGGTCAGCTCGGCGTCGCCGATATTGAACAGCAGCAGCGCCTGCACGCTGTTCACGTCGGTGCGGCCGGTGCGGTCGAACTCGTCCTTGATGACGTCGAGCAGCCGGCGGTGCAGGCGCTCGACGAGGCGGAGGGACTCAAGGTAGAGCGACTTCAGGCTGACGTTCTCTTCGTCTTCCCCGAAGGTCTCCAGCGCTCTCTTGATGCCGGCCATGTCTACTGCCTCTCATGAACTACGGTAATTTGGATTTTCATCCAGCTTGGGTCCACCCTAGACGAGGCATTTGAACATTGCTTTAAGCGGGAGGATGAACGAGGCCTTACCCTGTTCGCGAAAACACCGGTCGAATTCCGTTAATCTTGTTGCCGATCGCGTTGTCTGATGAGCGCTCAGCGGTTCGCGGCACGCAGGCGCCAGCGGCGCAATTCCAGGCGCCCGGCGAGCGCGAGATAGAGCAGCAGCGCGACGGCGTGGAAAGCGACGGCCGGCCAGTCCGGCCCGACGTCGTCCGGGATGACGAGACGGACCCCGATCTCGGCCGCCGCCGTGATGAGCCAGACCACCGTCCCCCAAGGGGCGAGCAGCCATACGCCGACGCCCGACACGAGGTCGAAGATTGCAAGGCCGGCGAGCGCGATCTGCGCATTCTCCTCCATGCCGGCGAGCCCTTCGGCCGAGCCGGCGATGCCGAGCACGACGGCCCAGCGATAGAGCCCGAGGCAGACGAGGGCGAGGCCGAGCACGCGCAGGAACGCAAACAGCGGACGCTTCGCGCGTTCGGGGTCGGCCGGATTGGACGCCGCGTCGGCCATTTCGGTTCAGCGGTGGCGCGGCCGCCGCGGCTCACGCATCGGGCGACCAGGCGTCATAGTCGCCGGTCGCAGGCTGGCGCGGCAGCGGGTTGAGGATCGAGCCGCGCGGGCGATAGGCGAGCGCCGTGCCGGTGAGGTTCGGCCGGTGCGGCTTCTGCCAGTCGCGCGGGCGATACGGATCCGAGGGCGGCGGCACGTCGGTGCGATGGTGCATCCAGCCGTGCCAGCCCGGCGGAATCGTCGACGCTTCGGCGTAGCCGTTGTAGACGACCCAGCGGCGATCGAAGCCGAGCCCGGCGTGTTTCGCGCCACCCCTGGTGCGATAATAGCGGTTGCCGAAATCGTCGGTCCCGACGAGCTCGCCGTGGCGCCAAGTGAAGAACCGCGTGCCGAGCGTCTGCCCGTTCCACCAGGTGAAGATCTGGGTCAGCAACTCTTTCATGATCCGCTCCGGCACCGCCGGCCCCCTTCTAGGGCGGAACGGCGCGCGCGGGCAAGCCGACGAGGGTCGCTAAGATTGCCCGAGCTTTCCACACGCAGCCTTCACGGCGCCCGCGCCAGAGTGGCCGATGACGGCGGAAGGGGCGACAGATGGCGGAGGCGGCGGACGAGACGGACCGGGCGAGGATCGTCAAGGGCTCCCCTCGCCTGCGCGCCAAGGTGAAGATCATCCGCAACGCCGATCCCGCCACCCATCCGGTGGCGCTGGCCGAGGCGGCGCTCGCACGCCTTTCGGGCGAGTTTGCGGCGTGGGTCGACGACGATGTCGGCCGGCTCGGCGACGCCTGGGCGGCCATCGAGCGCGGGGGCCTCACCCCTATGCGCCGCGACGCGCTCGCTCGCGCCGCACACGACCTCAAAGGCCAGGCGGCGACGCTCGGCTTCCCGCTGGTGAGCGAGGTCTGCGCCAGCCTCGTCACGCTGCTCGGCCCGGATTTCGGCCCCAAGTCGCTCACCCTCGCCGGCAGCCATGTCCGGGCCGTGAAGGCGATCATGCGCGAAAGCGCGGGGGACGTGACCGACCGCGTGGCCGTTACTTTGGTGGAGCGTCTCGTCGAGGCGACGCGCGAGGCGAGAAGCGCGGCTCAGGCCGCCGCGGCGGGTTCGTCCCCTCCCTCCGCCACATAGCTCAGCGCGGCGTCGCGGGCCGCATCGGCCGCAAAGCGCCGCAGCATGGCGCGGAGGTCGTCGATGCCGTCCGCGCCGTGCGCCTGGTAGCGCACGAGCGTGCGCTCGACCATTGCCCTGGCGTAGCGCACGGGGTTCTCCGGCGCGCCGCTGCGCCCCAGGTCGCGCCACGCCAGAATGGCGGCGAGAAAGGCGCCGTGGCTGCGTACGGGCAGCCGGCAGCGGCCGAACAGGGCCCGCAAGGAGGATTCGTTGCCCTCCGCCAGCAGCGGATAGATGCGCCGCTCCGGCAGGCCCGAGAGCGAGGCCAGCGCCGCCTCGAGAAAGGCGAGGTGGCCGCCGCACACGGCGCGGATCAGGAGCGTCGTGGTGAGTTGCCCGGAGGCTCTGAGATGCGCCACCAGCGCGGGAACGTCCTCCGGGGCCGCCGCGGCCAACAGGCCGATCGTCGCCTTGTCGCACGCCTCGCGCGTCATCGCCCGCGCCCTGTCGTCGGGCAGCCAGGCCCGCAGCATCACCAGATTGCCGAGCGCGTCGGAAAGGCGTGCGATCAGGTCCTGCCGCACGAACATCGGCAGGTCGGGGCGCGCGAACAGCGCGTCGCGCACCCGCGGCTCCGCGCCGTGGCGTTCGGCCATGCGGGCGAAGCTTGCCGCAGCGATCCGGGCATTGGGATTGCTCGCGAGCGCCACCAGCGCGCCGCGCGTGCCGACCTCGGCGATGGCGGCGGAAACGGCGCGGCTCACCCGCGGGCGGCGCGCGATGGCACGCTGCAGCCGCGGCACGCCCGCCGCCACGAAGTCGACGAGCTCGGAATCGAGCAGCACGGCCGAGCGGGCGAGGATCGGCTCGGCGACCAGCGGCTGGTCGCCGGCGAGGTGTAGCACGAGATGACGCGGAGCCTTCTCGTCGAGCGCGAGCGTCGCGGCGAGCGCCTGTCGCACCTCGGGCGCGGAGTCGTCGAGCAGCACCGTCAGCGCCGCCTCCAGCGCCTCCTTCTGCCGCGGCTCCTGCTCCCGCGCGAAGGCGCGCACCAGCGCCCCCACGGCCTCGACGCGCCGGGGCGTGGGGGCGGTATCGATCCAGCGCAGGAACTCGCGGACGAGCATCGGTCGTCTCCGCAGGGGCATCGTCCCGAAAGCCGGATCCCGGTTCTGGACGGGACCGTGCCGCACATTCAGGTTCTAGAGCGCGAACAGATTGTCCTCGGCGGCGGACCGCGTGAAATCGAGCGGCGTCGTCTCGGTCGGCAGCGGCCCGACGGGATCGCGCGAAAGGTCGCGGTCGAGCGCCGCGCCGGACGGCACCAGCGCGTCCTCCGCCAGCGCCACCTCGAACAGGGCGCGCGAGGTGGAGAAGCCCGACCAGAGCGGCCCGGCCGCGACGCTGCGCGGCGCGTCGGTGCGGAACAGCGCCTCGAACGCGCCGGCCGGGGCCGCGGCGGTCCAGCCATAGCTCGTGCCTGGATTCTCCGCCGCAGGCGCGTGGGGGGCGGCATAGGCCATGGCGACATCCACGGCCGGCGCGCCGGAATGGCGGCCGACCAGCTCGTCGTAGACCTGCGCCACGGTGCGCTGCGCGCCGGAAGCGCTGCGGAAGATGCCGGGGTTCGCCGCGGCCTGGCGCGGGAACAGGGCGGTCGCGTTGGCGTCGGGGCTGGCGGCGGCAGCCGAAATCAGCGTCGCCGCGCCCGAGGCGCCTAGGAAATGGGCGACGTAAAGCTCGCCCGAGCTCGGCACGCGCCCTAGGGTCGCCTCGAGCTGCGCCGCATTCTCGGTTGCGAGCTCGCCCGCCATCACGGCGGAGAGCGCCGGATCGGTGCGGAGCGACAGGATCGCCTGCCGCGCGCCGGGGTCGGCGACGGAATAGCTGCCATCGGCGTTGCGGGTGATCGCGTCGGCATAATCGGCGAGCCCGTATTCCGCGCCGTACCGGTCGATCATGCCGAGCCAGGTGCTTTCCACGAACTGGAACAGCCCCCGGGCGGAGGAGGTCGCGGCCTGCGCGTTCGGGTCGAGCGCGGACTCGCGCTCGGCGGTGTCGAGCAGAAAGTCGAACGAGGTGCCGGTGACGGCGCTCGCCTGGCGCAGGATCGGCTCGATGCCGCCCGACGCGGTCACGGCAGGTATCATGGGCGCTCCGAACAGCGAGGTGCGCCCAGTGTCGGGGACCATGGTTAAGGCCGGATTAAGCAATCCGGCCCGCACCCCGTCCGCTCAGAACATGTTGAGCGCGTACAGCGCCTCTTCGGACATGCGGTCCGGCGTCCAGGGCGGGTCGAACACGATGCGGACATTGACGTCGCGCACGCCGGGCACGGAGGCGACGGCATTCTCCACCCAGCCCGGCATCTCGCCGGCGACCGGGCAGCCCGGCGCCGTCAGCGACATCTCGATCGCGACATTGCGGTCGTCGTCCACGTCGATCTTGTAGATGAGGCCGAGCTCGTAGATGTCGGCGGGGATCTCGGGATCGTAGACCGTCTTCAGCGCCGCGATGATGTCCTGGGTCAGCCGCTCCAGCTCCTCCGGCGGGATGGCGCTCGCCGGGGCAGCGGAATCGGCTCCGGCCGCTTGGGTCGGGACGGCGTCGGTCGTGGCGGCAGCGTCGGTCATCACCCTCATCCGAACAGATCATGCGCCTTGCGCAGCGCCTCGGTCAGCCGATCGACTTCCTCGCGGGTCGTGTAAAGGCCGAACGAGGCTCGACATGTGGACGTGACGCCGAAGCGCTGCAACAGCGGTTGGGCGCAGTGCGTCCCTGCGCGCACCGCAATGCCGGAGCGGTCGAGCACCGTCGCGACGTCATGGGCGTGCGCGCCGGCCATCTCGAAGGCGACGATGGCGCCCTTCTCCGGCGTGGTGCCGAAGATGCGGACATAGTTGAGCTCGCCGAGTCGGGCATGGGCGTATTCGGTCAGCGCCGCCTCGTGCGCCGCGATACGCGCGCGGCCGATCCGGGCGACATAGTCGAGCGCCGCGCCGAGCCCTATCGCCTGCACGATCGGCGGCGTGCCGGCCTCGAAGCGGTGCGGCGGGTCGCCATAGGTGACCCAGTCCTCGGTCACGTCGCGGATCATCTCGCCGCCGCCGAGGAAAGGCGGCATCTCCGCGAGCAGCTCGCCTCGCGCCCACAGCACGCCGATGCCTGTCGGCCCGTAGAGCTTGTGCCCCGTCAGCGCGTAAAAATCGCAGCCGAGATCCTGCACGTCGACAGGCAGGTGCACCGCGCCTTGACTGCCGTCCACGAGGACGCGGATGCCGCGCTCGTGCGCGAGCCGGCAGATTTCCCTGATCGGCAGGATGGAACCGGTGACGTTCGACATATGCGTCACCGCGACCATCCTGGTGCGCGGGCCGAGCAGCGCGGCGAAGGCGTCGAGGTCGAAGCTGCCGTCGTCGTTTACCGGTGCCCAGCGGATTACGGCGCCCTTCCGCTCACGCAGGAAGTGCCAGGGCACGATGTTGGAGTGATGCTCGAGCAGAGTGAGGACGATCTCGTCGCCCTCCCCGACCACCATGCCGCCATAGGAGGCGGCGACGAGGTTCAGCGCCTCGGTCGAGGAGCGGGTGAAGATGATCTCGTCCGCGTTCGGCGCGTTGAGGAAGCGGCGCACGGTCTCGCGCGCCTTCTCGTAGGCCTCGGTGGCGGCGTTGGAGAGGAAGTGCAGCCCGCGGTGGACATTGGCGTATTCCGCGGCATAGGCGTGCGTTACCGCGTCGATCACCGCCTGCGGCTTCTGCGCGGAGGCGGCGCTGTCGAGATAGGCGAGCGGTTTGCCGTAGACCTCGGTCGCAAGGATCGGGAAATCGCGGCGCACCGCCTCAACGTCGTAAGGCGCAAGGGCCGGCGTCGGGGACTGGATCGTCATGGGCTCAGCCCCGAGCGGGCGCGCAGCCACGCGCTCGCCCGTTCCTCGAGAAGCCGCGCGAGCGCCTCGTCCTCCGCCGCCTCGGTGACCTCGCCCAGAAAGGCCGTGATCAGCAGCAGCTCCGCCTCTTCGGGCGGAATGCCGCGGGCGAGGAGGTAGAACTTGAGGTTCTCGTCGAGCTCGCCCGCCGTTGCGCCATGCGAACACGACACGTCGTCGGCAAAAATCTCGAGCTCGGGCTTGGCGTAGACGTCCGCCTCGGACGACAGGAGAAGGCCGTTCGCCAGCATCGCCGCATCCGTCTTCTGCGCGCCGGGACGCACCAGCACCCGGCCCTGGAATACGGCGCGAGCGCGGCCGTCGACCACCGAGCGGAACAGCTCGCGGCTCTCGCAATGCGGCACGGCGTGGTCGAGCACCAGCGTCGTGTCGCCGTGCTGTCGGTCCTTCAGCAGCGAATAGCCGCGGAAGGCGAATTTCGCGTATTCCCCAGCGAAGCCG
>Ga0182738_1002552_pt1 | contig 21526 bp, 15 predicted proteins | sample eDN5th30CBELigMG_FD_128876 | JGI IMG/M metagenome (GOLD analysis project Ga0182738, IMG submission 128876) | Enriched Miracle-Growth compost microbial communities from Emeryville, California, USA - eDNA 5th pass 30_C BE-Lig MG (version 2)... ... | reverse complement strand
AAAGATGCCTTTCAAATCAAAGAAACAAACAAGATTTATTTTTTTGGAATGTTCGAACATCATATTTTTCGTTCAAAAATGCTCTCATAATGTAGAATTTTTCTCAACTCCTTTTTGATGGTAAGTTTTTTCCTGGTAGATTTTGTTTTGATTAGATATGCCACCGTTCCGAGCCCAAAAGATTTTTGCCTTTATCAATCGAGAAGATATCCTTTTTTAAAAAAAATCAAAATCTTTATTTTTTGTCATTTTTTCAAAATTTTTTCGAAAAATCTTTTTCTCCACGATTTTTTCATTTCACATGAATTTCTTTGAATTAGTTGATGAAAATTTTTCATATTTCCTCATCTATTCACCTTCTCTCCTCGCTTAAGATGGATCAACCTACCTCAAAGCCAGCACTTAAGAAATGCAAGACACCCGCAACAAAGCAATACCAAAAAAAGAGAATTGAGGGTTTTCCTAAAGGTATGACATGGCGAGGGGAGGCCGCTAGGTGATGAAAACAACCTTTTTTTGTGACGACTTTTAGCAGCCCTGATTTTTTCCCTTTTGATTTTTTTTCTCTTCGAGAAGTGTCGTCAAATCTGTCAAAAAAGCTTTCCAAAAAAATGGCTGTTTTGAGGGATTTGTGGGACCTCAAATTCTGCCTCTCTCAAAAAGATGAAGGGCTTTTCGGTGAAGATGAGAGAGCGAGATTTTCATGTTTTGAGTTGAAAAAATATCAACAGGATATTTTAACTTTTAAATTATTCAATTAGAAAATTATCGAAAAACGACCAAGAATCTATTATTATACACAAGTACACACGCATACATATTATTTAAACATGGATATTTATTTAGTTTCCCGTTAAACCTCACCTAGACGCAGTCGGAAGAGATGAAGCCGAAGTAGGCTTCAGCACCATAAAGATTTTCGTCCATAATGAGGGAGAATGTGTTATTTTTACTGATTTCATATTGGGGTTCAAGGTAATTTTTGTTGGCCATTGCGTATTCGGCTCTATAGCTAGCAACATCAACTTCATCGGTTTTTTCAAACTCTTTTTGCATGCGCTCGATGATTGGAAGGACTCTGGACATACGACTACGATAATAGGCATATTGAATTTCAAACATATCCTTGAGCATGGTTGTCAAAAATCCTAAACTGCGAGGATTTGTTTCAACAAACTGGGGACTGGCATTGCATTCAATGAACCAGAGGTTAAGCTTATCATCCAGCATGAAATCAAGACCAAAGAACTCATAGACATTACTCTGGTTCCAAAAGGCCTCGCCTCCCATTCTCACCATGTGAATAAAGGCTTTCTTGAAAGCTGGTCTCAAGTAGTTGTCAAGCCAGTTTGGATCGCTTGTTTTACCCTAATCAGAAGAGTTAATCAGAACGTTCAAGTCAATGTTTTCATACACTTGAATACAAGTATTCCTGAAGTCTTTCTAATTCCCAAATGTGGTAGTCTCTGAGTTCTTGTTCATTCATTCCATTGATTGTTTTATTTTCGTCTTTAGCTTCCTTGAACTTGACTTTATTCACAAATGTATTTGTCAAATGGACGCTTCTCTATTTTAAAAAGTTTAGAATGATTGAGAACAACTAGCTTATCTACATCAGTGGAGAATTTATCGTAGGGGGTGACTGAAACTCTCAAGAACCCATCATGGTAATAAACGATGAGAGGATTGGTTGAGGCGACGAGCATGTAAATTCTAAAGTCAAATTTGTTGTTCAGATCGAGGAGTAAGGGATTGGCAATGTATTTTTGAGCAACCAAGGATTTCTTTATAGTTCCACACTTTTTGCCAAAATCATATTCAGTGTTAAGACTCTCGGTTTGGTTCTCATCAAGAAGGAACACTCCCTTTGCTCTATGAGCGCCAAATCCTATCTTGATAACAAACTGCATGGGTTCTTCTTTGATGCTTTCTTTGTAAGCATCAGAATTGATAAGATCAAAGAACTCAAGACATTCATCCTTATCTAACGAGAATAATTGAGAAATTACTCCTTTGATGAAAAAGTTATACTGTAGAATCGATATGCGAAGGGGAAGTAAGATTCTTTATTGAAGCATTGGGGACGGTCCTTGTATTTTTCAATGTAACTATTGACACTGTCAACAACATAATCTTTTCTCCAAATGACATCATGCCCGGGGATATGGTTGAATATTTGAGTAGCACAAACAAAGTTTTGTCCGATTTTATGATAGTTCTGAATATCAGCTCTTTTGGTGAAATAGTTGTTGATCAAAGGACTAAGATGATATTTTCTCGAATTGAACTCTGCAGCAGGCATCAAGTTTGTAATCTCAGGCATTGTGTCATTTACAAACTTTCTCACAAATTTATGTCTCACCATTTCTAATTGCGTTGCTTAATAGAGTGCTCTCAAACCAAAATTCTCTTACCTTCACCATTCATACCATAATCAACCAGGAAGTTCATGGTATCGAAAATATTTTCAGGGTGAGCGAGATTGTAAAAATCAGTGATCTCACAATAATCATTGTCGTTAATAATACCATAGTTTGGCACACTGTAAGCAGGAATAAGATGCTTGGAGGTAATGTTAGGGTAGGCGCCCAAGATGAAAAAGGGATTGGTCGAGCGAGTGAACTTCTCAGGTCCCTTGTTTGCCTCGTCTTTGGGGTTCTGTTTGTTGATGGCATTGGCAATTTCTTTTCCAGAATTTCTAAGATTGGGTTTTTTGGTCCCTTTGGTTTTGGCATCGCCAGAAGGAGTCAAAAGATCAAAGTCTATATCATAGTCCGTCAGGTAAGGGACTGTAAGGTCACCATCATTGACTTGAAATGAAAGTTAAACTCGCGAATTTCCATAATTTTACTTGGAGATGCATGAATTGTGGCCTGCGCGACATTGTAAAACACAATTAAGCTGATCAAGCTCAGGATGATGAGCGATAAGAGAATTTTCTGGGGTTCAGCCATTGACGATTGAACTTGAATTATTTTTAGTAATTCTAATAGAACTAATGTGAACTTTAAATAAACAGATCTGGCTAATTCTCAATATTTAGCTTCATCTAAGATTAGATGGTTCGCCCGCCTAAATTCCAAACTGTTTTCTCTATCGCTCAAAGAATCGCAAAAATTCGCGTTAGGGAAATTTAGAGGCTAGCGATGATTCAAAGCCCTGATCCCATGGGATCACACGTTGTAGGTCGAACTGAGCCCCATTTTATAAAATTATATTGGTATAAAGAAAGATATTTTGCTTATTTTAGTTCAGAATTCTCCATTCAATTTGCTTGGAGGGAAAATGATTTCATAGATAAATTTAGCTCGTATTTGATTTTCTATTATTAGATCTGATTGACGTATTGACTATTCTCAAGCGTGTCCGTATTTCCCACTAAAATTCTTCAAAACGCGGCTCAGGCCTATTTTCTAACAAAGAACGAATTCATCCATATTCCCGAGTTTTTCAGAAAAATGAAAAGCAAAACGATACTTCAGAGGGGCTGCATTCTTTGAGAACAAATTGTAATAAATTGATTAAATAGTAAACTAGATCGAATAAGTGCCAAGTTCTTTCAATTATTGTTAGTGGAGCAAGTCTATATGGCTTTAAGAACAACGAGGATAGTATTGTTGGTCATTTTTATAAAAAAGACCCAGCATGAAACAAATTCAGATTTTATTCGAAGATGCTAATTGATTAATTTAACTATTTAGACTTGCCTCAAATTATTTTGAACTCGTTGTAAAATTAACTACTTTGGGAGGCATCATATAGATATTTTACCGCTCAAATTTTTTCTGAAATTCTCTCTCGTTCAAGAAGATTCCAAAATTCACTGATGAGAGAGGAGTGCGTTTCTTCTTGAATCTCCAACTGATGTGTGAATTAAGGAGATGCTATTGGGAAGTTGTCTTTGAATTACATTCCAAAATAGACATCCCCAAATTCTACTCAAAATAAAACACTTTATTTGAACTTTTCGTCGATATAGGAGTCTAAACTTCTCCCACATGCAAACGTGACCAATTCCCTTGGAAAGTTGGCTCTTGGTCAATCTCCCCGCCATTTTAATTGTAGCTCATCTTTCTATCTCCAAGTTTTATTTCAACTTTTGGAGGTTTTTATGATGGAGGATAAATATTTTTTTCCATCATACTCAAAAAGGTCTTTTATGACTCAAAAATGAGCCTCGATGAAGTGAAAACGACAAAACCATTGACGTTGGACAATGTCGATCATTCACTTTTTCCCCTCGAAATTTGAATGAAAAAGAAAAATCAATCTGATGAAAGTTCTGATATGAACTAGAGGAGTTGTTGTTAAAATAATGATTTTATTGTGTTTTGAAAGAAAGTTGAAGGAGAGAAAAACTAAACTGTTGCCTGAAATCAGAAAAAAACTTTGATTTTAAATTTGAAAATCTCTAGAAACTTGATTCGATTTAAGGATTATTTCCGAGTACCTAGATCAATAAAAACAGTTTAATTGGTCAAATTTCTTCGTCCTGAAAGAAGAAATATTACATTTGTATCCTCATGTCTTGCTGGAAATCCTGATTCTCAGCCTCATAAAATCAAAGTTAGAGAATTCCTCATTGAAAAAATGAATTTAAGAGTCAGATTCTTTGAGACTGACCAAATAACTGAAAGAGTAACGAGATGGCAGGGTGTTTGAATTATAATTCAACTCAAGATAGCTGGAAATTTTTCCTTCATAACGCCTGGTTTAGCCCGCAAAAAAAGTTTTTTGTAAATTAATAAAAATATGATTTTCCGATGTTTTTAAAAGAGTTTTTGCAAAAAAGATTTTTAAAAAAGCAAGTGATTGAAATGAAAGAAAAATCCATTCCCTGCTTTTTTCTTGAAAGGTTTGTTCAGCATCTCTGTTCTTTTGAAGAACGAAAGACTGAAAGAAAATTGATGATCTTTCTGATCTTATTGGCAGAATTTCAAGCAGTGATTGGAAACAAGCTTTTTTGGGGAACTCAAAGTTATTTTGCACCATTTTGTTCATAAAGTAATTTTTGAAATTTTTAAAAAATTTTTCTTTTTGTTTTCCAATCAAAGATGATTTTTAAAGAAAAAAAATTTTTTTGAGAAACTCAAGAATTGACAGAATCTTCCTCATTTCTGAATTGTCATTTTTTCCTCATTGATCTTTGTGATTGTATCCAGAACAAGAATTTACTTTCAGAAAACTTGATTTTAGGTAAAAATTCAAGGATCTTCAAAGACTCGAAATTTGATTATGTTTTACTTCCTGTTTTTAGAATCGGATGAAATACTTTTCGAAATCGGTAGAGGGAATGCTTTTGAATCAAAACCCTCTTCTGAATGTTTTATGTTGAAGTGGAGGTCTTCAGACTTCCTTGAAAAAGAAAAAATCTCTCCTCGTTTTTTAAACATTTTTCCTTGTCAAACTTCAATAGGACAAGCATTTGAATCAAAGAGATTGAATTGTGGGAATTTGAGAAAAATCGAACCTTCAGATTATTGTGCGAGTGGAATTCAGGGGAGGAAGGCCGGAAGAAAAGCTATTTTTCAAAGCCTCTGGATTCGAAATTTTAAAGGCATTAAAGCTCCGAAAGCCTTTCTTTTTTGATAATCATTTTTGGGGAACCTCAATTCCCATTATTGATTTCAAGAATTAATTGAATTTTTTGGAAAGCAGAACTCTTCTGAAAAAAGGAATCAACGCATGAAGGAAAGTTGCCTCGGAGAGGTTTATGATAGAGTTAATGAAAAAGGGGGATAGAATGATTCTTTCAAGGTGAAGAGGAAAAAAGTTGGAGACAAAAAAAAATTTTTTTTTCAGGTCTGAGGAAAAACATCTGAAAATTTATGAGAAAAAGATTTTATGTTTGCTGTGAAAAAGCAGAAACAACCCTCATTCATCTGAACTTTGTTTCGAATTCGAGAGAAAATATCAATACGATTTTTACGTTTGACGACCAACACACTTTTGAACAAGTTTGACAGTACGGATGAGAAAAGTGAAAAAAACTTTCTTGAGAGTTTTTAAGGAATTTACAAACTTGAGGACTTTCAACCTACTTTTTTGGATATTTTTTCGAGGTTTAGATGATGAAAGATAGATAGTATCAGAACAAGATTAAACTTGCGTACACAGTATAAACAAATACATTTTTTTATGATGTGATAATTAGATTAATCACAATAAAATAATATAACGAGTATTAAAGAACAAAAAAAGTATGAAAGACATATTCCATTTTTATATTATAAAAATAGAAAATTTGCGATTGCAACTTCTGTCTTCTGAGTGATGCCTGTATGCTTTGTTTGCAATTTGGAATTTTGTACATTGGAGATGAATTAACTATAAAAATTTGAATTAAAATTTGTTATGAAATTTTGATGTTTTCTGTATATCTGCTGATAAAGGGTTTTTCTTGAGCACGGGGGAATCGGCAAGGGCTTTATTACATAAACGATCCCTTGCCGAGTTTTTGATGCTCATATGGAGTTGGCTGTGAGCGTCTTCTTTTTGAGGAAGTGATGGACGGTTGAGAGAGATTTTAAAGCCATCAAGATTCCTTGGGGTTGAGACTGAAAGGGGATTACTTGACAACATTTGAAGGCACTGTGGTGACTCTTTGAATTCAAAGGATTCATCTAATTGTTTGCGTTCAGATCTCTGGAGATCGAGCTCAGGGATGCTCAGGACTCTCAGGCTTTGAGAATTGATAGTCGTTGAGGCTCTGGTTAATCGACTTTCAAAACCGAAATCCAGCTCTTGAGAAGATTTGGCAATGACTTTGACGTCTCTCATAGATTTTCCCTTTGAAAAGATCTTTTTGAACGTTCCAGGAAGGTCCACTGTAATCATGCTCACTAAGCTTCCAACAACTCCATCCTTTTTTTCTGAATTTTCTCTCGACATCGACAAATGTTCAGATTCTTCCTCACTAGGGCGGGAATTAGAGAACAAATTCATGGTAGTTTTCGTACATTTCATTTAAACTGAGATCATTCAAGGATTGGGGAACTCTGGTGGTTCCTCTGATTTTCCACTGAAGTTTTCCAAGTTCATCTGCTTGCAAGATAAGTCTGGATTGCCCATGGTCATAAAATAATTCTGCTTCGCTCAAAAGTCGATTGGTGACTTTAAAGTTCAAAGCGAGTGAAAAGATAGAATCCTATGTAATTGTAAGTAAAAACAAAGTCTCGTAGTACGTCTTCTCGGAGGTCTCTTAATTTTGTTTTTATAAGTTGGCCAAGATCATCAAACTCTGTTTTGACGATTATACTTTTGTATTTTGAAAAAACAGCAAGAGCAAATTGAATAAGAAAAGTTGCTCCTCTAGTAAAAACAAAATTCCAAAGCTTGATCACGCTGGGAAGGGCCAAACTGTGAGAAAACATGGTAATAAACCAAGTTGTTGTAAAGTAGTCCACAGAAATGTCATTTTCTTCCTATTTATTGTTAGTTAAAGACAAATTTCATCATGGCTTTACGAAATAATTGGAAATTTCCGGAAGATAGTTTTCTAAAAACATTCGAAACTGGTATGTGAGCAAGTGCATTCTCTCGAGATTGTCTTTGAGAAAGGCTTTTAAATTCAGCTTTTGAAGCATGAAAATTGTCATCCAGAAAGACTCGTCTTCTTTGAGGTAGAATAAGAGGGTGCCAACAATTGAATTGAGCCCTTGGACGTATCCTATGCTCCTCATCTTGTTTGCTACTGCGGTCAGAACTCTGAGCAACCCTTTTTTTCTAATCAGAGATTAATTGGCTTAGTGACTCAAGCTTGAAGTTTACCCTTCTTCTGTTGAGTATCGATCATATTCTGGCAAAGTTCGATCAAGATCTTTTTCAATGTCTTTGGTAAATGAGGTTTCGCGAGAGCATAAATTTGAAAAATCAAAAGAATATTGGCGCTTGAGCTTTCCCCAATTTAAAAATTGATTCCAGAAATCATGTTGCTCCTCATATCTTAGTCCCTAATCAGATTTTTTAGAGAAAAATTTCACACTAGATTTCTACTTTGAGGAGCAATTCTCGAACTCTCAGTTTGAAAATTTGCTTGTATGCTTTTGTTCTTCTAAATTCCTTGCAAACTTGGCTCAGATTTCTTAATTCGGGACACTTGAGGAACTTTGTTAATTTTGACAAAATATTCAAGTCAAGTAACGCTCTCTTGGGTCTATGATATTTTTAGTTGGTCAAGTTGGAAAAAAGGGTACTTTTCTTGTCTCGAAAGATCTTCATGATTTCTACCAGACAAAGGAAAGTGACTGGTTCTTGAGATTGGATCAGAGACTCCTCGAGGCCTGCCGGTCTTTTCCTTGCGGTGATCAAGCGAGGAGATTTGAAATCCGTTCAAGTCCAATTCATCGTTCCTGCTTGAACTATTTGAGCCAAAAGCTTTTGTATGGAGCCCTTGGCCAAGAGCTGGCGAGTCGAAAAAATGAGGTTCAATGTTTTTAGATGGCGATTGGAGTTTTAGAGGGTTGAAGGGAGAAACAAGCGGAGTTGACGTTTTCGAGCTTGAGATCGAAGAGCACATTTCGTATTTCGCGCCCGAGTAAGCGCCCCCAAATGCCTGAATCGAATGTGGTGAAAGCAATCTTCCACCAGAAGTAGTTTCCAAGCTTGCTGGGTTGCAGTTCTCTAGGGAATGATAAAAGAATGTTGATTTGGGCTCGATTTGGTGTGAGAGGGGGCTACTTCCTTCAAAACGCTGGGGACTTTGGTTAAGGGAAGAGTAGGCTGTGCTTGTGGAGGTGATAGACATTGTCTTTGGCTGAGTCTTGGCCATTCCCGCCCATGTGTTGCCTTGTGCAGTATTACTCATATTCAGTGAAAAGAGTGATTAAATTTTTCAGGTTGAATCCAAAACGTACAAAATATTTTCTCACCTTTGAAATTATAGAATAACTTTTTACCGCGAAAATGTAGAAATCTGCTTTCTCATATGATGTTGAAATTTCCCGTCCTTTTGATAGGCAGTTGTCGATTAATTCTATCATCCTTTGGCGTTTCTATTTTCTTCTCTTTCACCTTTTAATCAATTCAAATATGGAGGACTAATATGAGAGGGAATTGAATTGTTCTATTCTAAATTAATTTCTCCACCAAATCATGGTTGTATGGTGAGTGAGGATTTTGAAAATCACATCGCTCATTCCTTGGTGTGTTTCGTAGTTTTTTTAAATGAAGGTGACAGAATGAATCTTGCCATCAATAATTTGAACGAAAGAAAGGAAGGCTTGTTGAATGAATTGACAATTAATAGAAGTTATAAAAATTAAATATCAACGCACTCAAGCATGAAATAAATAAGAGGAAGAAGTCATTTACTCAGTCAGTCTTTGAAATTTTCTTCCTCCTCGGAAACAGAGCTTCTTGAAGATCTCAATCTCAAGTACGAAATTCTTTTATCTTGAAAAGAGTCCATCGCTGAAAAACTCTTCTGCACCGAAATAATCAGTTTTGATCAAATTAAGGACAAGTCAATATTCTAAAATTTGGCTTTTTAAAAAAATCGAGTTCGCGAAGAACTTGAAATTCTGAAAGGGGTCGGATTCTCAAGTAAAGAGTCAAAGAGCAAGAGAAAGCTTGGGTCACAGAATCAATAAATTACAAGAGATCTTTTGGTTTCTTGATTTCGTTGAAAAAATTCTGCCTCCAAGAGAAATTCTGAAAAAAGGAGTTGATCAGAAATTTTATTCTACTGCCTCTAATATTTGACAATCTCGAGAAATATTTTTTTAATGACCCTCAACCAAAGAGTTTCCTGGAGAATGCCGTAATCTTGTCATGGGAGAGAGTATTCATGCATTTCTCAAATAAACTAACTTGAATTATTAAGAAGAGTTTCAAAAAAATTTAGGCTTCAGGCAAATTTAGTTTTAGTCCTCCTTAATCTACTAACTCAACAAAAAATTGCAGAGTCGTTCTCAAATGAAAAGAGATTTTCAATAAAGAGATAGGCAGATGGTTGAGGAACCAAAACCAAGATCAAAAGATGTTTGATAATATATAATTAAGATGAATTTGATGATACATATAATAAAAAAAAGTGAATTAACTTGTAGAACATTATATAAAGCATCTTCAAGTCTGCTTCTTTTTAGAGAAGGTATTCCTGTGTTTTATTTATATAGATCAAAACACTAATTTTCCAAAAAATAGAGAAATAAAAATTCCTTCTTTCTGCTCCGAGGTTATCATCTCGCTCACAAAGATCAAGAAAGAAGGTGAATGAATGGATGTTGTCTAAACATAGCATTGAATATTCATGAGGACATTGATTAGGTTGAAAAAGAGTTCCTCAACTCTTTTAAAAAACTTTAACATTTAGCTCAGTATCTTGCCATTTGTTCTTCTTCCTCTCAGTCATTTTTCTCTCTTTGATAAGAGGGGACAAGAGTCCTTTATTGGCTTGTCTGCTTGTTTTTTCTTTTTTGAGGCTTCTTTTAGGTTTTTCTGCAGTCTCTTGAGCGGCTTTTTTGCCTCTTTTCTTTCCTCCATCAATGGCCTTGGCAAAACTCTCGCCAACTTCAGAGTCTGATCTTTGGGTTTCAGCTCTGGTCACGGTCAAAGAGTCAAAGAGCGATTCATCATTTTCTTCAGAATCAGGAGATGAGCAGAGGGAGTTTTTGACACTGGCCTTTTTGCCTCTTTTGGGTGGGTTGATTTTGCCGAGAGTTGATCTCTTTGAGTTGGTGGAAGGGGGAGCCATTGAAAGCAAGGGGTATTCAATCTCTCCGACGATGATTTCAGGATCTTCTTCACCTCGAGTCAAGGCCTTTTTGAGCTGTTCTCTGGTGATTTCAGCATTACAAGGGGAGTCAACGCCATCAGATTCTGAATTGAGTGCTGGGATTCTAAGGAGGGCTTGAGAGAACTGGACTCTTTTAATAATATCCCTGATGATTGAAGCTTGTTGTTCCAAGAGCATTCTCTTTTGAAGAGTTTCCAGAGCATTCTGGAGCTGCTTCTGGCCGTCGGGAACCCTGTTTTTGGCAGCGCCGAAGCTCAGAGCTGTTGGGATAATAGGAGTTGAGAAACTTCTTTGTGGAATGAGGCACTCTGGAACAGTGGTTTCCTCATTCATCTTTCCAACGCCTTGGCTTGATGAAGGAGATCTCACTCCCTCAATGGCTGAGTGGCACTCGAGGACTTCAGAACCATCAGATACGGCGTCATCAAAACTGCCCTTGAGAACTGGAGATTGGTCAGATGAGTTGCTTCCTGATGGAGTCTTGATTTTCTTCATGAGCATATCCCCAAGGTCAACAGGTTTGCAACGCTTCGCCAGGAGTGTATTTGTCTTGCTTTGGGGTTGAACAATGAAAGTAGTCGGGTATTTGTTGGAGAGAAGGGAGTCGTCTTTGACAGAGCCGGCTTGTGCGGAAGAAGAAGTGCTAGAAAAGTTAAGAATGCTTGTCATTTATCAACAATCTAGGAGTCAAGCTGGCTGAGCTAAGATAGAAATCTTTTTTTGTATTATTGTTTGCATTAACGGAGACACACTTTTTCTAATAAGTCGGATGGCTAAAATTAAACTTCTAAGAGAAGCAAATAATAAATTTAAATAAGTTAAATCAGTCTGCTTTGTTCAATTCCAGAACGTTTTTCAACCTTTGTTCAAATTAGATTTTTGATTCTGCAGTTTTCTCAGGACCAATTTCGTGTTTTAAATAAATTTTATAGCCTAGCTGATTGATGAGTTTTTTCCCAAGAGAATTTTTTTTAATCAAACCAAGAAATACCAAAACTAAAATCCAACCCTGAACCTTGAACTTTGAAAAATTCTCTTTGTTCCTCATCAAACTCTTCCCTTTACACGAAGAAGAACTAGGTTGGAGTTTGTGTTTGTTTTTCCACGAAGTGAAAAAATTAGTTTGATCGAGATGAAGAAAATTTTTTTCCTTTTCATCTATGAGCTGTTTTGAAAAAATAAGTTTTGATGATTGAACTGGCGAAAATCTCAGAGAGAATCACAAAGTGGAGAAACAGAAAAGAATGGGCTTGTTTCTAATAAACTCTTTGTGAAAGGACGTTAATAAAACCTGGCTAAATTTAAGTTTAAAGAATTTACAAAAAAAATCAGTTGGTTAATTTTTTTAATGTAAATTCACAAACATTGAGATTTCTAACTGTTTATCGAATTCTTTTTTTGCTTTCGACTATGATGCAGCGTGAAGCGAAGTGGTTCTCTCAGACACAAGTTTCTTCCAAGCAAATTGATCTTCCATTTGTTAAAATTGACTTTATTGGCATTGTGCTTTGAAGTTTCTGAGTTCATGCAAGGTGGCCAAAGAGATTTGTCTCTTTCGATAGGTACATTCATTGATCCAAAAAATAATTAGTTATTTTGCATTAATTTAATATTTTTATGAGGCGAGGTTAACTCCAAAGAAGTCATTTTCTGAAAATTCAATTTGCCATGATTTTATTCTCATGATTGAAATTTTTGAGGATGATATTTTCCATAGAGCTTTATATTCGTCTCCAATCAAAGAGACCCCTTTCGATTTTGAAGTTTACTTTGAGGCTCCGAAGAAAAAGAAGAATTGACATCGATTAATTAATCAGACAACAGCAATTTGCGATAAATTAAATTTGGCCTAAATATGTTGTGTTGTGTCTTAAAATGCTTTCATTATGTAACAGCAATTATGGCTTTTCTTTTATTTTTTGATCTTTATGTTAATTCAAGGAGACCAAGTTTTCCGAGTGTTTTGAGAATATCTGGTGGACTATCATGAACTGAAGCTGGAGTCTTTGCTACTAAAATTAGCATGAAAATTGACGATCATCTTACGACACACAAACTTTAATCAATTTAAGCATTTTCTGAATCTCTCTCACAACTGGGAGAATTTTTTTCAAACCGTCAGAGAAGGGTCAGATCTTCTGAAAACCCGCCTGAGGCCACTGAATGGGGACCAAAACTGAATCCAGTTAAATGAGTCTCGATTAGGCCTAAAATAACTTCTAAAAATAATTTGATTTTAGCAGAGTTTCTAATTTTTAGAACCAAAAAACTCATGCAAGGTTAGAAACTGAAAAAAGCCGGATTTGAATTTCATCTGATTGAGATTTTAAAAATTTCTCCTTTGCCTTTTTCTAAAACTTTTGACATTGTGATTGTTATTGAATCAAGAAATGAGCGTGCGGCGATATGTCATATGCGTGCTTTTATTTTAAATGTCAGTCAGTCGAGATTTTTTATCATCAATGACGTTGATCTTTGCTGGAGAAAAATTAAAGTCAAAATCGCTCTGGACAATAGGTTTTCGATATAAGGCTTCTTGATGCTTGATCAATCTTTCTCCTATCGAATTGTCAGCCATCGTCATTGTGCTTTTTGGAAAATTAATAAATTTATACAGTTTTAGTTCGAGTATGATTTTTCATTTCATTGATTGAAAAACTGTAAAGAAATTTTCTCATGAAAATTCTCCTTCGATATTGAAGATGAGAGATGTTTTCATTTTCTCCAAGAGATTTGTAATTTTTTTTCACACGATGAAGATAATAAAATAAATCTAAAATTGTAAAAATGTTATTAAAAAAAGCGCTTTCAGTTTATTCTGTGGGTTTGAGACGAGCTTTTGGGACAACACCTAGTTCGATTGAAACTTACAAGATCACAGCTTCAAGTACTCCTGATGGTGAGACAAGCTACATTTCTGGAAAGACAAATAATGAATATAAAATCGGGAAGCCATTGGAATTCATTTTAGCAACTTTGGCTGGGTGTGAAAACACGACAGCTTCTTCCTATGCAAAGACTTTAGGCATTGAAATTCGCAGTGTGTCATTTCAAGCCGAGGCTGACTACGAGTCAAGTCGCTTTTATTCTCTTGAGGGAAAACCGAATATCTTTTCTCAAATTCGAATGAATGTTGAGGTCGACACAGATGGAACACAAGAAGATGTAGAGAAGTTACGCGCTGTTGTTGCCAAGCACAACCCTATCCAAAATATGCTTAGTTCGTCAGGAGTCGATATCCAATCCACCTGGACAAAGAAGAAGAAGCATTGACATTGTGTAAGTTTCTGTTTCTTTTTATATTTTTCATTGAGAAAAAAGCACTCTTCTACTTTAGATGAACTGCATGCACCGTATCGTCTTTATTTTATATAATAAGTAAAAAAGTTGAGTGCAAAAAAATTGAATAAGATAAAGAAACAGGTTATAAAGAAATGAGAAACGGAGAGACTTTTGTTTTTAAACTAGACTATTTGAGTTTCAAAAGCCCTTATTGATCCTAAAAAAAACCTATTTTATTGAAAAATAGTAGGAACTTAATTTATCTGATACGAGAGTACTTGAGATTAAAAGATGAAAACATAATGATTTTGGGGAGATGAAACATATTTTGTATAGATTATCAATTATTTATTTTCTCACGCCAAGATGCTCTTCCCCAATGTACTAATCTTTTTTAGTTGCAACTTTTTTGATCCACTTTGTTTGAATATCGACTCCCGAGAGCTTGATCATATTGTAAATTGGACAAAAAGTTTTGACTAGCTCGTCCAATTTGTCAACATCTTCTTGGCTGCCATCAGTCAGGACCTCGGCTTCAACTCTCACTTGTGTAAAACGATTTGGAACTTTTTCACCTTCAAGATGAGCTCTAAAATCATAGTCTGCTTCGATCTTATAAGAGATTCCTTGAAAATTGATTCCACTCTTTTTTGCGTGAAAGCTTGCCGTCGCACTTTCACATCCAGCGAGAGCGCCTAAAAGGGCCTCGAGCTCATGTTCCATTTTTTTCTCTTCTCCAGTTTTTCCTGAAATCCAGTTCACACCGCCTGGTGGCTGGCCTTCCGCAGTGATTTTGTAGGTTCCAACCTTTTTTGAAGCTGTTGTTGCAAAGTTTCGAGATATGTTCCCTGGAAAGACTTTGAGCAATGATCTAAACTTGTACATTTCTTTATAATCAAATCAAATGAATAATTTTATTTTCGATTCCTTAAATTGTTTGTCTGAAAAATATTATTATTTTAGCCAATTTAAATAAACAGAGAGAATTCACTACGAGTGAGAGATGATTGAAATAATTGCGGTTTTCTTTCTTTGGACTGATCTGAAAAGTTGTTTTCTGTCAATGTCAAAAATGTGAAAAATGAGTTTTTGCAGGAAACACAATTTTTACAAAGAGAGAGGCTCAAGAGGTTGACTAAATCTTGGCGCTTTTTATGAAAATTCAGTAACTCTAAAAAACTGAGCCATTAAAGTATGAGGTTCGAACTGAAAAATTATTTTGTAATGAAATCTCTCAAATCATGAAAAAGGATTGTCTAACAAATTTTTTTTAATTTATTTGCATTTTTTCGGTGGTGTGTATTCTGATCCGTTAACCTAATAATGGCAAAAAAGTCACAATCCTTTCCCATGTATTCTGATCCAATCTAAAATCACTTCTTCTAAACTTAAGGAGATGTACATTTTAATCCGCTCCCATTTCCGTCAAAAAACCTAGAATCCGAACTTGACTTCTCATTATTTGAATTTGTTGAACCTCGATACAATGGGAGCGGATTAAAATGTTCAGCACCTTAAGTGTTAGAATTTCATCATTTTCGACTGTTTGAGATTAAGGTCGGATTATAAAATTTTTTCATCATTTCTGTGATGGATGAAATGACTCACAACCCGATTTCTCAAACAGTGTATAATGCACATCACTGCATTTTTTGAAACTTTTCAAGATATTTTGTGAAACAGATTTTGAATAGGCGAATCACGATGAGAAAAAAAAAACAGCAAAATCAAATCTGCAATATTAAAATAATAATGTTATATTTATTGTAGGAGGAAAAAAAGAATGATATGTCTATAAATAAATGACGGAGAAAAGGGGGGTAAAGTTATTATAGAACAAAAAAGTTGCCTTTTTACGCAAGTTAGAAAAAAAAAATGGGGATTGCAAAATTTTCTGTGGTTCAGTGTTCAGTATGATAGAGGGAAATTCTTCGATTTAGTGAGATTTGGACTGGTTTATGCACGGGACTATCTCCAAGGTTGTAAACACCTCTGAGTTTTGGATAAATCTTTCCTTGCATTTCGGTGGAGCGGGATTTTTTGCCATCAGCCTTTGTAGAGAGACCAAAAAATTCATGAATGCGGTTTGCAGACGATTGGTTCCCCTGTTTGTTTGCTTCGAGTCTTGCCAAGACGATATTCCTTTCCTTTGATTTTCTTGGCCTCAAAATTGGATCAGCATTTCCTTTCTTTCTGATTGGGTCAGATTCTTCGCTCTTTTGATGCTGAAAATCTCGCTTTTTTTTGCCGGACCAAAGTTCAGTAAAGCACATTGATCCATATAGTTCCATGTATTTTGGATGGATTGCTACTGTACGGTGCTCATCTCCATAGCTGACAACCCTTGCTGAGGAATCAGCCTGCATTTCTGCATAGGTTTTGCTTTTGATAGAGGATCTAAATGCCTTGTCCATTGAAAAGATATTATTCTCTCTGTTAAACAACAAATTATTTTCATTGAATTCGAAAAAGTTGACGTTGTTATCTTTAAAAATTTTGTACTTTTCGTTCTCAGCTTCAGAAGACTTTCTTCTCTCGATATCATCAAATTGATAAATTTCAGATGCAGTCATATTCTTATGTTTTCTTGGCGATAAACTTTGGCTTTTTATCACCTTTTCTGGAATCTCATTGGGCATACTTGATGCTGCTCTTGAGGTTAGCGAAGACATCAGATGAGCAGCAGGTAAGCCATAATCCTCATTCAGGTCTTCAGGATGTATGGCATTTCTGTGTCCTTCATCTGCTTGGAAGCTTGGAGAAGAATCTTTTGATTGCGTATCCTCCAAATCTGCCAATGTATCTCTTGGTTTCTCACAATTTCGCGGGGAGTCGTTTTCTTGGATATCCTGACTTTTCTCGTATAAATTGAGTGGCCTATTTTCTGAGCTACCTTTTGGAGTCACAAATGCAAGGTTTGGGACAGATTTTGTCGCAATCAAAGCAAATCGAGATTTTTTAGCACTGTTCCAAGAGAGGTGAATTTTAATTGGGAGTTTTGTTGGGGTTTCGCATTCTTGTAAATCAACAACAGATTCTTTTTCATCATCGGAATATTCTGTTTGAGAAGAGGTCTGAGAAACGTTCATATTGACAGTGGGAGAATCAGTTTTTGGTAATTCCTCACCCTTTTTACTCGAAAAATTGCTTGATTTTCTAAGAGGATGTAGCATTTTGCCATGGTCATCTATCAAATCCTTGCGAATTTCATCACTATCTTTCGAGTGAAGCAAGTTTACTGAACCTAAACAATTGGTGGGTAAATTTCCGCAATTTCACAAAAAAACTCTTACCTCTTCTCGATTTGGTGACAGTTTCAGGCGATTCTTTGTGCAAATTGCTGCTTCCTGGAATAAGGAAACTTGGTCTTTGAGAACGAATGCTTCCAAAATGCATAGTTGGCTTTGCCCCGACGACTTGGGAGTTTCGTCTATTTTGAATGCTTGAAACAGTCATTTTCATAAAGTTGAAGGTTGGATGGAGTTTTTGTTGATTATTGGATGATCCGTTTTCAGCGAATTTTGAACCAGTGCTGCTGTTGGCCTCCAAAACAGGGATTTTTGGCAGCTGGATGCTTGATTTGCGCGGAGATTCGCTTTTCATTTCATTTTTAGCGAGGGAGAGCCTGGGTGAAACAAAATATTTAGGATCCTGTGTTGTGTTTGATTTTTGAGAGAGCCCTGGAGACCTTGGAAATGCTTCCCTGCTACCAATTGAAGGTCGTACAGTATTGGGAAACTTGATTGAATGAAGCTTTGGACTGGCTTGAGTTGGCGAATTGGTCTCAATTGATAATTTGATTTTCTCCTTGAATTTTGGCAAAAGTAGCTTTCCTCGATTCATTTTTGGTTCCTCTAAGGAAGATTTTGGCTTTTCATGAGTCTGCACGATTTTTTTGAGAGATGTCTTTTTGGGTTGAGTTGTTGGGCTCAAAGCATTTCCGTCTTGAGCATGGTTTTCAGAAGGTTTTTTGACGTTTAAAGAGTTTGGATGCTTATTGGCATTTCGTTGTGCCTTTGGAGACAGTGAATTTTGTGGTATCTTTGGCGTATTCTTCAGTTTCGGCGAGGAGTCTCCAGGAGGAACTTTGTCTCCTCCAATATGATTATTTCGCTGCATTTTATTACTCGATTAATTAAAACCCTATATATGTCATATTATTAAATTTAATGCTTCAATGTGATGAATTACTCCTTTTCGATAAATTTTAGTAATTTAATTTTCAATATAAAAAGTTTACTTTTAAATCGCCAGGTTCGGCTTGATTAGTGAAGGGAGGAAAATCTCACTACTTGGAAAGATTATTGGAAAGGAAATCCTTGGGCTAATCACTTTGATCTGCTCAAGTTTTGAATGTTTGGAACTTGGAGCAATCAAATTTAAAGAGTTCCATCTTTTGGTATGAGTCCGATGATTTACCTGCCAAATAGTATCGAGTTTGAATTCCTGACCAAAATTCAATTTTTCCTTCCTTATCGTTTGATTTCCTGGCAAAACCTTTTTGGTTATTGAATTTATTGGCTTAGAACTTTGGTTCTTCCAAGTTTTTTGATGATTGGCAAGTTTGGTTGTGAAAGTGTGAAATGTACTCTGAATTTTTTTAACAAACAGAATTACGAGAAATTATCTCCAAAACTAGCTCCTTTTTGTTTTCTAAATGGAAGAGTTTTTTTTTAATATATTTTTCCATCGGATTTTCCCACGATTAATTTAATGTGTTTCAGAGAAAATGATATTCAGAGGAGTATTTTTTGAGAGTTAATTAGATTGAAGTAATTTGCAAACCTAAATATTTTTTCAACATGAATTGACGTTTGACAATTTCAACTTTTCTAATGAAGAAAGAAAATCAAGATTTCCAAAAACCTTTTTTTTGGTAAATCCAAAAGGATGAGAAGAATTAATCCTCTTTTCAAAAATAATTTCTCAACTCAAATTCAAGAACTTCATTCAGAGTCTCTACTTTGGCACAAAGTCCGTTTTAATCTATTCCAAATTTGAGTGTGAATCTTTTTTCTGGTATCACGAAGAGATCAATTTAAGAATTTTGCGAAAAAAGTTTTCTTTGAATAAAACTTGATAAATAATTTGGGAAATGAGTAAGAGAAGTTTTGCTGAATTGAATAAATTTCCTAAATACACTAGTGGGAGAGGAAATAATAGGACTCAAGGTGATGATGAAGGGAACGTTAGTGATGAAGAACTGATGCCAAAGGCGTTGCCACTTGAAAATAGTCCAAATGAATTTGCAACAGAAGACTCAATTGACGCTCTTCAGTATTTAAAGAGAGTTAGACAGGAAGCAAACACATACGAACACAATTCTGTTGCAAAGAATCTGGCAAACGTGGCATCTGCGCCTATCTCACATAATTATGCTCCAAGCTCTTATTTATTCGAATATTTCAATCCAGACAAAGAAAACAAAATGCAATTTTTGAAGGAAATTTCACCAGAATGGAAAGAGCACATCACAAAGACATTTGATTCTTTGAAGCAGGTAGAATTATTGGGTTGTTGGATGAAATAAAAAATTTTTAGAGCCTCAACCAAACCAAGACTTCTCTTGATAAAGGAATGAATCCCATCATCTCATTAGAAATTCAAGACAAAGATGATTACAAGAGTTTATTCGCTAAAAGAAAAGATTTTAAAGATATCTTTAACCAAAAGGACTTGACTAAACAAAAACCTCCTAAAGTTGCTGCTTTTTCTCAATTCGATAGGGTACCAAAATTTTGCCTTTTTGTTTTAAGACTTTTGTAGGTTGTTGGAGAAAAGCTTTTAGATTGGGTATGTGACGAGATTACTAAAATTGAAGAAAAAAAGAGCATTCTGAACTGCTTTCAGTGTCTATGGATTTACAGTATCTTGCTGCTCTTTGACAAACCTTTGTTGCCTGAAACTTCTGGAGACTTGAACCAAATTTTGACATATATCGTCAGAGTACTTGCTGAGTTAGAAGATCAAATAGTTGCTCAAGAAAAAGATCCCCAAGGAGATATAAAATCTGCTCTCATCGTAAATGCAATCATCATAATGGAATATTTTGGACAAAAATTATATAATATGTAATAGGGATATATATAAATTAGTATTTGTATGAGTTTTTCTTTGTGTATATAATACATTTTGAATTCTATGGCATGAAGCTGTGTTTTTAAAAAAAATGAAAACGAATTATCATTTTGGAAAACGCACCAAACCAAAATTTCTTTATGGGAATGAAGACGTTTTCTTTGACAAAAATGAAGATTCTGAATCTGCAAGTTTTTCCTTCTCAAAGAGTAAAAAAAGAGAATTAAAAATTTTTTGAAAAAAGAAACAAGAGAAATCTCGTCTTATTTCGAGCTCGAGGAGTTCAATTCCTGGATTTCTTGAAAAGTGAAAGATTTTTATTGATTTTTGGCCAAAATATTGAAACTGAGATCAAATTTTGGGAAGTTTTTTCTACTGACCAAGCGAGGAGGAAATTCGCAAGCAATCACAAATTCTTCTTGAAAATGTTTTGCAGAAGAAATTTCAACGTTGATTCTTTCGTGAAAAATTCTTGAAAAAAAAATTGACTTCTAACTTCATGAAAACATGAAAAAAAGAAAAAACGAAATAAATTTTTCGGAAAAAAGTCTCCAAAATTGGCTCCAAATTCAAAAGATGTGAGAGAATTAATTGGATTGGATGATGTTTACTCCTCTCATTTAGTGATTTTACTCTTGTCAAAGGAGAAGAAAAAAAAAATTTAGACTCAAAATCAGAAACCCAAAAAAAAATATTGAGAGAAAAACGATGTTGAATCATAGAACAATGAAAATAAAAAATTTTTTTGGCTCAAAGGAATTTTTCGGAATATGTGTCATTTTGTTAAACCAACTTTTTCCTTTTTCTAAAATTTCTTTTTCTCATTCTTTCCTCGATCAGAAAAACAAAATTTTTTTGAAAGAGAAGAACAGAAAAGAGTCTAATTTTGAAAACTCTCCCAAATAAGGTGAATTTCAGGTCCTCAGTTCTCTGATACAGAAAATGCGATTTTTTTCTGAAGTTTGGAGGAGGAAGAAGATTCTTTCACAAAATAGGGCCTGTCATCGAAATAAACTTTTTGCCTTAAAACCATCTCTCTGATGAGATCAAATTTTCTTTTTTATATTTAATTAATTCTGGAAAGGCAAAAAAAGAATTTGACAAAAATGTCGCAAAAAACATTGGAAAAATACCCTTACCTGCTTGGGAGAACTTTGAAAATAGTTTCAATCTTTGAACTTCCTTCGAATTTGTTGGAGAAAATTTTTCAAATTTCAAAGATCTAGATCTTGGTAAGTTTTCGAGGGTATGGAGAAACATGTCGAAAAATGCAGAAAAATGTCGAAAAAAGAAAACAGTCAAAGATTAAGTAATTCACGGTTTTCTTTGTCGGTTTCTACTGTTTGCTTGGAGAAACAATGAATCTCTCGCATAGTTTATTGAAGAGACCAACTTTTCGTCCGTAGAAAATAGAAAAATTTTTTTTTT
>Ga0182738_1002551_pt1 | contig 21529 bp, 15 predicted proteins | sample eDN5th30CBELigMG_FD_128876 | JGI IMG/M metagenome (GOLD analysis project Ga0182738, IMG submission 128876) | Enriched Miracle-Growth compost microbial communities from Emeryville, California, USA - eDNA 5th pass 30_C BE-Lig MG (version 2)... ... | reverse complement strand
TACTTTTTACTTGTACTATAGATGAGCTTTTTGTAATTTATATAGAAATTATTCGTCCTGAGAAACTGAAGATTTTGCCAAAATTTCTTTGAAGAAATTGAAAATAACAAAGGTTTTGTTTAAGAAATTTTTAAAAGGATAATTTTGTTGTCACTCGTAGAGTCTTCAAAATCCTTGAATATTTCCTTTCACACTTTAAAAAACCGTTTGAAGGAAAAAATGATTGTGAGAGGTTTTCTATCAAAATGCGAGTTTTTTTTATATAAAATGTCATCGAATAGTTTTAGCGGTAAAGGATGGATTGTGAATAAAATCCCTCAGAATTCAAAGGCTATTTTTTATTCTAATAAATCCTGAAATCAACCTATAAATATCTCTCGATTCAATCAATCAATCAATACAAATTATTTTTAGAAATGACATCCTTTTTTTGTCCAAAGTTTTATTTGAGGCATTTCTAAGCCATATATTCGAAACATCCCACCTTCTATTCCCATTTCTTCTTGTTTTTTTACTCATTAGTTCTTCCTTTGAAGTAACGTCCAATGATCACTCGAATCAAAACAAATACAATAAATCCTTAAATGCTAGAAATATGAAACATTTTTTATTAAAATTTTTCAAGTGTCCTTCTTGAATAAATCTCTCTCTTCTGGAATGAAAGAAAGTTTTGAGCAACAAAGGTCTTATTTCCAACGACCAAGATGTCGTTCGTTCAGTAATATAAATGATCATGAAAAACTGATCTGTTAGTCCATCATTTTCTAATTTTAATCACGGACTATAAATAAAAACCTAAAACCCCCGAAACGACCTCAGCAAATGGACACCACTGTTTCTGTCAGTTTGCAAGAACAGGCATTCAAAATCTTCCTTGCTCTTCCTGGCAATCAACTTTGCGCTGACTGTCCTGCTCCCAGCCCTGATTGGGCTTCCGTTAATCTTGGAGTTTTTGTCTGCCATAAATGCTCTGGTGTTCATCGAAGTATCGGTCTTCATATAACTCGTATTAAATCCATGAAACTCGACTCTTGGACCCTCAAACAATTATATCTCATGAATTACGTGAATAATCAAGAGGCAAATCTTTACTGGGAAGCTCTTCGTCCAGCGGATCGAGAAAGACCACATCAAGATACCACTCACGGCGCGTTAAAAGCGTTTATTTATGATAAATATGTCCATAAAAAGTTCGTGAACCCTGAGGGAAGACCACCTTTGGAGCCGATTATGGAGAAACTGAACCAAGAAAATAAGAATGACGATGAAACAAAGGAACAATTTTTCCAAAGAAAACTTAAAGAATTAGAAGCAGAAATACAGCAAAAAGCATTACAGGCCAGCATAGAAAATCCCAAAGCGATGATTGCTAGCGCCAAAAGTGATAAGGAAAGGATCATCAGTTCTGGATTAAGACAGGTGAAGCCTTTCACCGCTGAAACTCCCCGGCATTCAAACAGTCATAGAAAAACGTTTGAGAGGCAAGGCTCAGATGACGAATTTACCGTCTTATCTGCACCAAAGGATCTCAAGCCTGAAAAAGAAAAGCCTAGCGCGCTTCCTTCTGATAAACCTTATGATATGTTTGCAGGTAATGATGAGAGTTTGTAAGGTGACATTTTAATCATGAAAATAGGACTTAATGTCAAAGCAGTATCATCATCTCCACCAAGACACAAGTTAATGAAGCTTCATTCATTAGAATTAGGAGGAAAATTTCCCGATTTCGAACCTACTGCTCGAAGGAAAGTTCCGTACAGTTTCATTCCAGAAACATCAGAGCAAGCTGATGCTCGCAGCACTTCAGGCCAAACTCGCAGCTTCGCTGCTTTTCAAGAGAATGAGAATTATACACCACCAAAACGCTTGGGAATGGAGAATGAAATGGATGATTTATCGTCAAGAAAAAGCTGTCAAAAGGGATCAGTTGTCGCCAGTAGGAATTTAGAGGATAAAGATCACCATTTGGATATAAATCTGCCGTCGTTGGGGAATATAGATTCTCACGACTCTCAAAAATCAAGGCTTGATAAAAGAACAAGTTCTGATGTCAGTCCTGCTCATTGTTTCAGACATGACCATCCCGCCAAACCCTCTTTAAAAACTCCTCATCTCGATGTGGGAAGCAAAGACGGCTCAGCAAGCAGCATTGAAATTCCATTCTTCTTTAATGTTTCGCCTCAAGGCATGGCCAAACACGGAGCCCATTTAAAAAGGCCCAGCCAGCAGTTTGAATATCTGAGAAAATCAACCCCTGTTGCCTCTGTAAAAAAGCCTGTGAAAAATCTTATTAGACCCTCAGGAGGCTACCCAAGGCCTATTGTGTTATTAGGGGCTTTTCTTTTGCATTTTGCGTTTGGATATGTGTACAGTTGGGGAAGCATATCGCCATATATTGCTTTCTTTTTCAAAGGAGACTACCAACAATCGTACTATTTGGACGTTGCAAGTTATAGTACGCTGATATTTTTGGCTGTAGCCGTGGGATATACATTTACAGAGAAATTGGTGAATGCGTTCGGCTTCAGAAAGTCAGTGGCTTTGAGCTTTCTTGGCGTATTTTTAATGTTTTCGCTTTGTGCTTTATTAAACGCTCCAATGGCCTATTCTTGCATTATGACCTTCGTGGCAGGATTCTTCTTGGGACTTGGGTATAATATTCCTTATTATACAGCTGTGCAATATTTCCCTCATCGCAGCACTCTCTTGAAAGCTTTCTTTTATTTATTCGATGGGCTTGGAGCCTTTTATTTTGGATATACAAGTCATTTGTTCCTTGGGCTGGATGATTCTCCACCAGCGGAAGGAGATTATTACCCTGAAAGTATTCGTGAGAAAATACCTGGATTAGTAGAGGAGCTGGGAATAAATTTATTGGTGTTGGGATTAGTTGGAAGCTTGGCAATGAAACCAAGGTTTAATTTTGTGGAGACTGATTGGTCAGCTTTGAAAGATAAAGAAGAGTCTTTGTTAAAACATAGAAGATCAGTTCCTGGGTCAAAGAAACCACGGGGAACCAAAGCGTTATTTAGAGATTTGAAACATGCTTTGATGTCTCCTGCTTCGAGAGTTTTGTTCCAAGTGGTCATTTTTACATCAGTATTGGCGACATATTATTTATGTTCCTACAAGATCGTGGGGCTAGAAATGGGATTTAGCGAGAGATACTTGACGATAATGGGAAGTGCAGGAATGGTCGTGATGAGCTTTGGAAAAATCTTGGGCCTGCTTGCGTTAAAAAGGATTTCATTCAAAGGCTGCATGAAGAATATTGTGTTTATACAGGCAATTCTTGGGTTTTTGGCATTAGGAACTTATCAATATTTCTTGCCTTATTTTATCCCCTTGATGTTTGTGAGTGGGCTGATTGATGCTCTGATTAGAGAGGAAGTGAAAACAGCGTTTAGTGATGAGTTGGAATGTGGTATGACTGCTGTGATGATGGTTGGATTGACAATAGCGAATTTTATGGCGTTTACGTTGGTGAAGATCAGTGAATATGTGATAACAGATCATAAGTTTGTGAACTTGATCTTGATTTTACCATTAATTCGTGCTTGGTTTGTAATTAAAAGGTACGCCGGCGAAGTTAAAGATAGGGCATCTATTGCTGAATCTGAAGTGGCAAGGATGCTCGAAGATTAAGGGTTATGTTGAGAGTTTCAAAAGGAAAAAGTGATTTTTTAAAAGACTTTTTTTATGAAGGAGAGGAATGAATTTTGATTTCTTCTTTCTTCTTGGTACTATCTATTTTTGTGGGATTGATTTAGTAATTAATGATAAAGAAACATGTAATTGTCTGTTTGTATGTCTCTTATTATGAAATGAAATGAAAAACTTTCATTTATATTTATTTTATTTTTTTATTTTATTTAATTGGATATCTCCCATATAAGGAGAGTCCTTGTAATGCATACTGTATTATGTATGTTACAGTACATAAAATACAGCTAGGCCTAAGATAAAGTCATTTATATTCAAAATAACATTTTCGCTTTCGAGTCAGTCAGAGAAAAAAGACAATCATTCTCGATTTAAAAGAGCTCAAAATAATAAAACAGTTTTATTAATTAGCCAACACAGCAATAATTAATAAAACCCATTTGAACTACAAAACACAAAAAAGCGAATAATTCTATGGAACCTCACAATCTTGGAACAAATTCTCCTAAAGTCCGGAGATCTCCATCTCCCAACAAAGGAATGACTGACTCTTTCATTGGACGCAAATCAGCTGTTGTCAATGAATCTGAACTCGATCGTACAATGAAGCATTGGGAAGAATACCGAGTCAAAGGCATTAAAATCCCTCGTCGCAGTTATCATTCTGCCGCTTTCCATAATCAAGTGTAAAAGACCTGATTTCCTTTTATTGATTTTGGGATTTTCCTTTTTAAAGAAATTCTTGAATATATTGAATATTGACTTTTTCATTATAGATTTTATGCTTATGGAGGTTATGACATCAATGCAGGAATTCTTTCAGATTTTTACAAAGCAAATCTTGACCCCAATAAACCAGTTTTTGAATGGGAAGAAGTTGATGTTAAATCTAAAGTTAAACCTGGTAAATCTCTTTTTTACAGAAACACCCCATAATACTAATCGAAAAACTAGGAGGAAGATGTAGACACACAAGTATAGTATACAAAGACAAAATGTATTTCTTTGGAGGACAAGTGAATGCAGTCGAAAACACCAATAAACTCTACACATTTAACTTTGCTACAAATGAATGGGCATTAGTTGAGCCAAATAAGCAAGACACTGCTCCTTCAGTTGATTCCCATTGTGCTTTGTTATGGGAACAAGGCGAGGGAAAGGCCTCAATGATTGTGGTAGGAGGATTTTTGGGAGGAAAAGATGGAGGATATTCCAATGCAGTCTATGAGTATGATTTCGAGCAAAATAGATGGACAACTTTATTCAAGAATCAAGAAGTGGATGTCACAAAGGAGAATTCCACAGTGCCGACAGGAAGAACAGGATTAGGAGCTGCGATTTATAAAGATTGTGTGTATATTTTTGGAGGTAATGAAGGGAATACGAAACTGAATGATCTTTGGAAATTTGACCTGAAGGAAAAGAAATGGAGTCCCATCAAAACTGAAAACCAAACTTTACCTGAGGTATGAATGAAGTTTATGAAAATATTAAGATAAATTGTTTAGCCAAGAAACGGGCATAGTTTGATATGTTACAAGAATATCTTGATTGTTTTTGGTGGTATTTTGGATATCACACATGAAAAGAACGATATTTTCATCTTCCATATCGACAAGGGCACCTGGATTCCGATCGAAAAAGACACCAAATGGATCTTTGAAGAAGCCTCAAAATTCCAATCTCCTCATAAAAAGAACAATCCAAGTCATAGTCATGACGGCAGCCGTTCTCCTTTCCGCGGTAGCAAAGGTTCTCCTCAAAAATCCTTCTACGCGGGCAAGGATTCTGTTGATGTTTCTGAAGGAGGAAGTCCCACTTCTTCTGTTGCGAATAAAACAAGAGGATCTGATCAATCTCCATTGGGAAGAAGCATGAAAAGTCCAAGCAAATACTCAAAGGTGAAATTGTTGGATACTCTTCCAAAGGGAGTTTATTCTCCAGGAGCAACAGGAAGTGGAGAAAATGAAGATGGATCACCAATAAAACCCAAGACAATGAGCCAGTTTCAGAGTAATTTGGAAGAGAAGGCAACAAAGGAGAGGATGTTGAGGAAGATGATTTTGTTGAAGGAGTTTGAAGTGGATGAAAATCAAGATCAAGAAGATGAGTTTAAGATTGTGACTCCTGCTTTAGAAGCAATGCAAAAGTCGATTCAAAGTTTGGGAATAAATGATAATAAATCAAAAGAGAAAACTGAAGCTATGTTGTCGAATACTTTGGCAGGACTGGACGCATTTAGGGGAATTGCTGAAAAGAATATTGATGATGGAAAGCCAACGAAAGTGGGTGTGAAACCTGTGGCAAGAGATGGGCATAGCGCAACTGTTGATAATGGTAAGATGTTTATCTTTGCTGGTGATCGTCATAAAATGTCATTCAACGATCTGTTTGCATTGAATCTCAAGTTCTTTGATGCTATTGCTCAATAATAAGATTGGGTCTTGGCCATGAGATTGAATTAGGATAATGAGATTAAATTGGAATAATGAAGTTAATCACTATGAACAGTATTTAGAAATGAATTACTCGTATTTTTTATCTGAGTGTTTGATATGAAAGATAATGAATGATCTGCATATGAATATATAGTAGAAAGCCTTACTCGTTTGAAAGCTCATAAATTGAACACTACCGATCCTGATAGTTTCTGGGAAAATCAAAATAGGAAGAAACTCGGTTCATGAAAAAAAATTTGATGGATTTTTTTTTTGAAAAATGAAAAAGATTTTTTTCTGTATAAATTTTGATTAAATGTGAAGAAAAAAAAAATCCGACTTCCCGGATTTGAACCAGGGACCCTTTGATTACTACAAACTCTACAGTCAAACGCTCTACCAGCTGAGCTAAAGTCGGAGATACTCTTTTGTTCTCCATCCCCTCTCTTCACCTTCATTCCAAGAAATCCAAGTCAAACCCATCTCCCTTGGGGAATATTTATACAATCGAAGAAATCAAAGTTATTTAAAGACTTTTAAGTATTTTCCTTCTTGTGACTAGAAAACTTCAGATCTTTTCTTGAAGAGTCGAGAGAGAAACTACTGTATAATAAATTTTTCAGATTTTTTTTCAAGTCCAACAGTGGGAAATGGACCTTAATAAGGTTCAGAAGGCGACAGAGTCATCAATATCAAGTCACTAATCCTGATAAGATCTTTTAGATTGTTCAAATTCCAATACCAGAATTTATTAGAAATCTTGGCATTTTGACTTGGTTTGAGGGTATTTCCTCATTTTTATCATACAAAGAGACAATTAAAGACTTCATATTCCTTTGTTATTGAAAGGCGTGAATTTCTTAAGCTTCAGGGATAAATTTATTAGAATGATAATGGTTGTAAAAGATGAACAGAAAAGATATCTGATGGCACAAAAGAATAGATTTAATCAAAAGGTAATTTGAGATACGCAAAAATTGATTCAATGTCGGGTCTATTTTCCAATCCAAAAAGAAAAATTAAACATACACGTCGGAATCTGAACAGTACTTATCCAAAAAACCCTAAATTAATTTTCAAAAACTTCTTTTTTCCTTTATCTTGATTTTTTTATTTAAGGGCGTACACTTGATCGCGTAATAATTTAAACTATTCATCTAAAATAATTTTTACAATTTCTCACAAAACCCTACTCCATTTCTCCCTCCCCAATGGAAAAAATCATCCCTCTTTTCAACGAACTTCAAGTAAATTCTCCCTTTGTTACTCTCCTTATAACCTCATCAAGGAAATCCTTTATAAAACAAACCTGAATCATTCGCTTCAATTCCCACAATTAGTTGTCGTTGGAGCTCAATCTACTGGCAAAAGTTCCGTTCTCGAGACCATTATCGGCAAAGACTTCCTTCCCAGAGGTACAGGAATCGTCACACGAAGACCTATTGTCTTGCAGTTACACAATGTCCCAAAAGATCATGAAGAGCACGCTGAATTTGCTCATCTTAAGGGTGAGAAATTCACCGACTGGAACAGAGTTAGACAGGAAATTGAATCTGAAACTCAAAAGGTCGCCGGCCAAAATAAAGGAATTTCCGCTGTTCCTATTATTGTCAAGGTTTTTTCGCCTAATGTTGTTGATTTGAACCTCGTCGATCTCCCCGGTATTACCAAAGTAAAACAATTATGAGAAAAATTTTTATTGAGAATTTCATAATAGATTCCAGTTGGGGATCAACCACCTGATATTGAACAGCAAATCCGAGCAATGATTGAGACATATGTGAAAAATCCCAACACAATCATTTTGGCTGTTACTGCTGCTAATACTGATCTCGCAAACTCTGATTCTTTGAAGCTTGCTAGAGAAATTGATCCTGAAGGAAATCGTACTATTGGTGTAAGAAAAAGATTTTTCATGGGGAAATATTGAATAATTATGGAATAGATTGTCACTAAGCTTGACCTTATGGACGAAGGAACTGATTACTTGGAAGCCCTTCAAGGCAAAATTTACAATCTTAGACTTGGTTATATTGGTGTTGTTTGCAGAAGTCAAAAGGATCTTGAGAAGCAAAAAGCTGTTAAACAAGCCATTCAAGATGAAAGAGTAAACTATTCTTGAGATTTTATTAGAAAGTAATCCCTTAATAATAGAATTTCTTTGAGCAGCATCCCGCATATCGCAAACACGCCGATAAGCTCGGAGTGCCATATTTGATTCGTGTGCTTAACGTGACTTTTATTCAACATATCAAGAAAACTCTGCCTGCAATCCGCCAGAACATTCTCAACTTGATTCAAATGAAAGAATACGAAATGTCCCAATATGGTGATCTCGGCATCGATATCACGGATAAACAAGCCAAAGGCTTCTTGATCCTTTCCTTGGTCTCCAAATTCGCCAATGCTTACTCTGAAATGATCAGTATAAATTAGGTTGAGACGGGACTATTTACAATTTTTAGAGGGAAAATATGTCAAGACCACAACTATTGAATTGTTTGGTGGCGCTCGTATTCATTATATTTTCAACGATGTCTTCAAAAAATGTATCCAAGAAATGGATCCCTTTGAAGTCCTTAGCGATGATGTAAGCGATGAAATATTGATTGAACAAATAATAATCCCGAATTCATAGGATATAAGAACAGCAATAAGAAACGCTAATGGATTGAGACCATCATTGTTCCTTCCCGAAATTGCCTTTGAAATCTTGATCAAGCAACAAATTTCCAGAATTCAAGAACCAGCTCTTGAATGCTCACACCTTGTTTATGAAGAACTCAGAAAGATTCTTTTCCACATCAACATCCCTGATATCTCCCGTTTCGAAGTCTTGAATGCTAGAATTTATGAAGTAAAATCTTTCTTCTAAGAGTATTTAATCTCATGTTAAAAGGTTATGGAGAGTGTGCTGAGCAGATGCTTGTCACCAACCGATCAAATGATCAAGAATCTTGTTGAGATTGAGCTTGGATATATCAATACAAACCATCCCGATTTCGTTGGTGGAACAAATACATTGTTGAATATGGTCAAGAGCGGTGACGAACAACCAAAACTTGAGCCTGTTTATGAAGAAAGGAAAGTCGATAAAATTGAAAAAAGAGAAAGAAAAGATTCTGCAAAATCGCTTGCTGGTGGTATTAAAGAGTAAGAAATGAAAATGACTATGAGAGGTTGTCTAATCAAATTCTTAGGGTTTCATTGGATAAGCCAGGACAAACCAATCATCCAGAAAAGAGCGGCTTCTTCTCAAATTGGCTCGGATTTGGAGCAAGAAGAGTTCCTGCAGAAGATTATGATAATAAATTGGAAACTTTGCAATTATCAAGCAAATTGAGCGTGAACTTCGATGAGAAATCAATGGAATCTTCAATTCGCAGTCAAAAAGGATTCAACATGGCTTTGGATAATCCTCTTTACATTGAAAGAAACAGAAACAATCAATTCGAAAGAACCTATTTGACTCAGGTACTTGATTTTGAGTGTTGAGATGTTAAATATAAATAGCCACCAAATATGATCAAAGTGAGTGAAAAGATGACCAAGAGAGAACAAATTGAAGTTGAAATGATCAAGAGATTGATTACTTCATATTTTGATGTTGTCAAGAAGAATATCTGCGATACTGTTCCCAAGACTATCATCTCCTTCTTGGTTAATGGGGTAATAAAAGAGGAAATTTCTATTTGTTAATGATTTTTGTGTAGTCTAAGAACATTTGTGAAAGAGAATTGGTCGCCAATCTTTACAAAGAAGATGCTTTTGAAGACCTTTTGGCTGAAAATTCATTCATTGCTAAGAGCAGAGAAGAGTGCAGAAATACCCTCAACTTACTCAAAAATTGTGCTAATATCCTCACTGAAATCGATTCTAAATTCTAAGAGGAGAAATCACTGTTTATATCTTCTAATAAATTGAATATTTTAGCGACTTTTTCCTGATGTGTGTATATTTATTTACATAAAGAAATTGATAAATGTTTTTACTTCGTCACGTGCGTGACAAACTATTTCCTAAAAAAAAAACAAAGCATTCACTTGAAAAAATACTTTTGCCTAGAGAAGTAATTGTCAAAAATTGTTTTTTTTTGGTCTGAGAAAATCTTTGAAAAATTTTTTTTACAGTCACAAATCACTTTGTCAACGTGAAGAGAAACAAATTTGTTTGGACAAAGTTTTCTTTACAAAATTTTTTTCTTAGATTTAGAAGAAATAAATAAATGGAGATTCATGAAAAAACAAAAATGAAATCATCAAAAATAATATGACATTGAGTTAACTGAATTTTCTGAGATTCATCAAATCCTGTCCAACCTCCAACAACAATTTTTCCTTCCTATAGTTAAACCTCAACACTTTTGTACAACTCTCCAACAATTCCGTGAAATCCTCTTCTCCCAACGGTTTCGTATACCATGCAATCATACCTGCCTTAAAAGCTTTTTCTCTATTTTCCTGTGTATCGTGTGCAGATAATGCTACAATAGGTGTATCTGGAATCTCCTTTCTTGACATTCTCGCCTTTAAGATTTTCGCTGTTTGGAATCCATTCAATTCTGGCATATAACAATCAATCAAAATTCCTCTGAATGGTTGTCCTGCGACCATTGCTTCATCTACAGCATCCAAGCACGCTTCTCCGCCCAGCGCAGTCTTATACGGGACTTTCATGTTATCCAGTTGTTGGCAAATCAGCATTAAATCCATAGGATTATCATCAACGACTAATAAAGGATTATTATTAGGTTGTGTCAACATGCTAAATTCTTCATCTTTTTCACTTTGAAGTTCTCCTGTTGACATAGGGTGAATAGAATGCGTCATAGGATTGATAGATTGCATGACAGATAGTGTCTTGTCGAGAGGGTTAGCGAGGTGATCAGTGGGAATGTAAGAACCAGCAGCAGTGGTAATGGGGAGTTCAAGCTGAGGAGTCGAAGGTAGGAGAACTTTTTGAAGGAGTTTAGGTTGAGGACGGACAGTTTTGGCGATTTTACTGGATCTTCTTGGAAGAGTAAGACTCATGTCACCAGATTCTCTTTCATCAGGAAGCATAGGATGTTGGAAATCAACAAAGAAGTTCTCATGTTTACGATATGCAGTAATGCTAAAAGTGAATTTGCTTCCTCTTCCAAAGACGCTTTCCACTCTAATTCCTCTTTGATCGTCATTTTCTGCCAAGGCTTTCGTCAATCTTTGTGCAATAGAAAGGCCAAGGCCAGCTCCATCAGGGTTCATATGCTGTGTATTGCCCAAAGAAGAGAACATTTTGAAGAGCTTTTGACGATCAGATTGACGAATTCCTTTTCCAGTATCTGAGATAGTGATTTCAATAGAATCTGGGAATGAGCCATCCAATTTAACTTGGATCTTGACGACCCCTGAGACGGTGAACTTGATAGAATTAGTCAGGATATTGAGGAAAATCTGCTCGAGTTTATCCCGATCACTGACTATTCTATCAGGAACTTGTGAAGAAATTTCGACTTCAAATTTCAAGCCTTTTTCGCTAACTTGGCATTCCAACATTTCCTTGACTTCATTGAGGAGTTTACTCAATGAAAATGCGCCAACATTGATCTTGAGACCATCGTGTTTAAGGCGGGCAACATCTAAGAAAGTGTTGGAAACTGAAAGTAGGTATTTACAGCTGAGGTGACACATAGAGATATACTTCATTTGAGGTTTGTCTTTGCTTTCTTTATTGATATGCATCTCTTTGCTAATTAAATTGAGGGCGCCCAGGATATTTTTAATTGGAGTTCTGAGCTCGTGGGCAAAGATATCAAGCATAAACTCTTGGTTTTGTCCGCTAGCTTGTAATTCTTTTAGATGTTGTTGTTGTGAGACATCTGAAAAGACGATAACGAAAGCTCTGGTGTGGTCCCAGGTATAGTGGGAGATTTTGACTTTGAAGAATTTGAATTCTCCTGTTTCGTTTTGGTATTTGCAGGTGGTTTGATATACTTCTTGTACGGCGTTCTCTCGAAGAGCTTCAATAAGTTCCCATAAATAAACAGATTCATTATTATTAATTCCTTCTTCTTCGACTTCAATTTTATTCAACACATACTTTAAATCTCTTTTATTGGTCTCTCCTTCGTCACCATGGTGCCCAAAGATTTGTTGGAAGCCAGAGTTTGAGAACATGACCTCACGAATATACACATCAAGCACCAAAACAGCGTCGTTAATGTAAATATTCAGTAAAGCCTTCATTCTTTCGACAGTTCTTGACAAACTATTCTTGCTGTTTACAGCCATGTCGAATTTTCTTCTCCTGAGGAAGAAGACAAAAAACATTCCAGTCAGCATAATCAATAACATAGGAATCAGAGTTACTGTTTTCTTGTCAAATTTAATCAAGATTGTCATACAAATCCAAGTAATAATCCCAGCGATTTTATAGAAGATCGAGCCAAGATTATTGATCAGGATCTTATTGACAACAAATAATGGAAGACTGAGGACGATCAAAAACTGAGCTGAGTAGTCATCATAGGCTCCTCTTAACAGCGTCAAATGAGCCCAATCATATACAACAGTATTCAAAAAGGCCAAGAGAGCAGAATACTCTTTTCTTTTTCTCCAAATGAGAAGAGTAACCAATTCAATCAATAAAGAAACACCATTGGCAATATAAACATCAAGATCTTCTGTTGCAACAGCATTAAAGATGATATTATGCAGAGCCAGAACGAAGATAAAGGTAGATTGGAACTAGAATGGGAGGTGAGTTGAGGTCAAGAAAAATAAATTGTATTACTTGATAAAAAGCAGTGTGATCAGCATTGGGTTTACGTCTGGCTGGATTGGTGACTTTCTGAAGTTTAAGGGTGGTGGTAGCAAGCTTAGAAAGTTTTTTCATCGGGTAGTTTGTGGCTTCCTTGAGTGACTAAGTTAATTATTGTTGGAGTAGGGTCGAATTATGAGATATGTGAGATAAATTAACTTATTAAAGGAACTCAAAGATTCGGGAATAAAACTTGCTCCTGAAAGATTTCTTTTTAATTGTGAGGGGCGAATAATGTGGGTGGTGAGAGATGGCTGAGGGAGAGAGGAACCTCATTGGGGGGAGATACCTTGGAGAGGTTTTTAGGTGAAAAAGTGTCCTCGGAAGGGCGAGCCCAGGAGAAACGAATTTATTGAACCAAAAGAAGTAAAATTTAAAGAAGGCTAATTTGATGTAGAAATGCTTCTTTTGTATGGGATTTGAGGAGCAAGCAAGCGAGATTTTGAAACTTTTTTCGATTCAACGTATTAGTTCGTTGATTAGTCCCTCCTTGGTGAACTGAATTTGAAGAGAAATAAATAAAATAAAACTGGTTTTTGGTTAAACCCATAAATTAAAAATTCAGTAACGGATGGGAAATAAAAAAGGGCCGTTCCGGGGATTGAACCCGGGACCTCTTGCTCCCAAAGCAAGAATCATACCACTAGACCAAACGGCCTTATTATGTGTCTCTCTCACTTTATTTCTCAACTATATTGGTCCAATTTTTCGAGCTGGGGTTGGTATAAAAAATTGTCATTGATAAAATTTTTCAAAAATTTGGGAAAGTGACAAAATGGAAAGATTTGTAGCTTGGGTTTCAGAAAGAAAAGGAAATTCAAATCTCCAAAACACTCCTCAAGATCAGATAATTATGTTCACATTGCTCTAATCAATATTTTTAAATTTAATAAGGAGAATATTGGGCGCCTTCTAAAATGAACATATCACACGGAGACCTAAAAATTTTAAAAGGTATCTTTCTCTGTCTCTGACAATCCTTCATTTCTTAGAGTTTGTTTGGTGGACAGCAGATAAGAAGACTCCTTATGTTGTGAAGGGAGGCATCAAAGATGACAATTATTATATAGGTAATTCGATTTTTTCGTTTGATTGGGGTCTGATCAGAAAAGTGGTGACTGACTTGAAGAACGCGTGGTTCAGAAAGGCAGATAAAGAGACAATTCTTGACGAGAAGGAGAAGTATAATAGAGCTTTACAAGTGCAGAATTTCCAAGGAATTGTGGATTTGTTGGCGCAGCCATTATCTGCATATGATAAACAAGCAGATTATCAATTTCAATTGCTGAATAGCGAGAGAAGCTTGATCTTGGAGCTCCAGACAAAGATCAACGTGTATCCTTTCAAATGGGAATTCTTTTTGAATAAGATTAATGATAATTTGTTTTTTGATATCTTGGTGGAAGATTTGGTGAATCCTCTTTTGTCAACTTTGAAGGCCACAGAAATGAGAGTGAACTTGTTGAAAAGACAGTTTGTGGAGCTTGAAAACGAATACAAGAAGAAATTAAATGATAAAGAAAGAAGCAATTATAAATCAAAGGTTGAAGATAGCGAAGAAGCTTGGAAATTCCTCATCAAAGATATGGTAAGCAAAGGGAGATGGAGTATTTTTATTGTTATTTTTTGGAAAATATTTTTTTTTAAGAATTCTTTTCCAATTGAATTTGAAGAAGGCGGAGATTTTTAATTATTTATTCCTCGTCAATTTATTGACTAATCACAATGATAGCCAATTGACAACAAGCTTGCAGAATTTGATTTGAGTGAAGCATCAAATTACTTTTTCAGAGAATATGCTGGAATGAGAATAAAGAGTAAATAAAAAAGTCTCTACAATGAAACTAACAATCTCTCATATAGAAATTGAAGAAGAGGAAAGAAAAGAACGAGAAAGAAGAAATAAGCCTATTGCAAGCAAGAGAAAGGCTGATCAGATGTCTGAAGCACCAAGAGGAGACAATATGGCCAATGCCTGTAAAATTTTAGTGTTGATATTTTGAGAATAATTTTTGGGTTAGTTGCTGACGATTACGTGGAAAATGTGGAAGAAATTAACAAGAAGATTGCCATTGATAACGAATTGAAGCAAAAGGAGTTGAAGAAGGCCAAAAAGAGCAAGGCTGGATTTTTGTAGATGTTGGATGGAAATTTGCCTAAGATTAAATAAAATTCATACAATAGTTTGATGTTTAATCGGTCTCTAAATTAATGTATTTTTGGACTAAATTTATTGCTTATTTGTTGGATCTTTATAAACGGACTATCTTTATTAAACATACTTCTTCTTCTTGCGACAATAAAAAACTTGATTATGGTGGAAATTTTGCTTTGCTGATCTTGATAAGGATCCCATAGGAGAATTTCTTGAAAAGAAAGATCAGTAATTGCCAACAAAAATTTTTTCAGGTGAGATTAATGCGAGTGAATTTCTAAGCCTCTTGTCTAGAAAATTTTTTTTAATGCTGTTTACGATTAAATAAGTTTTATATATTTTTTCCACTAATACATGCAAAGTGATCTCCCAGACAGCACCAAAATCTTTCCCAACTCTCCCAGCTTCCCAATGGAGAATCTCCTTTCAAATACCCTTCAAAAGTATCTCTCTTTTGTCATTCACTTTTGTCTGATGATTCATTAGCTCCTCAAAAACAGTTGATCTATCATTGAAACTGAAAGATTTTGATCAAGCAAATACAGTCGTAGTTCACACAACAGAAAAGGATGATAAGACCCAGCCTGATGTCTACGCATCATTTCGTAATACAGAGACTGAAGTTGTCCTCAATAAAGATCTGAGGGAATCTGGTAGGACTTTTTCATCTATTAATAGTCCGTTTTGCTAAAATATTATAGAGAGAATAAAAGGCAAAGATGGTGCCGGAATCCCTCCAGAAGAGGCCAAGAAAGAGGTCGAGAATTCACTTGATTCAGTTCCGAGTGATTTGAAAGAGACTTTGGATGTAGAAAGAAAGGCATTACACAGTCAAGAAAATATGGAGAAAGATAGTATAAGGTTTAAGAATGACACAATGCAAGAAGAGAACCATGCGAAACCTGAGATTAGCCATCAGAACAATACTAGTATAGAAATCGATACCAAACCTCAGGAAAATAAGGAAAAGGATCAGATTGAGGATTCTGTTAAAGCAAAAGGAAATGAGAAGGAGCAAAGTATTTTGCTTCCAATCATCAATTCTCCCAAAAAGACTGCTACAAAGCAACCTCAAATTCGGAATACCAAGAATAATACTATGCAAAAAATCACTCAAAAGACCCCACAGAAAACATTTGCAGAAGACTCAAGGCTGAATAAGTCATCAATAGAGAATAGCAGAAATGTCACGAAGACAGAAGGCCGTGGGGATAGATATCAAGATGAGCCTCGTCTGAAATTTCTTGAATTTGAAAAGGGACCAGAACCAAGAAAAAAGACTCCTGGTTCAACAAGTTTTCTGCCTTTTCATCTTTCGAAAGGCACAAGCAATCCAGCAAACAATAATCGGAACAATAGTTTACCACCGTTGAATAATAAAGGGGATGAAAGTGTCACGCCGAGTGATAATATTTCTCAAGGATCATTTATTATCGCAGGAAACTTCCAGTCTGCAAACGTCTCTTGTATTGAATCACAATATAATAATAAAGATAACAGTCCAAATGATGATGAATCTGTTGATTTGACTCGATTGAATAATATATTAAGGGCCAAATTGAAGCCAGGCTCCAGAGCGAAACTGCTTGAAGAGAGTGAAATAGAAGACACTGACAATTTTATTCCTAAGCTTTATGAGAAGTATATGGTGAAAAATAACGGAAAAGGATTTGCTTTAAACGTGAGTAACACTCCTTATATGGATCACTTGCCAAATAAAGGCCGAGGATTTTCAGCAAAGAAGGGCAATGAGAGATATTTACCCAAGCCAAAGAAGCCAGCAGCAAGTCTTGATAAGAGACAGAATTTGACCGAGAATAATTACACATCAGATGAAGATTCGACCTTAATTCATTCCAAGAACATCCAAAGACTTTACAATAAATCCCAAGGAATTCCCGAAGAATTGCCACCAAGACTTAATACATCTGAAAATCGAACGAGAAGTATCAAGAGAGTTTATAATGCAGCATATTTGGAGAATAAGAAACCTCCCAAAAATAATGTCCAAAGCATTGTGAAAGCAACCATCAATTCCAAAAATCCCTTTAGCTTGGGTGCAGCCTCAAATCTCATCAAGCCCGAAGTACAACCAACCCAAGAAAAATCCAAGCGGATCGTTTCAAAAACACATTTAGCTACGCCTAATAGTAATCCATGGGATTCAATGAGTAGCGATAAAGCCAAAGTGAATTCTTCAACGACGGGCAATATCGCCAAGAAGAGAAGTAGCAGTGTGATTGGAGATATAAAAGGAAGTCCATTGGCATCGAATCCTTCAGGAGTTCTCACACCGAAAAAATCATTTAAATATCTCACACAATCACGATCTGGAAGTGAAGAAAAATTAGCAAGAATGGATAGTCACAGTCTTGTTCGACAAGCGTATAGAGTCAAACCAAAAATTACTAAAGATGATCCTAATACAAGGTAATAAGAGAATTCTATTTGAAATTTAATTTGGAAATAGTCAAGACAATAGTGCGAATAGATCAATAACGGATGCATCAATGAGTGCAACAAGGAACTATCTGAATAAATTGATGAAGAATAATCAAAGAGGAGCAAGAGAATATAACGATTATAATAGTTCCTTTGAGAAAAAAGGAGCGGGCTTTGGTAAAGCCCAACGTACTACAGCTGGCTTAATCTTAGAAGATACGTAATTTGATGATTGAAAGTTTCTTGTCTCTAAATTTCACAAATAGGTCACCAGGTCCAGCATATAATTTGTCTTCATATAAAGGAATCCTTGGGACTGAGAAAGGGTTAAGTCTCAAAGACTCGTCTCCAACTCGAAAAGCCACAGAGAATACTCGATCTAATAGCAAAGCAAACCTTCGCGATAGGCCTAAAGAAGTTATTCTTTTGGTAGAATTGGGAGAATGTTCTCATAAAATTTACATGCTTAGGTGAATAATAAAGCAGTAAAGACGTTTCAAAGTCAGAATGGAAGTGAAAAGTCGAATAATTTGACAGACAGAAATAAATCTGTTCCAAAAGGTGTTCCTTTTGGTAAGGCAAAAAGAGATCCATTGTTTGGCGGTTCAGGAGGCGATGCTCCTGGTCCTGGAAATTATAATTTACCAAAAACTAAACAAAGCAGCCATGGTGCTGCATTTGGTAAAGAAAAAAGAAATTTTGGGGTAAGGAAATCTTGTTTTATTTGATGTTCTAATTATTGTTTTTAGGAATCTTTGTTAAAGCTTAAATTGTAAAAAAATGAGATTTTTGTCTTTGTTGTATGAATAATAATCTCCTTTGTAAGAAATATCTAAAAATACTTGTATTATTATATTGTGATAATGACTTCGAAAATTTAAAAAAGGGAAAAAAATATTTTCAAGGGAAGCGGGTGAATAGGAGAAATACAGTACAATACGGTGCAAATAATCACTTTTTATTTTTATATACAAGAAAAAGAGGTTGGAAAGACAGAAAACTAATTACAATACAATTATGCTTAGCATTTTTGAGCTGCTGCCGCTATAGGATTCACACTTTCCAAAGCAGATTTTGAGCTCATGACTACAGCTTCCAATGAATCCAATTTTTTGAACAAAAGGCTCAATTCCTCTTTATCTTTAATATTACTTGAAGTTTTCTTCATATCATCCAAGCATGACATATATAATAAAGAAGCAGTTCTAACAGCCTTTTCGACTTCCTCAATCACTCTATTGGCATTCTCATCTTGTCTTTTTGAAACATTTGTAGTAGCTTGAGAGGTTGTGCTCTTAGAAGCGGAGGAGGACTGTTTAACAATGCTAAGAGAAGGCTGACTTTGGTGGTCAGATTCTTCATGTTTAGGGACCAAGATTCGGTTGCTACGACGAATCTTGTTTTCTTCAGAGTGTTTTTGTTTTTGTGTAGTGAGTTCTTGGAGAGGATTAAACGTTCCTAAGAACACAGTCCTTGATAAGTTCTTCATGTTTTGTTCACAGAAATAAAAGTTTTTCTTTTGAAGAACTTCTAATTCTTCATCAAGGTTATCGAGATCCAAGTTTTCCTTGTTGAGTGTATTGCCAGATTGTAACAAGAAGGATTGGAATTTGAGATCCTCAATATCCATTTCTGACGCTTCTGAAGCATCCAAAGACCTTCTAATTTCTTCAAGCTGATCTTGTGAAAGGGTTTGTTGTCTCAAAAGAAGATTTTCATTTTCAGACAATTCTTCTTTTTTAACTTGAACTTGAGCTTGAACTAAAGTCTCTGATTCAGTTTTGATGGAAAACTTCTTTTCGTCAGGAGTTCCATTAGCTGTGCTCAACTCATGATTTTGGTACTTTAATAAGCTCATATTATCAACCTTTTGATCCACAAGACATCTTTGATAATAGTAAAATCTATTTTTGATGGTATTTTCCGTCTTTCCTGGCAAATGCTCAGCCATTTTTTCCCACTGAGGACCATACTGTTTATACAAACTTCTTATTAACTGATCTTCTTCATGTGTCCACTTGCCTTTCTTCCTACTGTTTTGCTTCCTCTTGTTATTCTTATTGTACCATCTTTGCTTACATTGCTTAGCCGTTCTTCCTTCTATCAAATTCTCTGCATTTCCCCAGCTACTCAATCCATTCTCCTTCACCCAAGCCATCAAAACTCTATCTTCTTCAGCTGTCCATGATTTTCTTGTCAAGATAGGACTCTGGATCTTGGTCTGCTGGGGCAAAAGGAGATCGCTTTGCTCGAAGACGCTTGTATTGTGAGCAATTTCGGGCTGTAAGGGGATGTATTGTTGGCATTTGGGGAAGATTGCCTCGTTATATTGGTTGTATTGATAGAATCTGGCTTGGAGAGCGAGATTGTGGTAGATTGATTCAGCGTAAGGATGCATCTGAAGCATGAGGTTGTAGGAAGGGAGGAGAGGGTTAAAGTGTTGTTGGAGACCGAATAAAGACATGTTGGTAGAGGTTGAAACAGAAATAAATTTTGGTTTATAAGAGTTAATGTTTAAAGATCCGATTTTTAAAGTGTTTTGGTACTGAATGAGTTCATTAATTTGCTAAATAAAAACTCCTGTGTTTTGATCAAATTAATCGTTTTTACCTCCGATCAAGGTTCCTCGAAAGTCTCGAAAAATAACGGATAGTTTGGATGAATCTCAAAGTGGCGGGATCTATTGGGGAATTTGGAGGGTCCGTAGAGAAAAGAGAAGGAGAGAGTGGAAAAGGCTGATTTTGGTTTTTAAAAAACTTGTCCGTTATAGAAATTTGAATTAAGAAAGATAGCCAATAAAGTTTGAGAAGTGTTGAATTGCTATTTGAGAGGGCTAAAATATGAAATTTATCTACCAAACGAATAACGAATAGAAATTTGCAATCAAGTCGGAAAAATTCCTGCACGGATGGCGAGAATTTAAAGCTAATTGATTTTTTAAATTCGTTCAAAACTTTTCAATAAAAATATTCGTTATTTTGATTCGAAAATCTTGAAGACAGTCACGCTAGTAATCATTTCTATCATCTCCAATGAGGTGGGAGGTATATAGAAGAGAATAATATGTGTTAGAAAACATCTATGATGAAAAATTTTTCAAAAGAGACAAAGAAAACATGAAGGGGAAATAGAGGATTCGGAGTCTAACGGTGTTTCAAAAGTGAGATTTTGTTTGAAACTGACACTTTAACGTAACGTTAAATTTGAAAAATAGAAAAAAGCGAAGAATTAATTCAAATTTCTGACAAGGAAGAGGGAGCAGATATTTTGTGCTAACGAAGTAGATTGCTAGCTGTGAAGGAAGGGAAGTGAATTTTACAAGGGTTTAGAAAAAGCAGGGTTTACCTTGGCCTTGAGCCGTTTATTTGAGAAAGTTTTTGGTTCATTGTTGCCGGCAAAATTTAAATCAGATAAACGGGTCAATACCTTTGCAACTTCCTTGAAATTCTTATTAGGAAAGTGGTTTTGATTCAAAAATTCAAATTTTATGAACCTTGACTACCCAAGAAAATTCAACTAGGAGTTGTGTTGAGCGAAGCTGGTGAGTTTCTTGTCAAAAATAATAAGGAGAATTTGAAGCGAAAGGTAGAAGAAGCAAAGTGAAATTTGAATTTTGGGGTCAATTTTGTTTTTTTGATGTTGAACTTTTCAGTGCTTATCCGTTTCAAAAAATGAAACAAAACTGGTTTTTCAAGAATTCTAATTATCCGGACATTTGAAGTCGTTTTGTGAACTCAAAACGAAAATAACTCAAAGATATGAATTTCTTTTTAATCTGAGAGAGCTCAAGAAAATTTTATTTTCAAGAAAGTGTTCTTTATGTTAAATGAATAATAATCAATTGAATGTTTTTGTAAAGACCTGGTATTTTGGCTTTCTACCTGTCTTTTCTCGAAGATGAAGGTTCCAGCAGTAAAACTCTCAAGAAAAGGGTCAGATAGCTTTGTTTATCAAATATAGCCATACATACTGTGTTTTATGCCATGATTAATTTCAAAACGTAACGACATTGTTGGTTCCTTAGTGAAAAATT
>Ga0182738_1002550_pt1 | contig 21530 bp, 4 predicted proteins | sample eDN5th30CBELigMG_FD_128876 | JGI IMG/M metagenome (GOLD analysis project Ga0182738, IMG submission 128876) | Enriched Miracle-Growth compost microbial communities from Emeryville, California, USA - eDNA 5th pass 30_C BE-Lig MG (version 2)... ... | reverse complement strand
TATTTTGTGGATGGCAGAGTACGCTGGCTCTATGAGAAGAGTTTGGAGCTGAAAAAACAAATCAATCCATATATAAAAGACGATCATCGAGAGATGGACCACATTCCGAGTCCAGACGATGTCATCGATGTTGTTGGCAGAATGATTCACAAGTTTTCTGGAGTAGAGGTCGACGAAATTTTTTTCAAAGATCTCGAGCTATTGGAAAAGCGTGACGAAACAAATTGGCAACAGACAAAGAAGGCGATAAAGCTTATGATTATGATCAATAGAAAATCAAAAATGGAAGATGCCAAGAAAAAGAAATTGTTTTATCCTTTGCTGAAAACAGTTCAGGATGATGATCTGAATGAAATATCTTCCAAAGCAATTAAGGAACTCGTTCGCAAACATCAGAACTCACTGATTGCTCAAATGTTATTAAAGGTTATCAAAGAAAGCCTTGGAGACATCACAACAGAAGCACAATATAAAACAATGTGGACTCTTGTCAAGTTAGCAGAGAAATGTGACCTTTGTGATGTAAAGTTGATTCAACAGATCCTTAATGCCTTGATTCGACTTTCAACAAGCTCAAATCGAGGGATTGGAAAGTTAGCTTCAAAGAATTTCATCAAATTCATCGAGATCTTGAGCAAAGACGATACTTATATTGTCAGATACGCTGTCAATTTGCTACTTCCATTTTTAAATGACTCGAAAGAGAAGTGGAAGATAAAAATTTCAACTTCAAAAGCAATAAAGAAAACTATGAAGTTCAGCGATAAGACTGATATCCAACTTTTCGAAAACGTCTTAAAGGCTTTGAGATCTCTTTTGGAAAACTCAAATAGAGATCTAACAATTTTACTATCAAGGAGAATCCGAAAGCTTGTTGTGATGACGAGCAACAGCCACAACACTCAGCTTGTCCAAAATGCCTTTGAAATATTCAAGAGGCTTTTAGGAGAAGATGATATATTTATTAAGGCGGCGGCATCAAAGAATGTTGTCGAGCTTATCAAGAAAAAGGGATGTAGTAGAGATGAAGAGCTTTCGAAAAATGTCCTAGAAACCCTCCTTCTCCTTTTAAGAAGTCCCAACTCTTTTATTCACACTTTAGCTTCAACAAATCTCAATGCTTTGTTAAAAGTTGAGACAAAGCTGATTGGAAACGCCATCAATGATTTAATCCCGCTTTTAGAGGTTCCTGAGGATGATATCAGAAAGAAAGCTTTAGAGAGCATCAACAAGCTGTGCAACAACAATGGCGCTCAATTTACGCGAAACGTCTTGGATAAACTTCTTACATATTGGAAGAACACCGAATTGAATGGAAAAAAGAGAGAGTTGAGGATCGTTATTGAGCTCCTCAAAATTACTGGAAACAATGATAAAGAACTCGTTAGAGGTTTGATTCCGATACTGCACTCATTTTTAACGGATCCTGATCCTGAGAACAAAATCTCAGGTATCAATTGCCTCACAGAAGTCGCCAAAGGAGATATGGAGCTTGTTTCTGATGCTCTTAAGACCTTTAAAGTGATGCTCAAAGATGATGATCCCAATGTACGGAAAATGGTTTCGAAAAATATCATCAGGATAGTGAGAGAAAACAAGGAAAGAGATTCCCAACTGCTAGATTTTACCATCAAAGATCTCCTTGAGTTTTCCGAAAACTCCGAGTGGAACATAAAAACCTCAGTTGCAGAAATTATCGGAGGGCTCAAAAATACTGGTCTCGTTCAAAAAGTCTTGGACACATTAATCCCACTTTTGCAGAATGAAAATCCTGAAGCCAGAATGGCAGTTGCAAATAGTATGATCGATTTCCTCAAAGCAAGTGGTCAGAGTGATTCTGGCCTCATTCAAAAGATCTTGATTAGCTTAACTCCACTTTTGGAAAATAGGGATTCGAATGTAAGAATGGCAGCTTCAGATAGTCTTCAAGAGCTGATGGAGATCTCAGGCAATTATTTTGTAAGGGATCTCATCAAAATCTTTGCCTCACTTGTCAAAGATGTCAGGGACTCTGTCCAAAATCTCGGAAAATTCATTCTTACACAACTCCTTAAAATGAAGAACAAAGAGAGTTTCGAAATTCTTTCAACAATCTTGATGAGTATGCGCGCACTTTTGACACATAAAGATCGAAATATACAAAAACTCATCGCAAAGAAGACCATCGAATTGATAAGTTTCTGCGATCTAAGTGACGATCAGCCCTTTCAAGAAGTTGTTAATATTTTTGAGCCGCTTTTATCTGATTCTGATTGGGAATCCATAGATTTGGCTTCAAACAGTCTCATAGGGGTTATGAAAAGAAGTAACAAGCAAGAACCTCGACTTGTTCAAAAGATGATGGACTTCTTGACTCGATTTTTGGGAAGTTCTTATGAGCGAGATGCGAGATCTTCTGCTTCACAGCATCTCATAGAGATCATGGAGATGTGTGGAAATAGTAGTGAAAACGCTCAGCTTTGTAGTGAAATCTTTCAGATCTTGAGGACACATTTGAAAGTTCGTAATCGTGATTTGAACATTTCAGCCTCAAAGAATCTCATAAAATTAGCAACGATAAAGAGTGATGATATCACCAAATTTGGTGCTCTAGATGTCATGGAGGAATTACTGTTAGCCCATCGTGTGCGCGATTTTGATCAGGATACAAGAATTATGATTTCTGATAATATGATCACATTATTAAAGGTGAAGAGCAAGAGCGATTTCAAGCTTGTTCCCGAGGTTATCAAGACAATAGTTCCATATTTGCAGCATTCAAATGTAAATTTAGTCGAATTATCTTCGAGCATTCTGAAAGGTGCTTTTATGATAATGTTGGAACAACCCGACACTTTACTACAATACTTTATTCATCATTCCATTAAACTCCGAGATGTCTTGACTTCAAGCTTACGTACTTGTCTGAAAACCTATGTGCAGAATTTCCAATCATTAGATGAACTATTCCAAGATCCAAAATCCTCTCTCACTTTTGAAAAAATGAACAATTTATTCAAACAAGTCCATCTCACTGAGAAGATGAGGCAGCAGGTTCAAACTGATCTTACTTATCTCCAAAAGCACGGTTTCCCTGATGATGCTTTGTCAATGTTCAAATCATTATTGGCTTCAGAACTTGATCAAATTGGGTCTTTGAAAGGCCCTGAAATCATAAAAATAGCTTTAATCATTACAAGCAAAGAAAACGAATCTAAAGAAAGCTCAGGTCATCAAGAATTAACTGAACTTGCCAAGCAAGCATTAAATATCCAAGTAAACTATATAAATGATAATGGATTGACCTGGATTTACAATAATCATGACCAATTGTTTGCTTTATCTCCTCCTGGAACGAGACTTTTCTACCGAAAAATTTGTGATAAAATACTCACAGATAATGCAAACATCCCTCTTAAAGAACAGTTAATGATCAGATTTATTAATCAAGGGGTAACTATATCACTCACAAAAGATGGAGGAGTCATCTTTGAAGAAACACGTTGCGAGTTAAAAGGTAAAGATATCCAACGAACAGTAGAAAATATTGCAAAAGCAATTATCAAACAACAGCATGATATCCTAGCTCATCAATACAAAGAAAACAAGCCAATTTTCGCCAAGAACTTCATCACAGGAATGAAAGAAGCAGCTGCAGATAAGAAGGAAGTCAAGAGCATTGTTGACTCAAGATTCCTTTTAACAAATGATTCTTGGTTGCTGACGATTTTGAATCCGAAAAAGTCCACCTCACAAATAGTTATTTTGGAGCATCGGAGTGCCTTTGGTGATCATTTTCTCTATCACTTGAGTGATCAAAAGATAATGAGATGGTACCCAGGTGATATCCCGAATTTGGAGGATATATTTGGTCGTTATGCGCGCGGAGAATCTTACCGAAGTGAAATAAAAGAATTGAGAGATGAAGACGGTCAAAAGCTTTTCGACAGCAAGGACAAAACTCAAATCGATAAAATGCAAGGGGAATTGGTTTCCAATCAAGTTTATAACCAAGAACGATTATTACAAAAAAAAGTCTTGCGCTGTCTATTGCAAATTTCACCGTCTGAGCGTGAAATGAAACTGGACGAGCGGAAAGTGTTTGAAGATTATCTCGAAGGTCTAAAGCTTTTTGATTCGCAAAAGGACAAGATCTTGGATTATCATGACGGATTAGTTTCAACTTTTAAAGAGATATATACTTCATCTTTGAAAATAGCTGTTGCTAATATTGAAATCGCTGATGGAAACGATTTTGTTAGTCTTTCCACCCTTTTTAAACAGTTGTTCTATTTTGCTCTTTATGGAGTTCTTCATGGGGTTGAAAATCCTACTGTAGACAGGATAAGAAACCACCTGAAAACGACTCCAGTTCGGAATAGAGCCAATTTTGTCAAAGACATTGCATTTGATGATCAGGAATTGATCGATTTAATATGCAAAACTGCCCTGGCTATCATTTCAAAGCCAGAAAACAGACAAAGAATTTTTGATGCCAAAGAGGATCAACAAGTACCGAGTTGGCTCAAGGGAATCAAGCCCTGGGTATTGAAAATATTTGAGGGGTTTCAGGATCAGACAACCCAAGCTGGCAAGCTGAAAACTTTATTTTTGGAACAGATCAAAAGAACACCAGCTTTTCAGCTGGGTATAAATGATGCCAATAGAATTGTTAAAAAATGGATCCAACTTAAAGAAGAAAGCCCTAGCCTCCATCTAGATACAAAGAGAAAGTCTGAAATATTCTTGGAAGCTGCTGTTTCAGATGAGAGCCAGCAAAAATGACAGAAACATCGTTATCTTTAGAAATCTCCTAGGTAAATCATTTCACATCTTTTATTCAATATTCTACTTTACTAAGGTTTCTGATTCTTGATGGTTTCAAGAGTAGTTACACGTTTTCGAACTCTCATATGATGGAAGACAATTCTCTATTATATGGAACAAAGACCCTTTGAAAATTATTAATTTTGTTTATGATAGTTTCTTCTCTTTTATATAATATTGAAAAATCGTTCATTATAAAATTTTTCTCCTTGTTTATATTTATATTGGGAAAAATTTCTATACCTCAAAAATTTTTAATCTTACGATCCCTTTCTGTAAAGAGAATTAATATTTCGAGCTTTCGAAATTTGAAATATCCTGATGTCACTACCTAGTTCAAACCCACATCTTTGTTGAAAGACTTTTCTCCTGTAGAAAGCGATTGGGCTCAAAAACCTTTTTTCACTATCTCATTCCCAATTTCGGACTGGAGGCGCCCAGACTTTCTCTGGCTATTTATGTCTCCTGAAGGTGTTTTGTCTGGGGTTTGGTTTTCAAAAATGAGAAATTCCTTCCAGAAAACTTCTAAATCCTCTGGAACCTTTCTAGTCCTGTAAGCCATTTCAAGTCAGTTATCCAATAAATTCCTCATCCTGTGATTGAGAAATCTCCTAAGTTACAGATTCCATGCCAGATTTTTCCCAAAAAAACTGCAATCTCTATATCAAAAAACTCTTTGGATTCTTTAACTTAGAATGAGCTTTCTTCCCAAAAATATTCGTTTTCAATTCCGTATTTTCCTTGGAGTCAAAATATCCTTGACATTTTCAATAAAAATTTTTTTTCTAAACTCCTTCACCTTTCTTAGAAAGCTTTCGTTTTGGATGATTGACAGGACATTTTATTCATTAGTAGTTTTCAGCGTCAGCCAACCATTAGCTCCGACTCCACCTTTTGAAGCATCTGATTAAAGTTCAATCTTGTATACAAGGAAATCCTATTTTACTTGATGAAATCAAAACTAAAAATCATAATAATAAGAAGAAATCTATTCTTGTTAGTTTTCCGAAATTGACCACAGAAGATCAGAGACAATAAGTTGAAAAATTTAATATTTTATCACAACATGAACCCACACCCTCAATCATCCCTTCCCCTTTGTTTTCCTGAGAAAGCAGGAAAGAAAAAAAGTACAAAAGTACGGACGAATTTTGACTGTAGCTCCATATTTTCCCTACTTTTTGTCCGTACACAATCGACCCACTTTTTCAGACCCTGCCTGCTTCAAACAGAAAAACTATTTTGTGATTTTTTTTGGGGACCATATCAACCTACTTCCTAAGAAGGAAACTGAGTTGAGCTTTTCTTTCCTCTCATTTGGTACATTCAAAAATTCAAAGAAGAAATTCATTTGAATCTTATTGAAACTCAAAGAACCCCTTTCAAAATAGAAGGTTTGATTCGCATCTTCATTGCAATAACTTCTCATCCTCAAACTTTATAATTTTATCTCTGCAAATGGACGAGGCCAGTTCCTGGGATAAGATGCTTCCAAACAGCATGAACCCCTCAAGACTAAAATTAAATTTTTAGGATGAAAATTTTCCCCAATCTTTATCTCTGAAGAAAAAAAAGAATTTTACGAGCGAAAATTACAAGATTGGACTTTTCTCGTAAAGAGAAAATCGATAAATTTTTTTATTTCCTTCAGTTGCTTTCTTTTAAAGAATCGTTTGGACCCGCTATTTTAGATAAATTCGCCCCAGGACACCCCTTCACGAGATTAAATTTCTGATTGTTCCTCCAAGACACTTTTATCAGACCATCATAGCTTTAATGTTTAATCTAAACTTTTTACAAAGGGGGTTTTTTATACAATTTGAGGAATTAAATTTTTCAGATGCAAGTACAGAATTTCGACAGTTAATCTAAACTAAAAAGTTCAATAGGAGTAATTTTGTTGATTTAGCTCTTTCAAGATATTTTATTTCAACAAAGTCCTGAAGTCAACATTCAATAAAAAAATTTCTCTTTTTAATTGCAGAGGGAAGAGTGTACAAACATTAAAACTTGAGCTTTCACGTAAATACGCCAGATCTATGCACAAATGAAAGAATAACTGAAGCTTTAGCTAGATTCACAGAAATTTTGAACGGTTTAATGCAATAAAATTTAATTGAGAGGGAACTGATTGATTTTTAGCTTGTTATCTTCAGCCAGTATTAATTTTTTAAAATTGCTTCAATGGAATCTTTGATGGTGCATAAGAAGCTCAAGTAAATTTTTATAATTATCTCCCTCTGGCTCTCAGAGACCATTTCCCCAAATATCTTTGAATACAAGATTTTTGATTTTCTTTCATTTTCTTTGAATTAGAAACAAAGAAATTTCTAGATTCTCATTGTTTTGGCTTGCTTCATCATTGAAAACCTGTTTACAAAGCGGCAAAAAAATTCAAGAGGAATTTTCTAAACTCCAGTCTTTCAATATTCTGAATGATAACAGAGAATGAGGAGGTAGGAATGAGTAAAGGTTCTTGAGGAGACTTTTACCATTACATAGCGAGAATTTTTATTCTGAATCGTTCTTGATGAAACTTGATAAAAAAATTTATTAAAACTGCTGGTTCAAATTTTGAGCCAAATTTACTAAATTATACTCGAGTTGAGCTAAAAATAGTGAAATGCCTTTTATTATATCCAACCTTTTATCTTCAAGAAACTCCTTCGAAGACACCTTCGTCGTTCAAAAGATGTAGATACCTCACTTGATTGGTCAAAATGAAATCACTTTCTTTATTCTCAGAAAATTTCGAACAAAGAGAAATCTGCTTATCAAAGGTTTAAATATTGAAGTGATAGCTGAAGTTCAAAAAATTAGGCCCTGCGGCGATTAAGAGGTCCAAGTCAGGATACTATTTTTTTTTCAATATCCTTTCTAAACTTTTCTCAATTAGCCTCCTTAAAGATGAGATTCCCCAATAAAAAAAACCTCAAAAGCATATATCGTTGTTCAAATGAGTCAGCAGAATGAAGTGAGATGTTTGAGAGCCGCCCTACGAGTTCAAAATATCAAATTCAAGTTTTAGCTTGCAATTATTTCAATTTAAAATCTCATGGCTATTTGACTTGCGCTTTTGGATGGTGTTTCTCAATTAAATTTGAGAAAGGACAAAAATAGTTTTTCAACTTTGTGAAGGGAGATAAACATCTTATTTTGTCATTATAAAAACATATTATTTATAGAGGATTTAATTTGAGGGGTTAACCAAAATTAATTTAATTCTCAACGAGATGTCAACATTTCAAGAAAAACTCAAAGCTCTTTATGTGAGGCAAGACAAAATAGCGCCTCTCATTGAAGGGCTAGAGTATGAGATTCCTCCACAAAGTTTCAAGGATGGTTATACCAAGCCAAAGATGATCATCAAAGTAGATAATGGCAAAGAACTTCAAGATTGCGAGCCCATAACTGATCTGGAAGCGCTCTTTGACCCGCTCACCAGTGAAGGAAACGCTGCTGACAAACATCCGATCTCTAAACTGCTGATTGAAGGTGGACCAGGAGTGGGCAAGACCACATCAATGCAATATTTTGCTTATAAATGGAGTCAAGGAGAGTTATGGAAGGACAAGTTTGATTATGTCTACAGAGTTCCTTTGAAGGTGCTGCTAAATCGAGACTGGGATTATAATTCTGGTCGTCAAGATCAAGAAGATGAAGATGACATCTTAAAATTTTTAGTGCATTATAATTTGTCACCTCATGGAAGAAAAATCTGTGAGCTCCAAGATATCCCATGGAAGAAGGAGAAGACGTTGTTGTTATTGGATGGATATGATGAGGTAGCTCACGTGAGGAAATATAAAAAAGTATGTGAAGAAATCTTTGATCATAAGAATATAATTCTGGCTTCAAGACCCTACGCTATTGACAAAAAGATGGCTGAGAAGTTTGGAAGAAAGATTGAAAATACTGGTTTTGATCATAATGGTATTAATCAGTATCTCATGAGATACTTTAAGAATGACAAGGACAAGGGCTTAGCAATTGAAGAGTATCTAGAAAAGAATCCTTTCATAAAAGAAATTTGCTATATTCCTACCATTCTTGCGATATTATGCTTAATTTGGTGTGAAGGAGGCTCAAATCAAGCATTACGTAAAGTCTCCAATCTGAGTGACTTGTACCACCAGATGATGAATCAGATAGGATTCAGATATTATGCAAAGCAACAATCTAATCTCGGAAAAAGTCAAGGAGAACTCGCTGACCAATGGAATGGGGGGACCATTTACCTTGACGAACTGCGAGTGTTGCAACATATTGCCTTCGAAAGAATGACCAATAGAAATACTTGGCAAGAATCGAAGCCTCAGGTTTTTCCAGGAACAGATGATGATGAAGATGAAATTTCGATACAAAGTTCGATCAACTATTTGAGTAAGACACTCAAGAAGCAGATGCCAACGATAAACCAGGTTCTCAAATTCGGATTATTGAAATCTGAAGACGAGTCTTTGAAAGAATCAAGTATTGGTGAGACTAATTTAACCAGGCTGAACTTTAGTTTTATTCATTTCAGTTTCCAAGAGTACCTAACTGCAAGATATTTGGCAGAGATGATGAATGAAAATAATCAGCAAGAGCAAACCAATTTAGCCAATTTGATCGCTCAACATCGAAATGAGCCTCGATATTTGACGACATTCAAATTCCTAGCTGGGATCTTGAGTACTTCAAGGGGTGAGAAAGCTGAGCAAAATATTAAAATATTTTGGGACGCCATCATGTGTAATACTGATGGAGTTCTTGAGCTCGGAGTGGAGACCAAGATATCCTTACTGATGCACCTCTTAAGTCAGACCAGAAAAAGAGAGAAAATAGACAGGAGAATCCCCCATCTAAATAAAGCAATCAACTTGATTGATGGTGTAGTTTTGGGAGATTTATCAAGGTGGAAGACTCAGCTGAAAGAGAGTGATTATACAAGTGACAATATTCAAGATGGACTCATCGAGTATTTTGTGGATGGCAGAGTACGCTGGCTCTATGAGAAGAGTTTGGAACTGAAAAAACAAATCAATCGATATGTAGAAGACGATCATCGACAGACGGGCCATATTCCGAGCCCAGACGATGTTATCGATGTTGTTGGCAAAATGATTCGCAAGTTTTCTGAAAAAGAAGTCGACGAAATCTTCCCCAAAGGTCTCGAATTATTGAAAAAGTGTGATGAAACAGAATGGCGACAAACAAAGAAGGCGATAGGGCTTATGACCATGATCCATAGAAAATCAGATCTAGAGGATAAAAACAAAAAAGAATTGCTTTATTCTTTGCTGAAAACAGTTCATGATGATAATTTGAATGAAATATCTTCCAAAGCAATTAAGGAACTCATTCATAAACATCAAAATCAACCGCTTGCTCAAATATTATTAAAGGTTATCAAGGAAAGCTTTGTAGACATCACAACCGAAGCACAATATCAAACAATGTGGACTCTGGCCAAGCTAGCAGAGGTTTGTGGTCTTTGTGATGTGCAATTGACTCAAGAGATCCTCAACGTCTTAATTCAGCTTTTGAAAGGTTCAAATCAAGATTTAGGAAAGATAGCTTCGAAAGATTTAACAAAATTTGTTGGAGCATTGAGCAAAGACGAGACTCACCTTGTCAGATATACTGTTGATCTTTTGCTCCCAATTTTAAGTGACCCTAAATGTCCGTGGGAGATAAAAATTTCAACTTCAAAAACGATAAAAAAAGTTATGGAGTTCAGTGATAAGACTGATATTCAGCTTTTTAAAAATGTCTTGGAGGCTTTTAGATCTCTTTTGGAAGAATCTAATGGAAATCTCACAATTTTATTCTTAAGGAGTGCAGATAGAACGATCTTGCTGTCAAAGAGAATCCGAAAACTCATAATGATGACGAGTAACGCCCATAACAATCAACTTGTCCAAGATGCTTTTGAAATATTCAATAAGCTCTTACAAGATTCTGATGCATTTATCCAAATGGCTACATCGAAAAATATTGTGGAGCTTCTCAAGAAAAAGGGATCTAGTGGTGATGACAAGCTTTCTAGAAATGTGCTAGAAAAACTTCTTCTCCTTTTGGAAAATCCTGACCCTTATATTTACACTGAAGCTTCAACAAATCTCAATGCTTTGTTAAAAGTTGAGACAAAGCTGATTGGAAACGCCATCAATAGTTTAATCCCACTTTTAGAGGTTTCTGAGGGTGATATCAGAAATAAAGCTTTAGAGAGCATTAACAAGCTTTGCAACAATAATGGTGCTCAATTTACGCGAAACGTCTTGGATAAACTTCTTACATATTGGAAAACCACTGAATTAAATGGAAAAAAGAGAGAGTTGAGGATTGTCATTGAACTTCTCAAAATCACTGGAAACAATGATAAAGAACTCATTGGAGGTTTGATTCCGATACTGCACTCATTTTTAACGGATCCTGATCCTGAGAACAAAATCTCAGGTATCAATTGCCTCACAGAAGTCGTCAAAGGAGATATGGAGCTTGTTTCCGATGCCCTTAAAACCTTTAAAGTGATGCTCAAAGATGATGATCCTAATGTACGAAAAATGGCTTCAAAAAATATCATCAGGATTGTGAGAGAAAACAAGGAAAGAGATCCCCAACTGCTAGATTTTACCATCAAAGATCTCCTTGAGTTTTCCGAAAACTCCGAGTGGAACATAAAAACCTCAGTTGCAGAAATTATCGGAGGCCTCAAAAATGAGAAGAGCGAAACTGGTCTGGTTCAAAAAGTCTTAGACACATTAATTCCACTTTTGCAGAATGAAAATCCTGAAGTCAGAGTGGCAGCTTCAAATAGTATGATTAATTTCCTCAAAGCAAGCAGTCAGAGTCACTCTGGCCTCATTCAAAAGATCTTGACCAGCTTGACTCCACTTTTGGAGAGTAGTGATTCGAATGTAAGAATGGCAGCTTCAGATAATCTTCGAGAATTGATGGATATCTCAGGCAATCACTTTTTAAGGGATCTGATAAAGATATTAACCTCACTTGCCAAAGATATTGAAAATTATGGTGGCCAAGGGACTACTCAATATGTCCAAAACATTTACAAGTCCAATATTAATGGACTCTTCAAAATGAAGAACAACAATAGTTTCGAAGTTCTTCAGGGAATTTTGAGGACACTGGGTGAACCCTTCAATAAATTCAATAATAAAGATCCAAACTTGAGGAGACTAGTCTCAAAGAAGATCATCGAATTGATAACTTTCTGCGATCTAAGTAATGATCAGCTCTTTCAAGAAGTTGTTAATATTTTTGAGCCACTTTTATCTGCTTCTGATTGGGAATCGATAGATTTGGCTTCAAACAGTCTCATACAGGTGTTAAAAAGAAGGAAAAAGCAAGAGCCTCGATTTGTTCAAAGGATGATAAACATCTTGACTCAGTTTTTGGAAAATAGTTCTGATCAAGCTGTGAAATTGTCAGCTTCACAATACGCCATACAGATTATGGAGATATATGGTAATAGTTGTGAAAATTCTCAGCTTTGTAGCGAAATCTTTGAAGTCTTGAAGGCACATTTGAAAGTTTATAATCGTGGTTTGAGCATACCAGCTTCTCAGAATCTTATAAAATTAGCAATGATAAAGAGTGATGATGTCACCATATTTGGCACTAGAGATGTCATGAAAGTGCTATTACAAGCTCCCTGTGCTTGTGATTTTGATCAGGATACAAGAGTTATGATTTCCAACAATATAATTGCTCTGTTGAAAATGAAGAGCAAAAACGATGCCAAGCTTCTCAGCGATATCATTGATGAATTACGTCTCAAATTAAAGCTTTTAAACATCAGTTTAGTCGAATTGTCTTCAAGCATTCTGAAAGGTGCTTTCCTGATAATGCTTGAGCAGCCAGATAATTTACAACAATATGTTATTCACCATTCTTCCAAGCTCCGAGATGTTTTGACTTCAAGCTTACGTAGTTGTCTGCAAACCTATGTGCAGAATTTCCAATCATTAGATGAACTCTTCCAAGATCCCAAATCCTCTCTCACTGTTGAAAAAATGAACAATTTATTCGAACAAGTTCATCTCACTGAGAGAATGAGGCAGCAGATTCAAATTGATCTTACTTATCTCCAAAAGTATGGTTTCTCTGATGATGTTTTGTCAAAGTTCAAATCATTGTTGGCTTCAGAACTTGATCAAATTGGGTCTTTGAAAGGCCCTGAAATCATCAAACTAGCTTTAATCATTACAAGCAAAGAAAACGAATCTAAAGAAAGCTCAGGTCATCAAGAATTAATAGAATTAGCCAAGGAAGTATTAAAAATCCAAGCCAAATATATAGATGACTTTGAGCTTGCTTGGATTTACAATCATTATGATCAATTACTCGCTCTGTCTCCTGAAACAAGGTTTTTCTATCGAAAAGTTTGTGATAAAATGCTTGACGATAACGTAATCACCCGTCTTGAAGGAGATTTAATGACCAAATTTATTAACCAAGGGGTCACGATCTCACTCACAAGAGATGGAGAAGTCATCTCTGAAGAAACACGTTGCAAGTTAGAAGGTCAAGATACGGTCGAAAAAATTGCAAAAACAATTATCAAACAACAACAAGATATCCTAGCTCTACAATACAAGGATCATCAACCAATCTTTGCCAAGAGTTTCACACAAGGAATGAAAGAAGCAGCTGCAGATAAGAAGGAGGAAAATAGCATTGTTGACTCGACATTCCCTCTGAAAAATGACTCTTGGCTGTTGACCATTTTGAACCCCAACAAGCTTGCTTCAGAAATTGTTCTCTTAGAACATCGGAGTGCCTTTGGTTATCATTTTCTCTATCACTTGAGTTATCAAAAGCCAATGGAATGGTATCCAGGTGAAATCCCACATTTGGAGGATATATTCGGTCGTTATGTGCGCGGAGCATCTTACCAAAGTGAAATAAAAGAACTGGCAGATGAAGATGGTCAGAAGCTTTTCGAAAGCAAGGACAAAAATAAAATTTATTTGGTTCAAGGGGAGCTGATCTCAAATAAGGTTTATTTCCAGCAAGATCTTTTGCAGAAAGGAAGTCACGAAGACAGAGATGCTTTTACACAGAAAAGGCTTGATACGAAACTGGATAACAATCCTAAAGTGCTTGAAAACTATCTCGAAAGCCTGAATCTCTCTGATTTGCAAAACTCCAAGATTTGGGAGTACTACGAAGGGTTGGTTTCTACTTTTGCATTAATTTACAATTCATCATTGGCAATAGCTGCTGGCGAAATACAAATCGATGTTTCCATTGACTATTTCAGTCTTGTGAATCTATTTAAGCAATTGTGTTCCTTTGCTCCTTTTAACATTGGAGGTATTGTATTTGATACTGTAGATGCAATTAGAAGCTACCTGAAAACTACTCCGATTCGAAATAAAGCGAAGGTTGTCCAAGACATTGCTATAGAACCTGTAGAAGCTAGCGATTTAATATGCAAAACTGCCATGAATATCATTTCAAAGCCAGAAAATAGACAAAGAATTTTTGATGCCAAAGAGGATCAACCAGTACTGAGTTGGTTTCAAAGAGTCAAGTCTTTGACCTTGAGACTATTTGAAAAGCTTAAATATCAGGCGATGAGGTATGAGGGGCTAAAAGATATGTTTGAAATTGAGATCAAAAGAACGCCAGCTTTTCAGCTCGGCAAAAATGATGCCAATAAAATTGTTGAAAAATGGATCCAACTTAAAGAAGAGAATGCTAGCCTTCGTCTAAACTCAGAGGAAAAACGTGAAATCTTCTCGAAAGCTGCTATTTTAGATGAGAACCAACAAAAATAAAAGAAACATCATTACCTTTTGAAATCTCCAGGTGAGTCATTTTACATCTTTCATTCGATATTTTACTCTATTAAGGCTTTTTATTCTTGATGGTTTCAAGAGTAGTTATACATTTTCGGACTCTCTCATATGATAGAAGACATTCCTTTATTATATGAAACAACAATCCCTTAAAAATTATTTATTTTGTCCAAAAATGTGAAGTTGTTTTATAATTGTGAAATAATAATATATAAGAGATGTAGATATTGTTAATTATATCATTTTCATCCTTGTTTCTTGATTCATATTTGGAGAAAAATATCATTTTATGAAGATAATATAACTTTCATCCTCTTCAACAATGAAAAAATTGAGGAGAAATTCGAATCTGTCTTTTCAAAGATGAATTCAAAAGGTATTGCTCTTGAAAAATCATTCAGGAAATTGGATTTTATGTGTCAGTCAGACAAAGCGAAGACCTTGAAGTTCTTGCTTTATTTACAGGGTCCATTTTGAAGAAACATAATGAATGCACCATTTGAAAAGACTTAGCTCTTTTTTGGAGGGAATATTGTCTTTGTGGAAGTGAATTTAGGAAAGATTTGGAAAAGACTGTCTTTAAATCTATCTTTCTTTGCCTTCAGAACGTGAGTAAGCTTTCGCTTTCAGAAACAATTTTCTCTGCAATCATGTTTTCGATCACTCTATGAATTTTTCTTGGAGAAACTTTTTCCTGAGTTATGTATGATATTTGGTTTGAGAAATATCTGCTTGCTTGATTCGTATTCACCTGCAAAAAATTCCTTCAGCTCTGAAGGAAGCAGAAGAGCGAAGCTTTAATAAAAAATTCTCATTGGGAGAAGCTGAGAGTTTCACAAAAGGACAAATATTTATTCTCAGCTGAATGTTGAAGAAGAGAAAATCCCGAGTCGTCAGGGCCAGGGCAGATGCCTTGGGACTGAATAGATTTTTGGAGAGGATCTTGCTTTGATAAATTAAATAATTTGGAGATATTTTTGATACTTTTGGCTCGAAATTTTCGATTCAGAGAATAAATTTCCGCTCAATCTTTCGAAGCTGACAAATCAAAATCTTCCAATAGCACCTTACTCACTATGTTATGGATTTTAAACTCGCTTCTCTCAAACTTGAAGCTTGAGGAGCGAAAGGATAGAGAACATTAGATTTTCTTTTTGAAAGTCTTCTAAACAAAATAAAAAATTTCAAAATCTCTCATAAAACATATTTTCCTGTCAGAGGAGAAAGAAAATCGAATAAAACAATAATCCCTCATAAATCGGGGTCATTCGCACTATTTCTTGGACTTGATTCTTTTGAGAGCTGTCTCAAGAACGTCCTCTTCATTAAAACGCTCTGAAAGACTAATAAAATAAAATTATTCAAATTAAACACTTTTGCCCAAATAAACTCATTAAAATGGGGATTTTTCTCCTCGAATTTTGCTTCCAGAAACCTTTAAAAACTTCTTTTTAACACCAAGAGGCCATTACTCCAACTTCTTTCGCCTTGTCGCTCAAAAACTCATTTCAAAAATTGGCAAAATCGAAAAATTTCTGAAGACAAATATTGGCTGTTCACGTATGAAAATCCTTTGAGAATGTGTTATTTAAAAAATTCTTCTGAGTGAACTACGTCAGAAAGCATCAAAGAGAAACTCCTTCAAGTCCATTTCTTGCTCCTGAAGAAAATATTTGAATAGTTTTGTTTCAAAATCTTAACCAGAAAACTTTCGTTGAGAGCTTGAAAAAGCATTCTATACCAATGTTTAATGAGGTTTTGGCGCTTTGATAGACAAGATGAACTCCAGATCTGCGATACCTTGCGGAAATATATTTACCCTCCAAAAATCAAATTTCAGTTTTTTATTAATAAATTTTCTCCGATTTTTCTCCCAATCAAAAATTTTGAAATTTTCTTTGATCATTTTTTAACTCAAAAGACAATCAACCCTCAACCATAGTCTAGTCTGAAAATATCCCCAAACCATACAAGAACATTTGTTAATGAATGAGGATTGCGTTTTAGGACGTCAGCCAGTGCAGATATAGAATTTCTATTAAAAGGCCACTTTTGATTAAAAATTGATAAACTAATTAAAAACTCTTGGTTTAGATTTTTGAACTTAATTTTGAGGAGCTAAAAATACTGAAATATCCTCACTTTTCCTTGATACTTTTATCCAAGAAAAAACTATTGCTCAAAGTTTCAGCACTCCTCCTTCTTGATTCTCATTATTATTAAGTCGAGAGGGAAATCTCAGTGTTTTGATCTGAACTGGCTAAATCAAACGCTTCTGATTGAACCTATCGAGAGTTTCAGATAAATTTACCCTTCAGAGCACGTATGTGTGTGTCTCTCTCTGTAGTCAAGCCAGAAAACCTGTTCCAATGGCGTTGGGCCTCCAAGTTTTTATCAATTAATCTTCTTAAGAAAGGAGTAAAACTTTGAAGATGAATATTCTTATAACGAATGCAAATGAGAGTTTGTGAATCAGTTTCAAGAGCTTCATTTGGCAGTTTCAAAAATAGTTTTAGAGAACAGAAATATACTCTCATAGAGTATAGAGCACTCTTGCCCTATTCTTCTCAGAGTGGTATTTTATGTGGCATCTTATAAAATAAGACAAGAGGCTAAAAATGATTTTTCAGCCCAAGAGGGGAAATCTCTTACTTTATTTCGTCATTAAAAAAAGCTCGATTATTTATATGGGATTTAATTTGAAGAGGGATCAACAGAAATTAATTTAATTCTCAACAAGATGTCGACATTTCAAGAAAAGCTCAAAGCCCTTTATGCAAGACAAGACAAGATCGCGCCTCTGATTGAAGGACTGGAGGATGAGATTCCTCCACAAAGTTTCAAAGATTACTATACCAATCCAAAGATGATCATCAAGGTAGATAATGGCAAGAAACTCCAAAACTGCGAGCCCATAACTGATCTTGAAGCGCTCTTTGACCCGCTCGCTAGTGAAGGAAGCGCTGCTGATAAACATCCAATAAGTAAATTGCTGATTGAAGGAGGACCAGGAGTGGGCAAGACTACATCAATGCAATACTTCACTTATAAATGGAGCCAAGGAGAGCTATGGAAGGATAAGTTTGATTATGTTTACAGGGTTCCTTTGAAGATGCTGCTCAATCGAGATTGGAATTATATTCCTGGCCGTCAAGATGAAGATAACGATGATGATATCTTGAAATGCTTGGTTCATTATTATTTAGTGACCGAAGAGAGAAAATTCTGTAAGCTTGGAGATATTCCATGGAAGAAAGGCAAGACTTTGTTGTTAGTGGATGGATATGATGAGGTGGCTCACGAGAAAAAATATCAAAAATTGTTTGAAGAGATCTTTGATCATAAGAATATCATCCTGGCCTCTAGACCCAGCACTATTAACAAGAAAATGGCTGAGAAGTTCGCAAGGAAGATTGAAAATACTGGTTTTGATCATGAAGGGATCAATCTATATTTGATAAGGTACTTTAAGAATGAAAAGGCTAAGGGTTTAGCATTTGAAGAGTATCTTGAGAAAAAACCTTTTATCAAAGAGATTTGTCACGTTCCTGCTATTATTGCGATGCTTGTGTTATATGTGGTGTGAAGGAGATTCGAACAAAGCATTGCGAAAAGTTTCGAACCTGAGTGATTTGTATCACCAGATGATGAACCAAATAGGGTTTAGAAACTATGGAAAGCGACAGAGCAATCAAGGAAAAAGTGAAGAAGAGCTTGCCAGCCAGCCAGTGGAAAGGCGGGGCCCTTTATCTTGATGAACTGCGGGTTTTGAAACATATTGCCTTCAAAAGAATGACTGATGGAGATTCTTGGCAAAGATCAAAGCCTCAGATTTTTCCAGGAACAGATGATGAGGATGGAATTTCGATACAAAGTTCGATCAACTATTTGAGTGAGACATTAAACCAGCAGATGCCGACAATAACCCAGGTTGTCAAATTTGGGTTATTGAAATCTGAAGGTGTATCTTTAAAAGAATCAAGTCTTGGTGAGACTGATTTAACCAAGCTGAACTTTAGTTTTACTCATTTCAGTTTCCAAGAGTTTTTGACAGCCAGATATTTTGCTGAGATGATGAATGAAAATAATCCTCCTCCTCAGCATCTCATCAATTTTATCACTCGACATCGAAATGAACCAAGATATTTGATGACATTTAAATTTCTTGCTGGGATCTTGAGCTCTGCAAAGGGCGAAAAAGCTGAGCAAAACATAAAAATATTTTGGGATGCAGTCATGTGCAACACTGATGGCGTTCTTGAGCTTGGAGTGGAGACCAAGATATCTTTACTGATGCACTTATTTCGCCAGATAAGGAAAGGAGATAAAATTGATAAGAGAATCCCTCACCTTGATGAAGCAATTAACTTGATTGATGGTGTGGTTTTGGGAGATTTATCAGTCTGGAAGACTCAGTTGAGAGAAAGTGATTATACGAGTGATAATATTCGAGAAGGACTCATTGAGTATTTTGTGAATGGTAAAGTCAACTGGCTTAATGAGAAGAGCTTAAAGCTCAAAAAGCAAATCAATCCAAACCTAAATCATCGAGAAAGAGATGGTCACACGACGAATCTAGATGATATTATTGATATAATTGGGAAAATGATCCCCAAATTTTCTGAAACGGAAGTCGAAGATATCTTTTGCAAAGGCTTTGAACTATTGAAAAACTATAATGAAACATTGAGCTTTTTATAATGATAAATAGAAAATCGAATCTCGAAGGTGCCAACAAAGAAAAATTGTTTTCTTCCTTCATGGAAACACTTCATGACGATAATTTGAATGAAATATCTTCCAAAGCAATTCGGGAACTGATAAGTAAACCCCAGAATTCGTCACTTCCTCAGAATTTGCTCAATATCATCAGAGAAAGCCTTATAAACATTACAACAGAAGCTCAATATAAGAGAATGTGGACTCGAGTCAAGTTAGCAAGGATTTGTGGCCTTTGTGAGCCGCAGCTTATTAATGAGATCCTCAATGTTTTGATTCGACTTTCAATAAGCTCAAACCAAGAGATCAGTAAACTAGCTTCAAAGAATTTCATCAGATTCATTGAGGTTTTGAGCAAAAAGGAGACTCAGCTTGTGAGAAATGCTGTTACTCTTTTACTGCCATTTTTAAATGACTCTCAATGCAAGTGGAAGATAAAGATCTCAACTTCAAAAACGATAAAGAAAATCATGAAGTTTAGCGACAAAGCTGACGTCCAGCTTTTCGAAAGTGTCTTGAACGCCTTGAGATCTCTTCTACAGGACTCCAATCGAGATGTCACGATTTTATTGTCAAGGAAAATCCGAAGGCTCGTAGTGATGACAAGCAACAACCACAACATCCAGATTACTCAAGATGCTTTTCAGTTATTCAAAAGGCTTTTAGACAAAGATGATATTTTGATCAAAGCAGCTGCCTCAAAAAATATTGTTGAGCTTATCAAGAAAAAGGGGTTCAGTTGTGATGAACTTCTTTCTATTGAGGTGTTAAAGACTCTGATTCTCCTTTTGAAAAATTCCAACTCTTTTATCAACACTTCAGCTTCAACAAACCTCAGTGTGTTGTTGAAAGTTGATACTAAGCTGATTGGAAATGCGATAAACGGCCTAATTTCAGCTCTTGAGGCTCCTGAAGACGATGTCAGGCGGAAAGCTTTAGATAGCATCATGAAGTTGTGCCACAATCATGATGTTCAGCTTGCACGAAGTGTCTTGGACAAGCTTGCTCAATATTGGAAGAATGCTGAATTAGATGGAAAAAAGAGAGAGTTGAGGATTATCATTGAACTCCTCAAAATCACTGGAAACAATGATAAAGATCTCATTCAAAGTTTGACCCAAATATTAGCTCCGTTCTTGAGGGATTCTCACAGTGGAAATAGAATTTCAGCTTTACATTGTCTCACAGAAGTTGTCAAGGGAGACATGGATCTTACTCTCAAAGCCATTAGGGCCTTCAAGCCGATGCTAAAGGATGGAGATCCAAATGTGCGAGGAACCGCTTCCAGGAATATCACCTGGCTCGTGAGAGAAAAACATCCTCAACTGTTAGATGAGACCATTACAGACCTTCTTGAGTTTTCAGAAAACTCTGAATGGAATATAAAGACCTCTGTTGCGGAAATCATTGGAGGGCTTCAAATTGAGAGCAGTGATACTGGTCTCATTCAAAAAGTTTTGGACACATTGATTCCACTCTTGCAGGATAAAAATCCTGATGTCAGGATAACAGCTTCAAACAGTATGATTAATGTTTTGAGGACAAGTGGTCAGGATGACTCTGACCTCGTTCAAAAAGTCCTGGGAAGCTTAATTCCACTTTTAGAGGATTCTAATTCTGATGTAAAAATGACAGCTTCAGGAAACCTTGCAGAGTTGATGGACATCTCAAACAACTACTTTTTGAGGGATGTCATCAGAACATTGGCCTCCCTTGCTTATTCCCAATATGCGAAAGCCTCTGTCCAAACCCTAGGTGAGTTCAATATTAAAGCGCTCTTCAAAATGGAGAACCACAATAGCTTTGAAGTCCTTCAAGGAATTTTGAGGACGCTGCGCCTGCCCTTAAGGAGCAACGATCGAAATGCAAGGGTATTAGTCTCAAAGAAGATCGACGAATTGATGATTATTGATGGCCCAGACAATGATCAGCTTTTTCAAGAAGTTGTGGGCGTTTTTGAAGCGCTTTTATCTGATTCTAATTGGGAATCAACAGAGTTGGCTTCATGCAGTCTTATAGCGGTGATGAAAAGAAGTAACAAGTAAGAGCCTCGGCTTGTTCAAAAGACAATAGACGTCTTGACTCGATTTTTGGAAGATTCTTATGAGCGAGAGGTGAGATCTTCTGCTTCACAGTATCTCATAGACATCATGGAGATAAGCAATAATAGTCATGAAAACGCTCTGCTTTGTGTAG
>Ga0182738_1002549_pt1 | contig 21535 bp, 10 predicted proteins | sample eDN5th30CBELigMG_FD_128876 | JGI IMG/M metagenome (GOLD analysis project Ga0182738, IMG submission 128876) | Enriched Miracle-Growth compost microbial communities from Emeryville, California, USA - eDNA 5th pass 30_C BE-Lig MG (version 2)... ... | reverse complement strand
AGATAGAAAAGAAAGGGGAGGAGAGAGTGGAGAAAGAATAGTGGATTTTGTAAATATGTGTTGACTATTGGTTGTTTTTTTGTGGGGGTGGGGGGGGGGGGGGGGGGGGGGGGGACCTCAATTCCGATCACTGGTTTTAAACAGAAGTTTATTCATTTCTAAGACAACCAAAATTGAAGTTTTATTTTAAAAGAGATTTCACTTTACAATTGTAGGAAAAGTTTCTTCTTAATATCAATTTAATTGTGATTTGTAAGTTTTAGTTCATAAGATTTCAACAAGGGGGATGTTTCTTGAAAAAAAACTTTTGGTCACAACAAAATTTTCCTATTTAAAAGATCGGAAAGTTTTCAGATACATTTTTTTTTTCAAAAAAAAGCGAAAAAACAAACAAGTTTTTCCTGACTGAAACTCCAAAAAAAAATGAGGGAAATCTCATTATGGGTTTGAGAATTTAATTTTCTACAGCTGAAGGGTATAAATCTAAAATTACAAGCGTATCAATCGTTCCGTATTGAGGGGGTTAAAGCAGAGAAAAATAATACAATATTTCTAATTTGCTTTATAGATGTTTTGAAGAAATTTTAGGTGTTTTTAGTGAAATGAAAGATGTTTTTTATTCACCTATAGTTTCGGCAAACAAACCTTTTATTTCACCTATGTTTTCCTTTTTTCCAGCTTTTCACGGGGTTTCTGCATAAGAGTCCTTTGCGAATAGTAATTATTTGGCATCCTCTAAAGAGGCTCTTTTAAAATTCTTTCTTGCGAAAAAAAAAACTTTTTTTCATTTTTATTTATCCTTTCTAAAATTATGTTCAGAGTTGCTGAATTTAGAAGTCTCAGCCCGGTCGAGCTTTCTTCGAATAAATTATGTTTTGAAAGTTTTGGTTGGATCCTGACAAAATCGAACGGAATACAAGATATCTCAAACATGAATAATGAAAGAGTTTTTGAAAATAAAAAGTTTTTGAGAAAATGAAAATGAGTTTCAACGAAGGAATCAAGAATAAGAAATTATTTAAAAGACTCTTTCTTCCGTACATTTCATTTTCTTTTTCCGCCCACAAAAAGTTGGAGAATGAATATTTAGGATCACACTGATGTCTCTGATATTTGTGTTTGGACCTCATCTCAGGTTTGAAAAGTTAGGAACTATTCAAAATAATTTATTTCCTTTCCTTTTAGACACATACAATAAACTTTCTCAAATTTTTCATAAAAAAAGACATAATCTATTCCATTATAATCATTAATCACATATATTTATTCCTCACAAATTATCTATTCATAAATCTCAGACTTCATATAATTGTTTAGTTCTTGGGTTTCACTTTCTTTTCATAGCTAGAGTTATCTAATTCTCTTACGTGAGTCGGGATAGTTTTCAAGAAAAATAAAATTAAAGATAAATATCAAACTTTAAGGAATAATTAAAGAGGGATTTTGAGAGAAGTTTTTCCATGAGAAACAAAGGGCTTATTATGCAAAGAAGGTTTTCTGTGAATTCCTGAAAATTTATTTTTCTTCTTCCTTCCAATAATCAATTGGTACTCCCAAAAATTAGAATCACAAAAAACTTTTTTTCCTTCTCATAAATTCTGAATCATCTCTTGAATAATATAACAAAGCTTTCTATGCTCATGTACCTACTCATTCACCGGATAAAGACCTCAAAAGATTCGGAGAAAACCATCTCGCTCTTTTGAATAAAAATTGCCCTTTAGCTCTTCCGAAACACATGGAAACAAGTTGAATCATCTTGAGAGGGATGAAATGCTTCGGTAATTTCTCAATCTAATGAGAACAATGACACTGAATTCAATCTATTCAGTCTGTTTCACATGAAGAGTGACGCCCAAGGTCATAAAATTCGGGTCTTGATCTTTTCTAAAGCTATCAAAACTCTCGAAAATGCGGAAAAAACTTGTGTCAATACGAAAATAAAAAATTGAATCAATTTGTGAAAATTAGTTTTTCATCCCAGGATGGGCCTTTGAGTCGGGATCAAGGTTTTTTTAGAATCCAACATTGGATTCACCAAAATCTCTCATTGAATGAATTAATATCTTTCTAAAAAGTAAATAAATGATAGATGCATAGTCCTTAAATTGAACTTCCAACTGAATTCAAACAGGCTTATCTTAATTTCCTCTTTTTCTCGTGCATTCAGAAAACCTATTTCATTATTTTTGTATTTCAAAAATCAAGACGAGCATTCAAGAAGGTTGAGAATATTGAAAGCCAAGATCTGGGACCTTGAGGTAAAACCAAGGAAATTTGGTAAATAAAACAGCTTGAAAAAAAATTTTGACAGCTTCTTTTCAAGTTTAAATTTTACCACATTGATTCTAATAACAAAAAACCTATCTAAAGCCCTGGAGAAATCGCTTGAGATCCAGACTTCTTATCGGATGCGAAAAGGAACAACATGAGTTTATCGTTTTTTTAAAAAGTTTAGAGATGTTTCTTCTCCAATCAATTGTCTCTTTAGGTTTTGAACTCTGTAATCTTTGAATTTTCAACTATTGATTTTACTCTTTGTCTTTTCTTCATTCCATGACAGATTTCTTAATGGAGCTAAACGAGAAAAAGGAAATTCCTTTCTTAAACAGCAGTTTCTTTAATAAAGGAAAAAACTCAAATGGTTGTCGAACTATTTTTAGAGTTCTTTCTCATCTCTAAAAATATTTCTCAGTTATTAAGAAATCTCTTTTTTGTCTCAAGTGAAAAAGAATAATCTAAGAGCAGATCGAATCAATTTCCTTCGAGGACAAAATCTCAAACATATCGTCAAATATTTTCCTCGCAGTCATTGTCAAAAATAAGACAAGAGGCCTAATCAACCTATGAGGATTCTTTTCGAAGCCCTTCCAGACTCTCATCAAACAAAAGTTGATTAAAGTTATACATAAAATCTTAACTTCATCTAGTTTTAGGCAATAATTCAAAAAACTTTTTCTCGCAGGTTTTTCCTGAGGGAAAAGAATCGCCAAGAAATTTTTCCTCCTGGTCAATCAATAGATTTGTGCCCACAAAAAAAGGTGTCACTTTAAAATTCTCAAAGCTTTTTTCTAAATTCTCATCAAGTCTCTCAAAAAATAATAGAAAACTTTAGATTCTAATCCTTGAATAAAAATTAAAAAAGAAGAGTAATGATTAAGAATTTGATCGTCTCAAGAATTGAAAAGGTCTGCTTTTGAAATTTATGAGATTGAATAAATAAGGTAGAAAAGTTTTTTTTGGTTTTTGAACTTCCTTTTCAAAAAAAATAATTTCTTTAATGCTTTTTGAAAAATCTTCTCTTCAATTTTTCTCGTTGAAGTTCATTGACGAGCAAAGAAAGGAAAATAAAAAGAATTTTATATTTTGAAGTATGAAATGAAATCATCCTTTCGAAGCTTCAACCCAATCTCCAAAATTCAATTTTTAAAAGAAGTTATCTTCTATTTTTTTTCTCAAATTAAAAAAAAAAAAGCCTTGCATCTCTTCAGTTATAATCCTCATTTGTTTTAAATTGGATTTTCTAGCAAAAAATGGGAAAAAATGTTTAAAACTGCAATTCAAAATTTTATCTACTCCCTTTTGAGAAATTTCCTCAGTTTCTCAATTCAAAAAAAAATTCCTTCATCAGTTCAATGAAGGACGAAAAACCACTCAAGTTTATTTTGAAAACATTTTGGAAAGTTTTGGTAACATATTAATTATAATTTGAATTCGAAATATTTCCATAGAGAGAGTTTTGAATTATAAAACATCACTGATTCACATATCTTGGCTCCTTCAGCTTTGAGTTTTCTTTGCTTGATTTTCATAACGAGATCCGATATTCATAGAGTTATCCAATCCCCTTAAGAGAGCATTTGTTTGAGTTTGGAACGTTTGAAATTGAATTTTTTCACTACCACCATGATTGAATTTAACATCAAGCCTTCTTGAATTCTTTATTTTTAAAACCTTCCTTTTTCTAGGGTTTGTTCTGCCTCGTTCATTTAAAGCCTCCTCTGGAGTATCAAAAATATTATTCCCTGTCTTCATATTCATTACAGTCAAATCAGAATTCAAAGCAATTTGTTGAGAAATATCGTCGGCAACATTATAATGTGCTTGGCCATCTGAAACCTCATTATTATTCACAGTTAGTCTGGAAACCAATCGAGTTGGTGTCATCTTCTTCTTTTTCTTGTTTTTCAAATAAGCTTTAAAGAATTTGTAGCTTTGGTAAAAATTCTTTAAAATTTGAGTTACTTGGATCACAGAACCACCCAAACTCAAAGCTGTTCCTGTCAGAATTATGCACTTGCCCAAAATTTTTCTTAAACTAGCCGCCTCAATACCATTGTAGTCCAAAAGGGAGTAGATGAATACGCAAGTGTAGGCCACAAAAACAGATAGTTCGCAGAAATATTGCGTAATTTCGTTGAATAGGGACTCAAAAGGTCTTTTCAAGATCAAATACAAGCCAAAGATGACATTTATGCTCATTATAATGATCGATTGGATTAAGGGAGGCCCAAAAAGAGTCATTATGATCACTATCAGAGCACTCCGAAGAACCAAAAGCGCAAAGAAGGATTGCTGGAATACACTGCCATCTTTAAAATCTTGAAAAAATGTTGCGACCATTTCAAACTTTTTCTTGAATTTGGCCAGTCCGTCTTCTTGTTGTGATTTTAGTGCTTGATATCTGAAAAGAAGCCAATAATTAAAACAACAAAATGCGATCCCAACAAGTAAGAATAAGACCCCGATTAACAGACTGACAACAGCATACAGAGAGCTGAATTCTGTTGATTCAATATCAAGTATCAGGTAAAACATCACATCATCCAGATTAGAATAGACCTGAACTATCAAAAAGTTCATACTCGTCATGCTGATGAGCTTGAGGAATGTGTGGTAGGGACCTTTTTTGTAGATGTCTTTCTGGATATATAACAGAAACCTTGCCGGGAGAAAAAGGCAAAGACAAATAAACATCATTATCATTGACTGCAGATAATTCTCCAGAAAAGTTGGCCTCATATTATACTTCTCATATATTTCAGGTAAACTTTTGGTTTTAGTGCCTTCCAAGAAATATGTTGGGATTGTGAAATCAAACAGCTCTGAACCATAATTTTCAAAAGCGGCTGATGCTCCTTGCGAATAAGAAATGTTCAGATATCGAACATTCTGAATCACTTTTGCTATCAAACCTAATCCGACAGAAACTGAACTTCCCACTGAGACCGCTCTTCCTGCGACTGAACTTGCTCCCAACATCGTGCTCGCGGTCTTTACTGCTGCAACTAACCCCGTCTCTAGTGATTGTTATTTTAATGAAAGTTTGATTATGAAAAAAAATACCAGAGCAAACTCCATCTTTTAGCGTTGTACCTTCAGGACAAATCACACATTCTGAGTTATAAAATCCATAACCTGATTCACATTTACTGCAAACCCATGACCATGAACACTTTGCACAATTCTCTGGACACAAATCTATGAAAAATATTACTCTACATAAATTCCATTCAACCACTTACAAGGAGAATAAACGACATAGGCAGCACCAGAATAAGAATTTGAATTGGGACTTCCGATGATGATATCATCAATTCCATCATGATTCATATCCCCAATCCCATTGACAAATCTACCAAATGTATCATTTACTGCAGTGCCATAAACTGTGTAGCCTTGAGTAGCCAACAGCCCCTGGGAGAGACTGAGATTCCCAGCTACAGTTTTATTCCCAAATATCACATAAGCAGCCCCTGTTTGATTTATTGGAAGACTTCCAACAACAAGATCTGGAACCCCATCTCTATTGATATCCCCAGCAAATCGTGCAGAGAATCCAAGTCTTTGGAACGCAAAGCTTCCTTCAATAGCATATCCTTGAGTAGGGGCGAGCCCAGAACTGAGAGCAATATTTGAAAGTCCTCCTTTCTTTCCAAATATCACATAAACCACTCCTGCCTTATTTTTTGCAAGATAGGCTCCCAAAATAATGTCATCAATACCATCTCCATTCATATCCTCTCCGCCTGCTGTGAAGACCCCCAAATAATCTGTAGGGTTCGCTCCTATTATTGCGAATCCCTGAGTCTCAGCTAATCCGATGCTCAAATCAATATTTGGCAGTTGAGAAGCCTTTTTTCCATAGACCACATATACCACTCCTGTATAACCATTTACACCGTAGGCCCCCATTATAATATCGTCCATACCATCTGCATTCACATCTCCAACGTAATTAGCGGAGTACCCAAAATGGTTGTCTGTACTCGCTCCAGTGATAGTGAACCCTTGAGTTGAATCTAGTCCACTGCTGAGGTCAATATTCGAATTTCTCGTTTTACTTCCATAAATCACATAAACAACCCCAGTATTACTGTTTACACCAAAAGCTCCGATAATTATATCATCGAGTTTATCTCCATTAATATCCCCAGCCCAAGTGGCAGATATTCCAAGGTAAGCATAAGAGCTCAATCCTGCTATGGTAAAACCTTGAGATGATGTCATCCCAGAGCTCAGATCGATATTTGAATGAGATCCTTTTTTCCCATAAACTACATAGACAGCTCCTGCGCGGGAATTCACATAATAAGCTCCAATGACTATATCATCCACTCCATCCCCATTTACATCTCCTGCTTTGTTTGCAGAGATTCCAAAATAGTCACCTGTACTCGCACCAGTAACAGTGAACCCTTGTGAAGAATCTATGCCTGAAGTCAGATCGATATTCTCAAGGGGGTTTTTGCCTCCATAAATCACATAAGCAACGCCAGTTTTACCAGGGACGCCAAGTGAGCTGATTAGAATGTCTTCATATCCATCCCCATTAAAATCCCCAGCACTATTGACAGAAAATCCAAGATAGCCTCCTGATGCACTGGTGTTGAAAATCGCAACTGCATCCTCACTTGTACTGTTGACAAAGATGTTAGAGTAGTTTCCTAAGCAGATTGTTGTTATAAAATTGGAAACCAAAAGAAGCAAGGGCAAGAGGAATATCTTCATTTAGGATGTTGAAGGGATGACTGAAGCTTTAAAAATTCGGTTTTTATTGTTGCTTTCTTCGAAAAAAATAGCTATTGCAACTTTTCAGATTTAAAAATTTAATTGGCTGGTTTCATTTCAATCTTTAAACAATTCTGTTAATCGGAATCAACTGATTCAATCTTTGTTTATTTTCCCCCTTATTTTCCATGAATACCTATCTATTCAACGAGATTAATGGCTCAAACCACTGATAAAATAACCTTAATGAAGGTGGAAAAAGGAAGAAAAAAGAAATCAACCAACATAATTCTTTTCTAAATTTGTCGAGTTAAGATTCGTGTTATTTATTAAATAAATATTTTTATATTTGCCAAAGTTATTCATTTCAAATTAAACTTTTCTTCACGAATCAAACATCCAAGAAATACTCAAGAGTGAAAAGTTTTCATCTTTCCATTTGATTGGACCTCTAGTGAGAATGTTGAATGATAGACAAGCCACTACTATTCAAGGCCACTGTGAGGTAAGCTCCTTCCTTTATAATTCAGGCGAGATAAAATTTTAATTAATTTGGTTTTTATCGTTTTTCACACTTGTTCGATAATTATTTCTTCGCCTTCAAATTTAATTCAACCAGTAGTTAAAATTCCTGCAAGGCTCTCCCTTTTCAAAGCGGAAAACTGAAATTCTGCTTCTTTTCTCCATTGTTGTATTTCAAAGCTCATTCAAACTCATTTTTTGGAAGCTTCAAACGACCTCACTGGAAAAATCTGATTAAACATCTCAATTTCTCTATTTCTATGTCATTAAACTTTTTTGTGACTTTTGAAAATCCCAGTCAGATAAACAAATGGAAAAGCTTTTTTTTCATATCACTAGTGCTTGCCTATTTGAATCTATCACGTTTCCTGATTGCAGATTTATGAAAAATGAAAAAGAAAATCCATTCAAATTCCGATATTTTTAATTAAGTTGATCAAAGTTTTTTTAGAAGAAATCTAATTAGATTGAATCATAATTTTTTTTCTATTTTTCGACAATCCGGAGATGGCTTTCCTCATAGCGGAAAAAACTTTTCAAAAGTAGAGATTTTTCGACGAGCCATTTTATTTCCCAAAGTTATTCTCGTAAAAAATCATCATTCCTAATTTCTCGTTTTCCAGATTTTCTGATTTCTTTAACGGAAATTTTAGAAGGTTCTATTTTGGAAAGAGATGTCGAAAATCATGTCAAATTGAAATCAAATACAGAAAGAATCACCTCTGATCATGTCTCTATCTCCATAATTTGAAGAATTGGGATTCATCCGGGGAAGGTGTTAGAATAAGAAAATCTTCAAAGAGAGTCTTTTGAAACAAGAGGAAGATTAGTTTATTAAAAGATGAGGAAACTTATTTGCCAAAGCATTCAAAATCATTTGTATATTGAAGCTATTTAACTCACTTCACAAGAATCACTATTTCAAAAAAACTTGTCAAGGAAAAAACGCTTTGAGCTTTATCAACCTTGATCAAGGAATGTTACATCATTCATTCTAAAGGTTGAAACCATTATAATATCGGGCAATAATGCGAACCTGAAACTAACTACTGTCTTCTCTCGTAAATATCATGATATCTGAGAAAAAATGACTTTTTAAATAATTTCGGAGGATGTGAATCGAAGATTCTCGAAAGTTCTAAAATGTTTATTTCTCTCGCTTGAAGAGGAGAACCAATGCGAGGACTTTGTTTCTGACGAAAAGTTTGGAAGGTTTAGAGAGAAACAAGCTCATTTAATTGAAACAATGATTGGAAGATTTTTTCCCCTTGAAATTTCGGAATTTCATCGAAAAAAAAAATTCTTTAAATTTTCTTTCCAAGCTTTCTCATAGATAATCCCCCTTTCTCGAAATCTTGGAGCCCGAGGGGATGATATCTTACAAAAATTAAAAAATCTTGGATGAGAATGATATTCACAGTTGATGTTATTCATGAGAGGAGGTATTATGGGGCCTTTTTGATGATCATGACCCGTGAATTGGAGATGAGGCTTGAAATGAAATAATTTGCAAGGCTAAAAATCTCGGTTGAGTTCATTTTTGCTCTATTTGAGATTTGGGAAAGTTTTTTTCTCAGTTGTTCGAATTTTGAGTAATGTAATGATAGACTATTGAGGCAATGGAATGAATAATTATAAAAAAGAAAAATATCAGAGAAGAAATTTAATAAATCTTCAACAGGATAAACATTTGAATATTGCCGACCAGCCATTTTAAATAGGTACTTTATTTTTTTATTTATAACCCTCAGAAAATTTTCTCCTCGAGAAGTTGAGATTTTTGAAAATAGAAGCAATTTCTGTTTGAGAATTTTTTTATCTTTTCAATTCTCCACAAATCTTTCTGTCAAAGAAAGGTGAAAAGTCTATTTTTGAAGTTTAAAAACCAATTCGTTTCAGCACCTTTTAATATCTTTTTTCTTTGAATTTTGACTTGACTTCACCCTGATCTCCATTTATCTTTCACGTGAGTGGTTAGTTGACCCTCTTCATTAAAGAAATAAGTTTCAAACAGGATTGAGCAAGTGTCCAAATTAAATGAAAATAGGGAAACAAAAATTGATATACAGTGATTTTGACTGTAATACGGACTTTCAACAATTTTTGGATTTGGTGGTCCCCAAAAAAAAAATTTCAGTCTAAAGAGAAAAGTTTGATAATTTTTTAATTCTAAAATATTGTTCCCTAATTTGTTTATTCAGATTTTAACCACTGAAATACGGTCAAATTTCTTTATCTTAAGAGACTTTTAAGAAAAGTTTAATTTGCAGAATTGAATTTGAAAAGACCTATCTGAGATCTTCAAAAGTAACTCTCCGTTTTAAACTCCATTAAAGATACAGAAAAAAGAATTATCCCCAAAATTCAAATTTGGCAATGAAATACTGAAAATTAATTTTGACCAAATTGCCTTTTTATAAAATTCTCCAAGAGCGCTGTAAACAAAATCACAAATAATTCTAAATATGCAATCAAAACTCTTCTGAAAGAAAATCAATTCGATTTTCTCTTTCAGATGCCAAAATTCAGGAGAAACCTTTGGAGTTCAAGATTTATCAACTACTAATAAAATAAACTTTAATAACATTGCTTTCTTGTAAATTTACATAAATTATCAACAAACTTTACACAAAAAAACCATAAAATATTAAAAGTTTCTCATACAGTAAGACAATTTTTTCACACTTCATCTGGATATCACGACCCATTCAATCGGAGTTCTTTCTTTCAGGAAGAGCTTGGTGTTGGTGTTGGCGAGGACCTCTTTTTTTGAGGATTTTTCTTCTGGGATACATTGCTGTTGCTTCTGGGTCTTTGAGACGAGTGCTTTCATTTAAATAAAACTCAGCGCCGTTGTTGTTGTTATTCTTATTCACTTGAGAACTTTCGAACTCGTGATGAAGATGTAGTCTTTCAGGGAAGATTTGGATAATAGAACCACCTGATTTTATCCTTGATTGGTGATGAACTGACATTGAAAAATCAGAATTTAGGGTGTTTGAGGTTTCTTTCTTGACTCTGGCCGAGTCTGATCGTCTTGTATTGTTGTTGATTAAAGAAGAAAGTGGAATTTCCCTCCTTCTTCTTCTACAATTATTCTTGCAGAACTTCACAGCTTGATAAATTGTCAGGCCAATTTGAATCATTTGGATGATAAAACCGCCCAAACTCAAAACGGTTCCTGATAAGACAATACATTTCCCCAAGACTCCTCGAACCCCAGAAGCTGAAGCCAAGTTGTAGTCAAGGATTGCAAACACCAAGACGCAAGTGTAAGCTACGAAAACTGCAAGCTCACCAAAATATTGGGTGATTTCGTTAAAAAGGCCATTGAAAGGCCTTTTTGAAATCAGATAAATCACAAAAAAGACGTTGATGGCCATCATTAAAATTGCTTGGATAAGGGGAGGTCGGGCCAGAGCAATTATCATGATGAATGCGACGCATCTGACAATGAACAAAGCAAAAAAGGATTGCTGGAAAAGGTCATGATCCTTAAAGTCTTCAAAAAAGGTCCCAAAAACCTCAAATCTTTTTTTGAAAGCCTCCAGAGCTCTTTGAGATTTTTTTATGCTTTGATATTTGCACAGAACCCAGTAGTTGAAGCACAGAAGTGAGACTCCCAAAAATAAAAAGATGATAGCGCTTGCAGTACTGACCCCAGCAAAAGCAGAACTGAGCTTTGTTGAACTCCACTCGAGAATGCAGAAGAATACGATATCGTCCAGGCCAGAGTAAACCTGAATAGCAGCAAAGTTGAGTGAGGCCTTCATTGCAGCTTTCAGAACAGGCTGAGTCCTCGATTTTTTCTTCAAACAGCAACTGCACTGAATCAATTTAAAGATCACAAAGAGACCAAGGCTCCCAGAGATTAGGATGATGTTTTGGAGGTAATTTTCCAAGAAGCTCGATTGAAGATCATATTTCGTATCTCTTGAAGAGAGATTTCTCATCTCAGTGCCCTGGTAAAAAGAGGTGGGGATTGAAAAGCCAAACAAATCAGAGCCATAGCTTTGAAAAGCGCTCTCAGCATCTTGGGGGTAAGATATATTCAAGTAGCGCACATTTTGAATGATTTTAGCAATCAAACCAAGCCCCACTGAGGCAGAGCTTCCCATTGAAACCGCTCTCGCTGCCACAGAGCTTGTGTCCAGCATTTTCTTTGTCGTCTCAGCAGCAGAATTTAATCCTCCTGAATCATTATCTACAGCAATGACGACACAAATCCCATCTACTAGTTTAGTTGAACTTGGACATTCATCGATACATATTGAATTCCAAAATCCATAACCGTCTTCACATTTCAAACAGGCGTTAGGAGTGCATGTCTGGCACCCTTTTGGACAAACGACTAGCTCAAGTCAATAAAAACAAGAAAAAATATTCCTTACAAGGGGAAAATAAAAGGTAAGCTGCACCATTTGCCCCCAACATGATGTCATCGATTTTGTCATTGTTAGCATCGCCGGCACTGCTCACTGACATACCTAGACTATTGCCTTCAGAAGCCCCATATATGGTGTATCCTTGCTGGGGATCTATTCCTTGACTCCTAAGATCAATGTTTGTTGAACTACTCTTGCCCCCAAATATCACATAGGCCATCCCTTTTACATTATAAGCATTTGGAGCTCCAATGATAATGTCACTGGCCCCATCTCTATTGATGTCCCCTGCACTGCTCACGGACATTCCAATGCGACCATCAGACACATTCCCAATCACAGAGAAGCCAAACTTCGGATCCAAATTTACTGGGTCTGCAGTGATATTGGAAATGCCATTTTTACTTCCAAAAATTACAAAAACACAGCCAAAAGAAAAAGGTGCTCCAATCACAATATCGTCCACCTGATCATTGTTGACATCGCCCGCGCCAGCCACAGCCGCTCCAAGGTAGTCTCCGACGTTGGCACCAATTATAGCAAAACCTTGGTTTTCATCAAGACCAGAGGCAAGATTAATATTTGAGCGTGAAGCAGCCTTCTTCCCATATATCACATAGGCTGTTCCTCGATAGCCATTTGCAGTAAAAGCTCCAATGATAATATCATTAACATTATCTCCGTTTGCATCACCAGCATAGTCTATTGAATATCCAAAATAAGAATAACTTCCAGCTCCCCAGATTATAAACCCTTGACTTGGGTCGAGTCCATTGCTCAAACTCAAGTTGAAAAGGTTCGTCTTTCTTCCGTAAAACACATAAGCTGCCCCTGTGTTCTCATTTAAGTAATATGTGCTCACCATAACATCATCAATCCCATCTCCGTTTATATCTCCAGCTCAACTAACATAACTCCCAAATTGACTGCCAATAAAAGGTCCACGAATTGCAAATCCTTGGCTGGGGCCCAAACCAGAGCTCAGTGTTATATTTGGGAGTAAACCCTTTCTCCCAAAAATGACATAAGCCACGCCTGCACCATTTGCGCCAACGATCAAATCTTCAATCCCATCACCATTTACATCTCCAGCTCTGCTTGCTGAATTCCCCAAGTAATCAAGCTGCGCAGACCCTATAATACTGAACCCTTGAGTCTCCTTCAGGCCAGAACTCAGGTCAAGACTTGAAAGTGGCTCTTTTCCTCCAAATATTACGTAAAGAACCCCTCGATTGTTGTCAAATCCAGATGCTCCAATTAGATAATCATTGTAACAATCTCCGTTAATATCGCCAGCAGATCGAACGGGAGATCCTAAAGTATCCCCGATATTGGCGTCAGAGATGACTGCTCCATCCAGTTGGCTTGACATGTTTAAATATATATATCAGAATAGTTTATAACAGCTGTACATCTTATTAGACAAATAATTGACAAGAAAATACGCACAATCATTGAACTTTATACACAAATTAATTATGAAATTATATTTTTATCTCACCAAAAACGAAAAAGAAATTGAGCTTTGTTGTTTTCAACTTTTCATTCAAATTTTATTTCCACAAATCATAATGAGAAGGACTCTTATTCTTATTCTTAAACTTATTTTTATTTTGATCGGACATTAGAATGATTTTTCCGAGAACTGTTTCTCTCAAGAAGAGAAGTTCTCAAATATTTTGGAAATAGAGTCCGCGAGAGAAATTGATAAAATTGAATCCAAAACAAACTGAAAATCTTCTGAAAATTTCTGTCTTCCCCTTTAACGAAATCGATCAACCCAATTGAAGAATATTTTCATGATCCGAAGCTTTCGGATGTGTTTATTTGAAGCAAAAATGCTTCCATTCAATTCAAAAAATCGATTAATCCCAAACCTTTAATTTTTTAGAAGGATTTGATCCCAAATCAACTTTACCTTGAATCCTCTTTCCTTGGCATTTCCTAACTTAAACATCTAAAATTCATTCTTCTGAATAATTACTCCTTCGATATAAAACATGTTTCCCGGGAAAAAGCATTGTCCACCTCAAAAATCCTTTCAAGGCTTGAAGAAAGTGACTTTTGAGAAATATTCTGCGGGGATAGGGTTTTTTCTCAATTTCTCCAAACCCTCTTTTCTTAAATCCAAAAAGAAGGTAACTAAATCAGTCGTTCGAAATTCTTGAATATCTTAGTTTAGATTTGCCATTTTAGCAGTTAAAAACGCTCCAACTAACAGAAATTATACCAAATTAATCATTGTTTATTTAACGTCTTTAATAAGGTACTAAAATCAAACAAAACTGACTTTTAAAAAGTTCCTTTCAAAGGAACTCTGAACAAAAGCTCATGGAGGATCGATGTGGCTGACAAAAAAAAGGTTCTCAGCTCTTTAATTTGGTAAGAAGGCTCGTGAGATGAGAGAAAAACCTGAGGTTTATATTGATTTTGGGACTTTTAATGAAATGACCGATTCAAATTAGCAAGATTATTTTTATTTCAAAAACTTTACTTTCTGAACTGTTTCTGGGAAAGTTCAAATGTTAGAACTCATTTTGATCGCATTCTCTCAAAGTTAGGTCAAAACAAAAAGTCCTTCGAATCCACTTTCAAAAACATTTTCTAAAGTTAACTCTCAATTAATGAAGCCTCTGATTTGCCAGGGTTAAAATTTAATTCTGCCAATGAAAAAGCTCCACACCATAGGACTAAATTTAGATGAGTTATTCTGTTTCTAACAAGAGCCACCAGTTTCTGAAGTAATAAAATGAATTAAAATGAAAGAAGATTGATTCTAAAGTACCAGGATTTAAATTTCTTCAAATATGCATTTCTCGTATATCCTTCCGAAAACAAAAAGTTGAGGATTTAAGAAGGTTTTTGGAGAAAAAGAAATCAAACAGAAATATTGTTTGAGATTTGTAATAAAGCTTTTTTACGTTTCCTCCATGAAAACTTGTTGATGAAAATTTCAAATCCCAAATGTTCTTTTGTTCCTTTGAGCCATGCGCTTCATTTATTCTACACCTTCTCAAATAAAGAAAAGAAAGACTTTAACCAAAAAAGAATAAATTTTTCTCCTGAAGATGGGAGTTTTGGAAACCTCTTTTCCCCAAAAACAACGAGAACAAGTCTTTTTCCTTGTAGAGTGACTGAAACTTTCTGAAATTTTATCTCAATCAAAATCGCTTCTTTTTTAAAAATGAGTTTTTGTCTCAGCCTCAAAACCCTGAGGAAAATGACTGGCTGGATTCCCTTGAATTCAAAAAAGCTTTTTTGACATTTTTTAATTTTTCAGTATCTGCGCTTTCTCGGCCAATTTCTTTGATCTCAAAACAACTCATCTGATGAATCTGAAAAAGTCAAATAGAATTTGTTGAAAATTCGAGAGAGAGAAAAAAATACATTTCTTTCAGAAAAAAATTATTCTTCAATGAAAGAGTTTTTTTCTTTGATCGGGAAATTTCTTTTGCGAGAGGAAAGGCATATCAAGAGTGACTTTTCAACATTTTGATATATAATATATCAAATTCTAACGAGAACATCACGAACTTTCGGAAGATTTCTCAAAAATTCTTCTGATGGTTTGCATGAAAAACCTTTTTTGTTTAAAAAAAAAATTTCATCTCGAATCAAGGAAAAATTTAAAGCATTTTTTTTGTTCAATCCTTTTCGCTTGATTCTCAAGAGCTTTTTCTGATTGAACCTTCACATTCTTGATGAAAGATTTTTTCCTTCTGTCATTTTTAACTTAATTCAAGCCAGGAAACTAAAACTTACTCCCTTTAAAGAATTCGCAGAATCAATTAGTAAACTTTCTGTTAAAAAAATAGATTCTTCGAGACAAAAAATTCCAAAGAATCTGGCATCTGCTTTTCTCACATAGAAGAGGAAATTTTCCATGAAATATTGGAAGAAATAAAATTCTTTAGAGTCTCTTCAGTAGTTTTAAATCTTTTTGTAACATGAAGTTTATTGATTCATTTATCCTGCTTTTTTCTAATCACACATTGCTGACTTAAATCAGAACTTTTTGTTTTCTCAAAAATTATTTCATAGAAAATTTATTCCAAAATCTTTTGTATTTCTCTCGCCCAAGAGAGGTTTATCATCTGGACGATTCTCAAATCCAAATTAAGTGACGCCAAAATTTCTGCTTTCGGAAGGATAGGTTTATTCTCATATTTTAGGTAAACAAACGTTTATATAAGTTAATACGAAAAAGTTTCAGCTCAATTTCGATCCAAGTCTAGCGGAACTGATATAAAAGTGGTTATTAAAGGCCAACAGCAAACACATTAACAATACAAAACATAGATGTATTTTCCCACTTGATAGTGCAATATCCATCGATTTGAGAGTTCCAGTAGCAAGTGCTAGCAACGTTGAGGCCAGCATCATTCTTTTGCATGATGATGCAAGTCACTATATATTTAAAGTTTTTATTGAACTCGGTCAAGGCCTTGATAACATTGTCAGACACCAAATTCACCCAATTTTGAACTTCCTTTGAGTTGTAAACTCTTTTGTTAAGGGTACTTTCAACAATGTCTTGGGTGGTTTTATAAACAGGGTCTCTGATTTCGGCAAAACTAACGTCTTCGTTTCCGTGGGTTGTGCTCATTTCTCTCTTTGAAATAAAATTTCAGGATTTTATAACTATCTAAATTCAAATCAAATTAAATTCCTTTTGAATAACCTCTCTTCTTCCATCCTCTTTGATTTCAACTTTTTTTATGATTCATGAGATGAAAATTGAGTGAATATTCCAATTCTAAAAAAGTAAAAAGAAAATGAAAATTTACAATACTGATTGAAATACGATGATGATTTTTAATCCAAATTTCTCAAAAGAAGATAAAAATACCCTTCAATTAGTTTTTAGCAGTTTGAAAAGGGAACAAAGGTTTTGAACTGCAGGAAAAACAGTAAAGAAGAAGATGAAAGAGATTTTAGAAGAAAAATTGAGCTATTTTAGCTTGAGATAATTATGGCTCAGTTCCTCCTTGAAAAAGTTGAAATTTTATTTTCTACAACTTTCAACATCTTTTGGATTTCCTACGCTTTTTTCGAATTTTTGCCTATTTATTTTTCACTTTGCAAAATTACTTTTTTCAACTTGAAATTTCGGAGGAAAATCGTTCAGAAACAAAATTCAAAGACATTCTTGATTCCATGAATTTCAAAAAAGACCCTCAAATTATCCTGATTCATGCTTTGGAGACGAAATTGGAAATGAAGAGGAAACACTTGAGTGAAAAAGAAACTAAAATCTCAACAACCACAAAAAAATTCCTTAGAGATCAATCAAAAAGTTGGTCAAAGGAATCCAAAGTGTCCATTTTTTTTTGAACAAAGATTCTGGAAAAAACATGTGACGTGTCATTCCAAAAGATTCTATTACCATCCCACATTTTAAACAGTTTTTCTGAGGTTTAGAATATTTCTACTACCATTAATATTGGAATGAGGAACTCTTCCCCCTTTAAAACTTTTTGAAACAACGCGACGTATCTGGTCTTCTTTTCTAATCTCACAAAAATAATCAATCAAGAATTTTGAAAAATTCAGAAATCTGGCAAGGCATATAGAGTCCTTAGCGGAAGGCAAAATTTCGAGGATTCCTGACCCTCTGGCAGAATGGAAAATTTGAGATCCCTTTGGCAAAAAATATTTTTCAAGGATTTCAACTTGATATTATATACAGTTATTCCAAGATTTATACGATGACATTTGGAGAATATTTTCAAGTCTGAATAAACGTAAATTTAAATGGATGCTCATCATTCAATATAGAGTGCTCAAAATACCTCAGAATCATCCTCAGGTTCTCCTTCGCCATGCTCCTCTTCTTCGATTGCATGTGCATCAATTTTGGCAAGTTTCTCTTTGAGTTTGACGTCGTTTTGTTGGAACTGTTTGAAGGAATTTGGATTCCGTTCTGGAAGACTTTTGAAAGTTACCACCCAATAATTTTGATCTTTTCTGGTGTACTTCTTTGGATGTCCAACAAGCCAGATGAAATTGACTCTAGTGTTGTCAAATATTTTCAGCCATGTTGCCTCAGCTCCTTTCTTCCAATTATGATAACTGTCTTTGTGGTTCTTTTGAGTAATGGTGATTTGAATAGGATATAACTCATCTTTATGATAATCGTAAATTAAACAGTCTACATGCGGATAAAATTTTGACAAAGGGATATATAACGTTGTTTTTGTTGGTTTTTCGGTAGGAACTCCAGTAATATCAACGCAGGCTTCAATCCTGAATTTTTTTATCGCAACTTCTTTGGATTTGATATGCTTGCACCTGAATGCCAACTCGTCTTGGCTCTCCATTCTCTTTTTTATTGAATGGAGAATATAAAATTCCAAAAGGAAGCCTTCTCCTCCAATCTTCAGTTGAAGATAATCAGAAACTAATTTTTCTACGTTATCAGGTGCATCCGAAAGAGTTTCAAAGAGGACAGCTTTTGCCAGTGGAAATAGAGATTTTAGTTTTTTATCTTCAATATACAATATCTTTTTGTCATATAGTTGATGTTTTCCGTCGGATGGCAACTTCAAATCAGTATCAATATAACCGATGAGAAGAGCATAGTCTTCGAAGTTTGATTTTACATGGTGTTCAATAAATGCATCGTGAGTTTTTGCGAGTTCTTTTCGCCTTTCATTCAGATAGGCTCTGATTTTTTTAAATAAATTCTTCTCGCTTTCTGGGTTTTTGATGCAATCCGTGAGGAGGAGCATTAATTCATTTGTATTTCTTCCTGTTATACGGATAATTTCATCTGAAAGTGAAGATATTGCATTTTCAGACAATGAGTTGTTGAGCAAATTAAGAGCAGTGAGATGGCTCCTAATAACTGCCTTTGCAATATCATCTGAAGGCATATTTAGACAAGATTAAAATTGATGATGGCTTACCTGGAAAAGCAAAATCTGAAATAGAGGCCTTGAAGACGTTTGCAAAATTGACCCATCCTTCTGTTCTTTTGATATGGGTGTTGTTATTTGCTGAAGCAAAGCATAGAGTATTGTACACAGAAGGAAATTCTTGATAGTAGTTGAAAGGAAATTCATACACAAACTCCGATTTACTGAGAATTTGTTTAGTTGAAACAGAGTTTTCTTGATCCATAAAACAGGCGAACACCAACTTTTTGTCATTACAGTACTTTCGAGCTTCAAATAAAAATGTGGAATAATCGGCCTGTTTATTATTTGAATTCATCAGCCTATTGTACCATTGTTCTAAACCTCCCTTTTCATCATCGACTGCATCTTCAGGTCGAGGAAAACTATTTCGATCCTCCATAAAGGCCCAAACCATTTCATTAACAATGTACTGGAATGGTTCATGTTTCCACAATTCTGGATTATTTACATATATAATCCTGCAGGCAGCAACTTCTCCTCTAAGAGCTATTACTGCGGATAGAAGAGTGAAGGATTTTCCAATCCCTTGGGGTCCCTCATAGTAATAGTTGACTGGTGATGACAGTATTGCGGCAACATCATTGAGAAATTTCTTATGAACTGGTAGATCGATCAAACGAAAGCCATCTTTTCCACACATCGTTTCAAATCGTGAAGTTAGAGAATTTGGAGAGACTGCATAAGGATGGATACGGCGTGAGTGGTCATCTATAGGAGTGATCAGGTGATGGTGTTGAGTATAGAGATCAACAAGTTTTGAAAAGGCTGTGGGAACGAAGTTTTTCGAGGCTGCTCTCGAAAGGCTTAATGCCCAAGCGTTATCTCCTCCTTTGTGCAACATTGCAATTTTTACCAAATTAATAATGTCATTTATTTATTTAATTTGCAACGCGCGCTGTTTTTATTCAAGTTCCATGTCGATTGTGTCCAAAAGATTAGCCAAAAATGAATTTTTAATTATCAAAAACATGGAAACAAAACCTTTCAAATATTAAACATATTTTTAAGGGAAAAAAACACTTTCAGGTGAACCTGAAATTTCAGTTCATTCACCTGAAATTCCAAAAAACACCTGAAAAAAATTGAAACCTCAGAAAGAGTGATTTTGACCTTATTTTGAATTTATTTTCCGAGATATTGTGCCAGCATGATTTTCAAATGACTCCTTCTGTCCAATCCTTTCTCACTCTTTTAATTTTGCTTCCAACCGGGATCTTCGGGTTTTTCAATTCATAACACTCCAAGAGGCTTCGAGGCTGTGTTCCTTAATATTCTTATGAATTGCCAACGTTTCAGGCCCAAAAAAACTTCTCTCAAATTTCCAATCTGACTCATATGTAATGATTTCTAAAAATGGAGGTTAAAATAAAATTTTGTTTTCCTTGAAAGTTGGTGAATTTCACCAAAAAAGGAAGAAAAAAATTTTGGCACAAAAAAAAATTTTTTTCCTAAAAAATCTCACAAAAAAGGTTTCAAGTGTATTTTTGTCATTTTGAGAAAATTTTTTTTTTTCAGAAAAAATTTTCCTTTCAAAAAATTTGTTTCATTTTTTTCTGTGACAAAAAATTTTTCCTTCAGAAAAATATTTGTCCCCTTTTTTCTGATTTTCAAAAAGGAGTCTCTTTGATTTTGAATGAATCGCTTCCTTCTTCCATTTACCTGAAACAATTGGAGATAGATTTGTGACACGAAATAATGGGAAAGAAAATATTGCTTCTTTTGAAAGAAGACTCTCCATAGATCCGTTTCTTCGCTTTTTCTCGAAAAGCTGGCTCGATATTGGGAGAATTATCTGAAACCCGATGTGAAAAGGGTTTTATTTTATTTCAATTTTTTTTCAGGTGTTTTTTGAAATTTCAAGTGAATGAACTGAAATTTCAGGTTCACCGGAAATTTTCACCTGAAACTTAAGTGTCCCATTTTTTATTGTTTTCTCGAATGATTGTCTTTTTCAGGTGGCGAGAATATCATTCTAGGGAGTTAATCGATCAAGAAATCTCTTTTATTTGAACAAGTTTCTCGAAAGGGATTCCGGTGACTGTATCCCAAACGATTCATTAGAGAAGTACAAAGTTGAAAAAAATTCCGAGAGCTTGAGTCTTCTTCAGGGATGCTGAGCCCTTCAGAGGCAAAGTGGACTTTGGTCCAGTGGGCTCGACCCAAAACTGGACTGGACCGAATTTCAAAAACCTCTTCAATTTTGTCTGTTAAGAGAAATTTTCAATCAGAAAGATTCAAATGGCGTTTTTTTAGTACTATTTAAAGAAAGAATCATCTCATATTGACTTTGATCGATAGAAAATTAACGAAATTCTCATATATTCTCACTCTGTCTCCTTTTTAGAAATCATTTTCATTTTTTTCGTTGAAAAACTTGGAACCCTCCGCTTTGGAGAGGGACTTTTTTCATTCTGTGCTAAAATCTCCATCAAAAAATATGCTTAAAGTTTGGAGCAACTTTTTAATTTAAATTTTGAATTTTGATAAACATACCAAGTCATATAAGATAATCTAATATAAAAAAGAAGTGTTTTCAAGCCAAGATCATTCATCAATAATGCTAATCTGAAATTAGAAAATAGAAAAAAAAAAAAAAAAAAAAAAATGAAAAAAAAAAGAAAATTTTTTTTTTTTTTTTTTTTTTTTTTATTTTTATTTAGTGTGTAATAAAATTTTTTTTTTGGGGGTTTGTTGATT
>Ga0182738_1002548_pt1 | contig 21536 bp, 21 predicted proteins | sample eDN5th30CBELigMG_FD_128876 | JGI IMG/M metagenome (GOLD analysis project Ga0182738, IMG submission 128876) | Enriched Miracle-Growth compost microbial communities from Emeryville, California, USA - eDNA 5th pass 30_C BE-Lig MG (version 2)... ... | reverse complement strand
TGCGCGTCTCTGCCGCCAGCGGATTGGGTGTAGCGGAACTCACCGAGAAGATCGAGGAATTGCTGCCGCGTGATATTGAAAAAGAAGCGGAAAACAGCGCCACCAAAATCGCCTTTATTGGCCGCCCCAATGTGGGCAAAAGCGCATTGACAAATCACCTTTTGGGATTTGACCGCAGCATTGTTTCTGAGGTTGCAGGCACTACGCGTGACGCTGTGGATACTGATCTTATCTGGAAGAAGCAGGATGTAACGCTGATCGACACGGCCGGCGTGCGGCGCAAAGCGCGCGTGCGTGCCGACAAAACCGCGGTGGAATATCACATGGTATTGCGCAGCTTGCGCGCTGTGGATCGCTGTGATGTGGCGGTATTGGTGGTCGAAAGCGGCGGCATTACCGATCAGGACACCAAGTTGGCCGGTTATGCCCATGAGGCCGGAAAAGCCATGTTGATTGCGGTCAATAAATGGGATTTGCTGGAAAAAGAGCCCAAAAGTACTTTTGGCGACACCCTGCTGCAAAAAGATTTTTCGGGCATGGTGGATCGCTATTTGCCGTTCGTGAGTTATGCCCCGGTGCATTATATTTCGGCATTGGAAGGGTTTGGCGTGCCGGCGCTGATGGATGATGCGCTCGATATTGTGAAGGCGTTGCAGCAGCGTATTCCCACGGCCAGCCTCAACAAAGTGTTGTGGAAAGCGCTGGCCGAACATCCTCCGGCATCGGATCGCGGCAAGGCTGTCAAGATTAAATATGCCACGCAGCCCGAGACCATGCCGCCCACCATTGTGATCTTTTGCAATCGTCCGGAATCTATACACTTTTCCTATTTACGCTATCTGGAAAACCGCATTCGCGAAGCCTTTCCGTTCCGCGGCGTGCCGTTGCGCATTCAACTGCGCAAGAGTTCCAAAGATGATGAAAGGTAACTTATTTAACAGGGAATAAAAAGTACTTTTTATTCAATTAATATGAATGCACTTTCTATATCTTTTTCTGTTTTATTAGCCAGTTATTTATTGGGGGCGATTCCCTTCGGCGTGTTGGCGGGGAAGCTCGGCGGCGTTGATGTGCGCAGCGTCGGTTCCGGTAATGTGGGAACCACCAATGTATGGCGTGCGCTGGGGCCTGTAGCGGGTTTAACGGTTTTTGCATTGGATGTGGCAAAGGGTGCAGCAGGACCATTGTTAGGGCTTTGGGTGCTGGGAAAAGATTCTTCATGGATTATCGCATTATGCGCGTTGTTCGCGGTGCTCGGGCATATCTTTTCTATATTTTTAAAATTTAAAGGTGGGAAGGGAATAGCCACCGGTTTGGGAGCAATGTTGGGATTATGGTGGCCGGGTGCGCTGGCTGCATTTGCGGTGTGGGTGGTTCTCTTTTTAGTATCCCGCATGGTCTCCGCAGCTTCCATTGCTGCTTGTATCTTTTTACCGCTTTTTGCCTTGTATCTACGTCAACCCGCACCCTATGTTTTGGTGATTACGGTCTTTTGCCTGGTGGCAATTTTGAAACATATTCCCAACATGAAACGCATCGCTGCTGGAACAGAATCGCGAGTTTCCTTTGGCCGCAAGAAAAGTACTGTTGATAAGCAGACGCCGGAGGAAAAATCATGAGCGTTCCGGTGGTGACAGTGCTGGGCGCCGGAAGTTGGGGCAGGGCGCTGGCGGAAGTGTTCAGCAACAAAAATCTGGAAGTGCGATTGTGGGGCAGGAATGTCGAAGCCTTGCAGCACTTGACGTTTTCGCGGAAAAGTGATAAAAAACTGCCAGAAGTTACGTTAAATGGTGTGCGGCTTGAAGCTGATTGTAAGCGAGCTTTGCAGGGCGCTGATTGGGCGGTAGTGGCTTTACCCTGTGCTGCCGTGTCAGAATTGGCTGTTGTATTAACGCCGATCTTGCCGGAGCAGACGTTGCTTGCCAGTGGCACCAAGGGATTGCATCCTGAAAGTGGCCTGCGTCCATCGGAACTTTGGAGTAAAGCCGGTGTGCCGTTGCATCGTTTTGTAGCGTTCAGCGGTCCGAACCTTGCCAGTGAAATATTAGCCGGTGTTCCCACTTCCACCGTAGTCGCCTCGACGGATGAAGATGTGGCACTTGCCGCGCAACATCTCTTCACCTTGCCCCAGTTGCGGGTATATCGCAATACCGACTTGCTGGGAGTGGAGTTGGGCGGCGCCCTGAAGAATGTCGTGGCGATAGCCGCGGGCATTTGTGATGGGCTGGGTTTTGGCGATAATGCCAAAGCGGCGCTGGTCACTCGTGGTTGGTCGGAGATGACGCGATTGGCAATAGCGCTGGGGGCGCACTTGCAAACGCTGTATGGCTTGAGCGGTATGGGGGATCTTATTGCCACCTGTGCCTCATCCAGTTCCCGCAACCACACCATGGGTGAATTGCTGGGGCAGGGCATTGGTCTGGAAGAAGCCAGACAGCGCATTGGCCATGTGGCGGAAGGCGTGCACACCACGCTGGCGGCGTTAAGGCTGGCGGAACGGCATCAGATCGAACTGCCCATTACGCTGCAAGTGAAACGGGTGCTCTTTAATGGTTGCAGTGCCGCGGAAGCGGTGGAGCAATTGATGAGTCGCCCGGAACGCCGTGAAATTGAAGAGTAGAACCGGACGTAGAGAGTTTGTACAATACATTCCGGCCCAACGCTGCAGAGCAAAAGTACTTTTGTTCTGTGACTTTAAAATACGTTGTGGTAAAAGAGTCGTAAAATTTTTGTATAGGGAGTTTTTTTATGGCAACCGTTGTTAACAAGAGCCGCAGTGACCTGGTAACAGAAGTAGCCGCGGGGTTGGACGAAACCCAGGCTGCAGTTGACCGCATCGTTCGTGCTTACGAAGACGCTATCACCGCTTCACTTGCCAAAGGTGGCGAAGTGCGTTTGGCCGGATTCGGGTCTTTTAAAGTCAGCAAGCGCGCCGCACGCACGGCACGCAATCCTCAAACGGGCGAAACCATCAAGGTGGCAGCTCGTAAAGTGGCACGCTTTCAGCCGGCCAAAGCGTTGAAAGACGCTGTGGATGGCGCTAAAGCCAGCGCCAAGCCGAAGGCAAAAGCCGCAGCCAAGAAAAAGAAGTAAGCTCAATGCACATCAAAAAGCCGCTCTCATGCAGAGCGGCTTTTTTGTTGCTTAAACTTAAGTTACGTATTCATGTTACGCAGTAAAAGTACTTTTATTTTACATCTATGAACAAGATAAGTAGGATTTTGAATTGGCATTTTATCCTAACTTTCCTGTCCATCGATGTAAAATTTCAAAGAGAAAAGCCTTGCCGCGTAACATCAGTTATTTAACGACGGCCATTCTCATTCAATCACGGACGTAATCCACCAGGTATTCCCAAAGGGATCGCGAACGCCGCTACTGCGGCCGTAGGACTGATCGGATAATTCCATCACGCTGGTGGCTCCTGCCGCCAACGCCTTCTGATAGCGCAAATCCGCGTTATCCACGTAGATAAACAATCCGGCATTTTCGACATGAAATTCCGCTGTGCTTTGCGCGAACATAATCACGCTGTCGCCGATGCGAACTTCCGCGTGCCGGATGGAGTTCTCATCACGCATCTCTTTGTATTTCTCTTCCGCATCAAAGACTTCCCGGGTAAAATCCAAAAAGCCGGCAGCATCATCCAGAATCAAATACGCCATCACCTGCTGATACCCGGAGGGAATCGTCACATTTTTCATAATATTTCTCCTTGGTCATCTTCCTACGAGCAAACTATATTCCAATTGACGGGATTTGAGGAATTGGCTATAATTGATAATTGAATATCAATTATGGAAAGTACTTTTATGGCGGCCTTTCATCAGGGTTGGCTGGCGAATCTGGTTCTTGCTGCCATTGCTTCGGCTTCATTAGTGTTGGGCGCGGCGCTTCCGAGTTTGCCGGTGTTACGCCTGCATTTGTTTCAGCACCGGCTGTCGTTGTTGATCGGTTTTTCTTCCGGGATCATGTTGGCCACGGCGTTGCACGAATTGATCCCTGAAGCGCTGGAGCAAAATCCTGCGCACGCCATGACCGGTGTGGCTATCGGATTTCTTATTCTTTACACGGCCGAACGCGTGACCCATTTTCACGCCTGCCGCCATCGCGATTGCGAGGTGGATGACAGCGAGCTGTTGCATACGCATGGCGAAAATTGCGCGCATGAACACGATGCTTCCCATGCCCACGCAGCGCATGAACATATCCATCATTTCGACACCATGGCTCTGGTGGGAATGGCCATTCACAACATCGCTGACGGCCTGACATTGGCAGCGGCGTTTTCGGTGGCGCCGTTGGTGGGCGTTATGGTGGTGCTGGCCATCGTGTTGCATCAGAGTGCGGTTGGCGTGAGTCTGGGCGCGATTATGTTGAGAGCGAAGCGCTCGCACCGGCGTATTCTGTGGGCAGCATCGATTGTAGCTTCTTTCATCATCATTGGCGTGGTGTTCTATTATGTGGTGGTGCCGGTGGGCGCGGCATCGCGCGGCGTGGTGCTGGGTCTGGCGGCTGGCAGTTTCCTCTATGTTGCTGCCTGCGATTTGCTGCCACATGCCCATGCCGACGATGAAGGTTGGAGCGTTACTGCCTGCACGCTGGCTGGTTATGCGTTTGTGTTATTGGTAGCGAAATTAGTGGTGGGAAGTTAGGGTAGGTGGTATTTAGGTAATTACTTAAATACCTAAAAATTGTACACTGCATAATTGTCATGAAAAGTACTTTTCTCCGGGTAGGGATTATCGGTGCCAGTGGATATACCGGCGCTGAATTGGTTCGTTTATTGCTTTCGCATCCGCATGTAAAATTGACGTTGGCCACGGCTTCGGGGGAACGCGCCGGCGTGCCCATTGGTGAGTTATTCCCGTCTTTGCGCGGTATGTCGGATTTGGTGTGTGAAACGTATAGCCAGGAGCGCATCGCCGAAGCCTGCGATTTTGTGTTTGTGGCATTACCGCACGGGAAGGCCATGGAATATGTGCCGGATTTGCTGAAAGCCGGTGTCAAAGTGTGCGATCTGGGAGCGGATTTCCGTCTGCGCGATGCGGCTGTTTTTGAGGAATGGTATAAGCATCCTCACAGCGCCGTTGACTATTTGCCGCAGGCCGTTTATGGATTGCCCGAATGGAATCGCGAGAAGATCCGCTCTGCGAATTTGGTGGCGAATCCGGGATGTTATCCCACCTCCGCCATTTTGCCGTTGGCGCCGTTGCTGGCGGAAGGTTTGATTGAGGCCGAAAATATTATTGTGGATTCCGCCTCCGGCACTTCCGGCGCGGGCCGTTCTTCGTTCAGCCTGGGATTTCATTATTCCGAAGTCTTCGGCGATTTTAAAGCCTATAGCGTCGGCGCGCATCGCCACACGCCGGAAATTGAACAGGGCCTGGGAGACGCCACTGGCAAAAGTACTTTTCCGCCCATTATTTTCACGCCGCATCTGTTGCCGGTGGCGCGCGGCATTCTCAGCACCAGTTATGCGGTGATGACAAAGACCGCGAGCGATGAAGAAATTTATGCGGTGCTAACGCAGAAGTATGCGGCGGAACCGTTCGTGCGCGTGTTGCCGCCGGGACAGTTGCCGCAGATTAAGCAGGTTGCCGGCAGCAATTTCTGCGATATCGGCGTCAAGGCAAATCCGCGCACCGGCAAAATCATCGCCATTGGCGCCATCGATAATCTGGTCAAAGGCGCATCCGGCCAGGCCGTGCAAAACATGAATATCATGTGCGGTTTCGACGAAAGCGACGGTTTACGCAACGCGCCCTTATTTCCTTAATCATTATTTCCCGAAAGAGCCATGCAACGAATCGGCGTTATATCGGATACACACCTAAAAGATATACACGCGCATCGCCTGCCCGATGCTGTGTATCAGACTTTCGATGCGGTGGATATCATTCTGCACGCCGGTGATATCAACGCTTTGTGGGTTATCGAAGAGTTGCAAAAGATGGCGCCGGTGCAGGCGGTTTTAGGCAATACCGACGATCCAAAAGTACTTTTAGATATACCGCTGTCGCGCCGTTTTGCCGTGGAAGACAGCGTCATCGGTCTCACGCATGGCCACATCATGCGCGAGCCGCGTCTCAAACCGGTATTGCAGGCCAGCGGCAATATGCAAACGGCCGCCAGCGCGCTGTCGCATTTTCAGTTTGAAGATGATGTGAATTGCATCGTTTTCGGCCATTCGCATTTTCCGTTGCTTGTCGAATATGAATTGGCGGGACGAAAAGTACTTTTATTAAATCCCGGCAGCGCCACTCAAAAACGCGCCGCGCCGCATTGCGGTTGTGCGGTGATTATTGTGGAGGGGAATAATGTTCGCGCGGATTTGGTGGAAATAGGATGAGGGCAAAAGTACTTTTAGAACGTTGTCATCAGTGGGGGCAGGCCTCCGCGCCTGCTTAAATAAGCATTTATTCTTTACTGCTGTTTGAAATAACGAGCCGGCAAGCCGGTAAATATTAAGAACGAGCCGGCAAGCCGGTAAATATTAAGCAGGCACGGAGGCCTGCCCCCACTAACGGTAGTGTATTTTTGTTCATTCTCACCAAACCTCAATTCTCCAAAAATGATAACATTTAATGGCTAATGTCTGAAATTTATATCAAACAAGAACAACTCAAAATACTCTCGCAAGTCGACGCCTTATTGTTCGATGTGGATGGTGTGATTCTGGATGTGTCGGAATCGTTCCGTGTCACCATCGTGCGGACAGTGCAGCTCTATTGCACCCATGTGTTGAAGTGGGAAGACACCGGCCAGGCATTGGAACTGGATGAAATTGATCTCTTTAAAATGGCTGGAGGATTTAACAGCGATTGGGATTTGACCTGCACTGCGGTGGCGTTTCTGGTGGCCAAACATTGCCAGAGCGGCGCTACAGATACAGCGGCGATTCGCGCGCAAAGCCCATCGTGGCAGGAATATACCAGCGAAGTGCGGCGCGCCGGCGGCGGATTTGTGAATGCGGAAAAGTATTTATTGGAAATGCTGACGCCCACGCAGCGCCGCAATTTCGCGGTGATGCTTAATCCCAAACTGGCCACGCAGCTCTTTCAGGAAATGTATGCCGGCGAAGCCTGCCATCAGTTATATGGTTTCGAACCGCAGCATTTGCATCAGGAAGGATTGTATAAGAACGAAAAAGTACTTTTGGACGCGCAGCTCATTCCGCCGAAATTAAAAGTTGGTTTGCTGACCGGGCGCACTCGCAGCGAAACGCAGCTCGCCATGGAAATGGCGGGGCTGGATATCGATGAAAATGCCTGGGTGACCGAAGATCACGGTGTGCGCAAACCGGACGGGCGCGCCATGGCGAAATTGCACGATTTGATGAAATTCAAATGCGGCATTTTCGTGGGAGATACCATGGATGACCTGTCTGTGGTAAAAAATTACAGGGAACTGACCGGCGTCACGCACGCCAAAGTACTTTCGTGCATCGTTTTGCCGGGCGGCGAGAAGCATCGCCGCGATTTCCTGGAAGCCGGAGCGGACATCGTGGCCGGTGATGCCAATCAATTCCTCCAATTTTTCGGGCAGGTGCGAAATGCCAAATAATTCACGCAAAGCAAAAATCACGCGCAACACCACGGAAACTCAAATCGAGTTATCGCTGAATCTGGATGGCAGCGGGAAGTTTGATATCGTGCTGCCGCAAAGTGCCGGCTTGCCGTTTTTGCAGCACATGCTGGAACAGTGGGCAAAGCATGGCGGTTTCGATCTGGCTGTTTCGGCCAACGGCGATGTGCACATTGATGGGCATCATTTGGTGGAAGATCTGGGCATCGTGCTGGGGCAGGCCTTGAATAAAGCGGTGGGCGATAAGCGCGGCATTGCGCGCTATGGATTTTTCATCGCGCCGATGGACGAAGTGCTGATGCTCTGCGCGGTGGATTTCTGCGGCCGTTCGTGGCTGGAAGTTAATTGGAATCTGGAGCAGGAGCGCGTCGGGGAATATGATGTGGCGCTGACGCGGGAATTTCTGGTGGCGCTGGCCAATAACGCGCGCATCAATCTGCATCTGAAAGAACTGAACGGCGGCAATGCGCACCACGTCATCGAAGCCTCTTTTAAAGCCATGGCCAAAGCCATGCGCGCCGCCTTAACCATCAGCGGCGATGAATTACCGAGCACGAAAGGAATGTTGTAAATAGGTTTGAGGTCCGAGGTTCCAGGTAAAAACCCCGGACCTGGGACCCAGGACCCGGAACCTCATGATTAGCATTATCGACTGTGGAATCAATAACCTGCGCAGCGTGGAAAAGGCGTTGCTTTCGCTGGGGCATGAAGTGAAGGTGGTGACGGCGGCGGAGGAAGTTCGCCAATCCACTCATCTGATTTTGCCCGGCGTGGGCGCTTATGGCGCGGCGATGGAAGCGTTGGAAGAATCGGGTATGCTGGATGCCATTCTCGATCACGCCGCGTCACGCAAGCCGTTCCTGGGCATTTGTCTGGGAATGCAGTTGGTCTTTGACTGGAGCGAAGAACTGGGGTTGCATCAGGGGCTGGGCATTTTATCCGGCAAGGTGGTGCGCTTCCCGCAATTCCATGATTTAAAGATCCCGCACATGGGATGGAACTCGCTGCATTTTCCTCGCAAGTCGCGTCTCTTCGCCGGTGTGGCAGAAAATGAAATGGTGTATTTCGTGCATTCCTATTACGTGTGTCCCGATGAAAATGACGTGGTGGCGGCCACCAGCAAACACGGCGTCGAATTCACCGCCGCGGTGGAACGCGATAATCTGGCGGCGGTGCAATTTCATCCGGAGAAGAGTAGTGGAGTGGGGTTAAAAATTCTGGATAATTTCGCGCGGTTTTAGAACATCATTTTCCTTTTTAAAGGGTTACGGTGTCCCCATAAGTCTATGCTGTGTCATTTCAACCGAAGCGAGGCACGAGCGTAGTGGAGAAATCTTGCTGTTTTGGCTTATATTGATGTAACAACGGCAAGATTTCTCCACTCCAAAATTTGCCCGGACAAATTTTTCCGGTCGAAATGACACTATCGTAACTTATGGGGACACCGTAGCTTTTTAAAGGGGATACAGGGGGATTTTATAAAAAAGTACTTTTGCGGAATGTATTAGTTTAAAATCCCCCTAACCCCCTTTAAAAAGGGGGAACTCTATATTGAAATTAAATCATCATGGAAATCATACCGGCAATCGACATTCGAAATGGCAAATGTGTGCGTCTCTATCAGGGGCGTTATGACGAGGAAACTGTTTACGCGGACGATCCCGCGGAGATGGCAAAACGTTGGGAAGGCGAAGGCGCGGCGCGCATGCATCTGGTGGATTTGGATGGTGCACGGGCAGGGCATCCGGTGAATCTGGATGTGGTCGAACGCATCGCGAAAGCGATTTCGATCCCCTTGCAGCTGGGCGGCGGATTGCGCGAGAGAGAGGATATTCAAAAAGTACTTTCCGCCGGCGTAGAGCGCTGTATTTTGGGCACGGCAGCGGCGCAGCGTCCGGAATGGGCGCAACAGATGTTTGCCGAATTTGGCCCGGCCATCATTTTGGGAATAGATGCCAGAGACGGCATGGTGGCGGTTTCCGGCTGGGAAGAAACCAGCGCTATTCCCGCGGTGGACTTCGCGCGGAACATGCAGGACAAAGGCTGCGCGCGCATTATTTTTACCGATATCGCCAGAGACGGGACGCTTGCCGGCCCTAATGCTGAGGCGTTGCGCGGTATGTGTGAAGCGGTGGAAATTCCCGTCATCGCCTCCGGCGGCATTCACAAAACCACCGATATTCGCATCCTTAAAAACATCCCCGGCGTGGAAGGCGTCATCGTGGGCAAAGCGTTATATGAAGGAACAGTGACGCTGCCGCAGCTCGCGGTGGTGGCGTAAATTTTCCAAAAGTACTTTTTAAGGATCCCAATTCGATCTAATTCGTGAGTTAGACAAGTGATATGATTGAAGTTCAAAATCTCGGCAAATATTATAGCGGTTTTGCCGCTGTGGACGACATCAGTTTCAAAGTTAATGAAGGCGAGATCTTAGGTTTTTTAGGCCCCAACGGCGCCGGCAAAACCACCACCATGCGCATCCTGACATGCTTCATGGCGCCTTCGCGTGGCACGGCGCGCATTAACGATCAGGATATTTTGCAGAATTCGCTGGAAGTGCGCCGCAATATCGGCTATTTGCCCGAAAATGTGCCGCTTTATAACGATATGAGCGTGCGCGGCTATTTGCTGCACATGGCGGCGTTGCGTGGTGTGCCACGCAAGAAACGTCCTGAACGTTTGGAGGCAGCGCTGGATGCGGGCAAGTTGGAAGATCGCGCGGAGACGCTGATCGGCAAGTTGTCCAAGGGGTATCGCCAACGCGTGGGTATTGCGCAGGCTGTGGTTCATGATCCCAAAGTACTTATTCTCGATGAACCTTCCGCCGGGCTGGATCCGCGTCAGCGCGTGGAAACGCGGCAATTTATTAAATCGCTTTCCAAAAATCATACGATTATTTTGTCCACGCACATCCTGCCCGATGTGCAGGATATTTGTTCGCGTGTAGTGATTATTAGTCGCGGACGCATCGTGGCGCAGGATACGTTGGATAATTTAGAAACCAATCAAAGCGCCACTCCGCGTGTTCAATTGCGATTAAAAAATCCCACCGGTGATGCCGCCAATAAGCTGAAAGAAATTAACGGCGTCACACGCGCGCGGCGGGAAAAAGATACAGATGATGAAAGTACTTTTGTGCTGGAATGCGCTCCCGGTAAAGATGTGCGCGAGGCAGCGGCCACGCTTTGCGTGGAGCAAAACTGGGGTTTGTTGGAATTGCAACGGCAGGGCACCAGTCTGGAAGATATCTTTTTGCGCAGCACGACCATGGAGGAACATTACGGCGGCGAAACGACGCCGGCATCGGAATCCTTATGAACAGTATCACCCAATTATTTTCCAAAGAATTACGTAGTTATTTCACTTCCTGGCTGGCCTATGTGTTGCTGGCGGGCTGGCTGTTTCTCACGGGATATATCTTTGTGTTGCTAATTGTGAGCAGCACTATCATGCCCAATTTTAATCTGGCACCATTATTTTCCAACATGATGGTGTTTATCCTGTTCATCACGCCGCTGGTTACCATGCGCTTGTTATCGGAAGAAAAGAGTGAAGGCACCATTGAAATGCTGTTTACCTCGCCGCTGACGGAATGGCAGGTGACGCTGGGCAAGTTTTTGGGCGCGCTGCTGTTTATGCTGGTGCTGGTGGCCTGTACCTTGTATGTGCCGTTTTTCACCTTTCGTTATGGCAGCGTGGATAGCGGGCCGGTGTGGGGCAGTTATCTTTCATTGATTTGTGTGTGCGGCGCGTCGGTGGCGTTTGGCATTTTTTGTTCCAGCCTCACCGAAAGCCAGGTGGTGGCCGGTTTTCTGACTTTTGGCGGATTGCTGGGATCATGGATTCTCAACTGGGTGAGCCAGGTGGCGCCGGATAATAAATGGGCAAGTCTGTTATCGGAGATTTCGCTGTATAGTCATTTTCAGGGCATGCTGGGTGGCGCGGTGGATACCAAGGATTTGATCTTTTTCCTGACCTTCATTTTCTTCTTTTTGTATGCCACAGTGCGCGTGCTGGAAAGCCGCAAGTGGCGGTGAATCAATTGGTATGAAAAGTACTTTTAAAACATTTCTGGAACGCATCGCAGCGGTATTATTGTTAGTGGCGGCTTTGTTCGCTTTAGCCGCTATCGTGGGATTTGGTTCACTGGGACGGCAGTCTCCGTGGGGATGGGCCTTTGCCGTTTTGGGCATCATTGCGCTGGTGGGCTGGTTTGTGGGCCGTCTGGGATCGCCATCCACGCGCGACAAACACGCCAATCAACGCACCATGATGGGCGTGAATGCGGTGGCTTCGGTTTTATTACTGTTGGCGATTTTGGTGGGTATCAATTATATGTCGGCGCGTCATCATCGTGTTTTGGATTTAACCAAAAATCACATTAATTCGCTTTCCGCGCAAACCGGCAAAGTGTTAAAAGAGGTGAAGGAACCGCTGCAATTCACATATGTATACGCTCCCACCGAATCGTCACCGCAGCCGCCCACCACGGATCAACAATTGCTCGGCGCCTATAAAAATGCGTCATCTGATATTCAAGTGAAATATGTTAATGTGGTGAATAATCCGCTTGAGGCGCAACAGTTGCAATTGAGCAATTTCAACGGGCAGCCGCTGCTATTAATTGATCACGCAAAAAGCAAAGACACCAGCAAACGTCAGCAGGTGACTGCTATTGATGAAGGCAATATCACTTCCGCGTTAATGAAAGTAGTCAACCCGGCACCCAAAGTACTTTATTTCCTGGGCGGGCATGGTGAGATGTCACCCACTGAATCGAGCGGCAAGATCAGCAAGGCAAAAGCCGCGCTGGAACAACAAAATTATACAATCAAAAGTTTGACGTTAATCGGCAAGGGAATCAAAATACCCGAAGATGCAGCGGCCGTTGTTGTGGTTGCACCGGAGCAGGACTTATCATCTCAAGAAGCGCAATTGTTGAAAAAGTATATAGACGGTAAAGGGCATTTGTTGCTGATGTTCGATCCGCCGCGCGCTTCCACATCGTCCTGGCACAATTGGAAGACGTTGCTCCAATCGATCGGCGTGACGTTGCAAAATGGTATTGTGGTGGATTATCAGAATTCTTACACCTCTCCCGAATTTGTGGTTGGCCAGGTGACAGATATCGCCAAACATCCTATTTTACGAAGCGTGGGGGCAAATAATGCGGTGGTTTTGCCGGGCGCATTAGCCATGCAAGCTGCCTCTCCAGCGCCGCCATCGTTGGCCATCACATCGCTCTTTGAAACTTCCAGCCAATCGCAAAGCGTTTCCGTTAATCAGACCGCGAACGCTCAACCTCAGCCTGGCCCTTTTGTGCTGGCCGCGGCCATTGACCGGACGCAAAGCGGCACGCTCACTGATAGTCCGGATACCAAAGTCACTGAAGGCATGCGTACCGTGGTGGTGGCCAATGCCAGTTTTATTACCGACAATATTTTCGACCATTTCGCCAACGGTCCGTTTTTCCTGGGCGCGGTGAACTGGGTGGTGGGCAATGATGCGCTGGTTTCCATTCCTCCCAAAGAACCAGTTACTAATTCCATCGATATCACCGCTTCCTCGCGCCGGTTCATTACCTTATTTGCCCTGCTGGTTTTGCCGGTATTGTGTCTGCTGGTCGGCGGCGTGGTCTGGTGGAAACGCAGGTGAGACAATTGGCAATGAACAATGAGCAATAGACGGTAAAAGCACCTTTGCTTGTAAAAGTACTTTACCGGGCACTTTTTTGAGGAATAGCTAAAAGTACTTTTGCTAATTGACTCGGCGGGTGATTAGAATCTCATGAAACAATTTCGATCTACACTGATTTTACTGATTGTCGCCATTGTTTTTGGAGGCTATTTGTATTGGCGGGAACGCGGTCCGGCGGCGGAAGCGGGGAATACCGTTTTGTTGCGCACCGACCCTGATGCAGTGACTCAAGTTAAAATCAGCCAGCCCAATTCCGCGCTGACGCTCATCCAAAAGAACGGGAACTGGCAGGTGCAAAACGAACAGAAAAAAGTTCCCGCTGATGCGGATAGCGTAAAAACGCTCTTGGATAAATTGCAATTGGTGCAATCGGGGGCGATTGTGAATAGCCCCGGCAAATTGAGTGAATATGGATTGGAAGGTTCCCAAAACAGCATTGCAGTGAATAACGCGAGGCTTATTTTTGGCGACTCTCCGAGCTTTGATAACAGCAAAGTGTATGTGCAGGTGAAAGACGGTGGAAAATCCACCATCGCGTTATTGCCGGTAGATTTGCGCGATGATGCCCTGAAAACTTTTGCCAATTGGCGCGATAAAGCGGTGTTGCGATTTGATGACACCAAGGTAACGCAATTGCAGATTGTTGCGCCGCGAATCACCGCAACGTTTTCTTCTCAAAAGAAAAAGGATGAAACGGCGTGGAAAATCGCCGCGCCCATTTCTGCAAAGGCGACTTCTTCCACGGTGCAAAGTTTTTTAACGTCATTGAAAAATGCCCAGACCACGAATTTTCTGGATGATGCTGCAAAGGATCTGCGTCAATGGAAACTCGATAAGCCACAGGCCACGGTCAAAGTAACCACGCCGGACGGAATCGACGTATTGAAAATAGGCAAAGCAGTGAGCGGTGGTTATGCGGCGCAAAACTCTCTTTCCAAATCCGTGTTTGTGTTGCCCACCGTGACGTATGATCTGATCAATCGAGCGCTGAGCGAGTGGCGTGATAAAGATATATTGGCGCTGGATGCCGCGAAAGTGACGCAGATGAAAATTAGCGCACGCGGCAAAAACATCACGTTAAATTTGTCGGGTTCCAACTGGATAGCCAGTAATGTGAAATTGGATAAAGCCACCGTCAGTAACGCGGCGAGTGATATGTTCGTAGGGTTACAAGGCTTGCAGGCCAAAGATTTTATCGATGCGCCTAAATCAGACGATACATACGGATTGAATAAACCGGCGCTCGAAGTCGCCCTCACTTCATCGCAATGGCAAGGCATCAGAACTATTCAGCTTGCTACGCATGAAGGAAAATATTATGCTCGCCTCCAGGGGGCTGGAGTTCGTGGCAAAACCGTGTATGTCCTGCCAGATCAGGCGCTCGATGCTTTTTCTGGCGCGCTCGATCATTTGTTGGGAAAGGCGAAAAAGGCGTCATAGTGGATGGGGATAAAAGGACTTTTTTGTTTATTGTCAATGCAATCGCGGGCTGCCGTTTTGCCGCTCCAGCGAAAGCCATGGCGACTGATTAAAATGTTCCCATAGCAAGTTTTGAATAGTTTCGATGGCGGGATCGGTGACGTGAAATCCCATTGCTTCGAGTTGTTGCCGGGGATCGCGTGCCATTGTGGCTGGCAATCCGGGCGTGTTTTGCAAAAGTGCGGCGATTTGTTGAATTTGCAGATCGTCGAGATGCTGCATGTGCTGATGAACTTCTTCTTTGAGCGGCGCTGGGATTTTCATTGCCAGCAAACGCTGCAATTCGCGCTGCGCGTCGCCCGTTTTGCCTTGCATTTGCAGCAGGGTGGCATAGCGCAATCGAAACCACGGATCCAGTGGTGCGCGCTGCAATAAGTTTTGCAACAGTTGTTCCGCCGCATCCAGATGCAAGGTTTGCAGACACGCGGTGGCCATCAGTTCCATGATCTGGATGGAATTGGCGTCGCGTTCCAGCGCTTCCAGACAGGCGCGCTCGCATTCTTCCCAGCGTGAATCCTGCGCATATAAATAAGCTAGTTCCGACCATAAAACAGTTTCATCTTGAGGCAGCCAGGAATCTGCCTCGGTAAAAGTACTTTTAGGCGTTGTTTGCGGAAGATTGATGGCGTGCGAAATGGTCGCGATGGCCTGCGCGATTTGCCCACATTGTTTGCGCCAGCGGGCGATGGCAAGCCAGCGCCACAATTGAAAGGGATCCGCTTCGGCGGCCTGTTGAAGCGCGGCTGCGGCCTGATCCCAGTTTTCATGCTCGGCAAGCCGCTCTGCCAGATGATCCCATTCAGCGGCCTGGTTGGAATGCTCCAACTCGTCTGCAGGGAAAGGAAGTTCGTTCATCATTCAATTCTAATGTGCAGTGTAACTGTTTGGATGCGATTGCATTAGCCGGCGTCTATGATACCACTTTGGATAATGCGGCGCTGCACTTCATAGGCGGCGGCGCCAAACGCCACGCTGACATTGAGCGAATTTTTGTGGCCGTGCATGGGCAAGTGAACGATGGCATCGCACAGCGCGCAGATGTGAGGCGCCAGGCCATCCACTTCATTGCCGCAAACCAGCGCCACCGGGAACTGGAGTGGATAATCATACAGTGAAACACTGTCGGGCGTTTTCTCCAGCGCCAGCACATGAACCTGGCGCGAACGTAAATCCACAATGGCTTCTTCCACGGTTTCGAAATGTTGCCAGGGAACAGTATCCACCGCGCCCAGCGCTGTTTTGGCGAGATGGCGATGAGGCGGGCAGGGCGTGTAACCACACAACGAAAGTCCGCTGGCGCCCGCGCCGTCACAGGTGCGGAAAATCGATCCCACATTATGCGCGGAACGCAGGCAATCGAGCACGCCGTAAAAAGGCAGATGCGGCAAAGCGCGCGCTTCTTCAATAGGAATACGGTCGCTTCCGGCTTCGTGGCGGACGTAGTAATCGGCGGGGCGTGTCATGAATCAGGCTGTTATCAAATAAAAAAACATCTGCAAAAGTACTTTTATTCCCAAAAGTACTTTTGCAGATGTTGAGGAATGGATCGAATTAAGCGCCAGCCAGTCCCGGGCGCAAACCAGGCGCGGGAGACGGCTGATCTTCGCTCTGAGGCTTTGGCTCCGCAGTGGCTGGAGCCGCCGGCGGTTGCGCCTGAGTGGTGTCGGGTTCTTCGGGGTCCGGCTCACCGGCTATCAGGCGATCTAATTCATCGCTGCTGATGGTCTCTTTTTCCAGCAGTGCGCAGGAGATGCGGTCCAAAATTTCGCGGTTTTCAGTAAGCAGTTCGGTGGCGTGTTGATAGCGGCCTTCGACGATGGAACGGATTTCCACATCAATTTTACCGGCCACGTCTTCCGAATAATTGCGGTCTTCGGCCATGTCGCGTCCCAGGAAAACCGGCCCGTGACGGCGGCCCAGGGTGAGCGGCCCCAGCGTTTCGCTCATGCCGAATTCGCACACCATGCGGCGGGCGATATCGGTGCAACGTTCCAGGTCGTTCTGTGCGCCGGTGGTGATTTCGTTGAAGACGATTTGCTCCGCCACACGTCCGCCCAGCAGCACCGTGATCTCATCCAGCATTTGCGATTTGCTCATCAGAAAGCGGTCTTCGCTGGGCAGGGTGAGGGTGTATCCCAGCGCCATGCCGCGCGGCAGGATAGTCACTTTATGCGGAGAATCGGTATTGGGCAATAATTTGCCCAGCAGTGCATGGCCCACTTCATGATAGGCCAACACTGATTTTTCGCGTTCCTGAATGATGCGGCTTTTGCGTTCGGGGCCGGCCACCACGCGTTCGATGGATTCTTCGAATTCGGATTCGCCCAGTTGCGTTTTGCCGCGCCGCGCCGTGAGAAGGGCGGCTTCATTGACAAGGTTGGCCAAATCGGCGCCGCTGAATCCGGCGGTGCGCCGCGCCAGCAGATCGATATCGACGCCTTCCGCGATGGGTTTTCCCTTGATGTGCACTTTGAGAATTTCGAGGCGGCCTTTGGCGTCGGGATTATCCACGATAATGCGCCGGTCAAAACGGCCGGGGCGGGTGAGCGCGGGATCGAGTACATCGGGGCGGTTGGTGGCGGCCATCAGGATGACGCCGGAATTGGGATCGAAACCGTCCATTTCCACCAGCAACTGGTTGAGTGTCTGTTCGCGTTCGTCGTGTCCTCCGCCCACGCCTGCGCCGCGGTGACGCCCTACGGCGTCGATTTCATCGATGAAGACGATGGCGGGGCGATGCGCTTTGGCCTGTTCAAACAAATCGCGCACGCGGCTGGCGCCGACACCGACGAACATTTCTACGAAGTCTGAACCGGAAATATGAAAGAAGGGCACTCCGGCCTCACCGGCGACAGCGCGGGCCAGCAGCGTTTTGCCGGTTCCGGGATTGCCCAGCAGCAAGACGCCTTTGGGAATCTTCGCGCCCAGCGCCTGAAATTTTTCGGGATTTTTCAGGAAGTCGATGATTTCGGTTAATTCCTGTTTGGCTTCTTCCACACCGGCGACATCGGCGAAAGTGACTTTGGGCTGCGAATCGCTCATGCGGCGCGCCCGGCTTTTGCCGAATGACATGGCTTGACCGGCGCCGGCCTGGCTTTGCTTGACCATGAAAATCCAGAATCCCGCCAGCAGCAGGATGGGGATCAACATCGAAGCCAGATAGGCCATGTTGCCGCTCAACCAGGGCTTGGTGTTTTTCCAGGTCATGCCCGGCTTGCCGTCCACGGTTTCGGTGGCTTTATGCAGAGCGGCCGTCAGCGTGGCGTCATCCAGCCAGCGCGCCGGCATGGTAACGATATATTCCGTTTTATCATTTTTGAGCGTCACGCTGGCGCTGTCGTCGCGCGTGGTGACGCTGGCGATTTCACCAGAGGTGAGCTTGGTGTAAAAGGTGCTATAGTCCATGTCCTTGGTGGTGGTCATGCCCGGCAGCTGGCTCTTGAAGATGACGCTGGCCGCCAGTGCAAGTAGCACCAGAAAGATCATGGATCGAAGAAAACGTTGTATGCCCAAGATAAAAACTCCTTACCTACATAATTATACTGAAATTTGCCGTTTTACGCCTGCCTGCTGATGCGAATACGGCGTCCGCTGGCAGGGCCTGTCCAATGGACGGCAATGCCGCCGCGCCATTGCCACACTTTGTTACGCCCATCGGCAGCGATGTGGCATCTTACTTCCTCAATACGGGCGAAATCCAGATTGTTAGTTTTATCACAAAAATATCGCACCGCGCATCGCAGCAAGCGCCGTTGAACGGCCGGATGCAATTGGGCAAAACGCGCGCCGTTCCAGATTAATAATCCCTGGGATTCTTCCATCGTTATCTCGTCCCAATATGTCGCGAGCTGCGTTTCCCAGAAATCATTTTCATCGCGTGCCAGCAAAGCTATTCGCGCCGCCTGCTTTGCCAGTTGATGGATGCCCTGCGGCACCAGTTCATCCAACACCGGCAAAAGACGATGCCGGACGGCATTGCGTTTATAAAAAGTACTTTTATTCGATGAATCCTCGCGCCAAGTCTGGCCGTTATCCTGCAAATAACGCAATACCTCTTCGCGCGTTATGGCGAGCAGCGGCCGCACTAAAAGTACTTTTGCGTCAATATTCCGCTGTGCTGCGATGCCGTTCCAGCCCTGAATCGAGGCGTCGCGTAGGAAGTTGAGCAGCAAACTTTCCAGCACATCACTTGCCGTGTGCGCGGTGGCAATGCGGCTGCAATGATGCTGATGCGCCATCTCCAGCAACGCCGCATACCGCGCTGTGCGCAGTGCCGCTTCGGAATGATCCTTGATATCTAAATTTTGCGCGCAAAAGGGGAGATGCCGCTCTTCGCACAGCTGACGCACAAACGCCGCGTCCGCCGCATTCTCGTCGCCGCGCGTGTTGTGATTGATATGCCCCACGATGACATTATCCGCCCGCCTTTCGTCAACCGCATGCAACATCGCCGTAGAATCCGCCCCGCCAGAAACCGCCAGCAGGATTTTCACTTCCACCGGCAACAATGTCCAGTTCACGGATGGGATAAAAGTACTTTTGAGTGTTGGATCAACATTCATCAATAAGCAGTTTAGCTAAATGGATTGATGGGGAATGGGTCACGATGGGTTATTCTGGCAAAATAAGGTTTGTTCGATGAATTTGCAACACAGGAATTGAAAAGAGTTGCAAAAAAATGCAATTGTGGGTAAGATATTCATGCCCATGGACGATTAGCTCAGCGGGAGAGCACTTCCCTGACACGGAAGGGGTCACTGGTTCAATCCCAGTATCGTCCACTTTTTGCTTTATATTTTTGCAGGCAATCTTGTAAAAATTACTTGACGTTGTGGACTACGTGAGGTATCATTTGTATCCGCACGCAGCAAGTAAAGCAGATGGGCGAGTAGCTTAGTGGCTAAAGCATCTGCTTTACACGCAGAGGATCGGGGGTTCGAGTCCCTCCTCGCCCAGGCTTTGTGCAAAAGTACTTTTATAATCTGGTCCCGTGGTGTAGAGGCCCAACACGCCTGCCTGTCACGCAGGAGATCGCCGGTTCGAATCCGGTCGGGACCGCCAACTGTTGATTAATGTTAAACCGCTCCGCATTGCCTGCGTGGAGCGGTTTTTGTTTGCTCTGCAAGGGAGATGTAGAAGTCAACCACATGCCTTCCGTCCCAGCTCTGACTTTTTCGATCACCAGCCGTAACTATTTGATTTGCTCAGATATACTCAGAAAGCACTTTGGTTTACACCAAAAGTACTTTTGCGCGCCTCCGATTAGATTGGCCAAAACGATCCTGGGGTGAATGGAAGAATGGGCAAAAGATGGATGAGAGGATTAGCGACATGGCGGAAGGAAAATTATGAATAGTGAATCATATCACGCTAAAACTATTAACATTCATGGTGGAGATTTATCACGAGGAAATGTGCCACCACTATTGGCTGATTTAGGTGATATTGAAAGCAAGACAATTTTAAAGAAGCTAACGCTTGCACACCGCGCGTTGGCTGAGCTGAAAGGCGTCGCTACAGGAATGCCCAATCAGCAGATTTCTTATCAACACCCTCCCTTTGCAAGAAGCGAAAGATTCATCAGCAATTGAAAACATCGTTACAACACATGATGAGATCTACCTCAGCGACAGCCGTAAGCAATTGTTTGTCAGTCTGGCCGCAAAAGAAGTGCACGCCTATGCTACGGCCTTGCGTGATGGGTTTGAGCAAGTGCGAAAAAGTGGATTATTAACGAATCAGGACATCAAAAACATTCAGGCAACGATCGAGCAAAACAATGCCGGATTTCGCAAACTGCCTGGCACCGCGCTAAAAAACGAGCAAACTGGCGAAATCATCAATACACCGCCGCAACATGCCGATGATATAGTGAATCTAATGGGTGACCTGGAGCGGTTTATCAATGGCGAAATTCAAAGTGATCTGGATCCTTTGGTCAAAATGGCGGTGATTCATCACCAGCTTGAAAGCATCCATCCATTCTATAACGGCAATGGGCGCACCGGGCGCATCGTCAACATTTTATACCTGGTTCAGCAAGGCTTGCTTGATACTCCTATTTTATACCTCTCACGCTACATTAATAGAAATAAGAACGAGTATTATCGCTTGCTACAGATGGTGCGTAATTCCGGTTACAGTCTTGCCGCATGGGAAGAATGGGTGATCTTCATGGTGACCGGTATCGAAGAAACATCACACCAAACGACCATTTTAGTGAATGAAATCAAACGCCTGATGCAACATCATAAGACCATTCTGCGGGAGCAACTGCCCAAAATCTATAATCAGGATTTGATCAACAATCTGTTCCGCCACCCGTATACCAAAATTGAGTTTGTGATGGATGATCTGCAGATTCACCGGGCAACGGCTGCAAGACATCTGGATGCTGTTGTGCAAGCCGGCATTCTTTCCAAGCATAAAATGGGGACACATAACTACTACCTGAACGATGCCCTTTTTGATTTATTGCACAACGTTGGCACTCAACAGAATGCCCAAGATGACTAAAAAACGACCGCTGTTAACAATGATATGCCACTAAAATGCCGTTTTGGGTGACGTATTCATTGTCTTATGTCGCAAATTTGTAGTTTTTGCGACACGTGGGTTGGCATATGTCATAAAAAGTGACGCTTCTTGTGTAGAGATACGTTCAAATGTTGTGGATTGGCAAGAGCAGCGTCAATCTCCGTATAGTAATTTAAGCAGCTTTTTGCATTTGTGTCATCTCTGATTCTGCTAATTCTCCGTTGATAAATAGACAT
>Ga0182738_1002547_pt1 | contig 21541 bp, 20 predicted proteins | sample eDN5th30CBELigMG_FD_128876 | JGI IMG/M metagenome (GOLD analysis project Ga0182738, IMG submission 128876) | Enriched Miracle-Growth compost microbial communities from Emeryville, California, USA - eDNA 5th pass 30_C BE-Lig MG (version 2)... ... | reverse complement strand
TCGCTTTTCTCGCCCTCGCCGCCGTCTTCCTCGTTCCGCCCGCGCATGCCGAGGGCTTCATCACGCGCCTGCTGGACCGCCCGGTGCCGGGCGGCGTGGCCGTGGTGCCGCTGGGCGAATCCGCCGAGGCGCCCGTGGCCAGCTACGGCGGCCGGCGCGTCATGGTGCTGCGCGAGGACGATGCGCGCTGGATCGCGGTGGTCGGCATCGCCCTGGACACGCCGCCGGGCTCCACGCAGCAGCTGTCCGTGGCCGATGCGCCGGGCCGGCCCGCCCGCAAGCTGGACTTCAAGGTGGGCGACAAGCGCTACGTCGCCCAGCACATCACGCTCAAGAACCGCCGCCAGGTCGAGCCCGAGCCCGCCGACCTGCGCCGCATCGAGCGCGAGCTGGCCGAGCAGGCCGAGGCCTACCGGGCTTTCCGGCCGGGCGTGCCCAGCAACGTCATGCTCGACCGGCCCGTGTCGGGCGGGCGCCTGTCCAGCCCCTTCGGGCTGCGCCGCTATTTCAACGGCCAGGCGCGCAACCCCCATTCCGGCCTGGACTTCGCGGTGCCTGCCGGCACGCCGGTGCATGCTCCCGCGGCGGGCAAGGTGGTGCTGGTGGGCGACTACTTCTTCAACGGCCGGACGGTCTTCGTCGACCACGGCCAGGGCTTCATCAGCATGTTCTGCCACCTGTCGCGCGTGGACGTGCGGGTCGGCCAGGAGGTCGCGCGCGGCCAGGCGCTGGGCGCGGTGGGCGCGACCGGCCGCGCCACCGGGCCGCACCTGCACTGGAACGTCAGCCTGAACGACGCGCGCGTGGACCCGGCGATCTTCATCGGCGCCTTCCAGCCCTGACCGGCCGGCCGCCGCGCCCGCGCCCGGCCCGCCGCATGCCCGCCCCGCTCCGCCGGCGCAGTGCGCCGGCGGGACCGCGGCGTTGCAGCAGCCACTTACAAGGCCTTCTTTCCGAAGCCGGTAAAATCCCTGCCGAACCGCGCTAGGCCCGCCGCGCAATCCACATCCAAAACCATCAGGAGAACCCCATGGCCCTAGTCTCGATGCGCCAGTTGCTCGACCACGCCGCCGAGCACGGCTACGGTATCCCCGCGTTCAACGTGAACAACCTGGAACAGGTCCAGGCCATCATGGAAGCGGCCGACGAAACCGACAGCCCGGTCATCATGCAGGCCTCGGCGGGCGCCCGCAAATACGCGGGCGAAGGCTTCCTCAAGTACCTGATCCAGGCCGCCGTCGAATCCTATCCCCACATCCCCGTCGTCATGCACCAGGACCACGGCCAGTCGCCCGCCATCTGTCAGGGTGCCATCGACCTGGGCTTCTCCAGCGTGATGATGGACGGCTCGCTCAAGGAAGACGGCAAGACCATCGCCGACTACGACTACAACGTCGACGTCACCCGCAAGGTGGTGGACATGGCGCACAAGGTCGGCGTCACGGTCGAGGGCGAGCTCGGCTGCCTGGGCTCGCTGGAAACCATGAAGGGCGACAAGGAAGACGGCCACGGCGCCGAAGGCACCATGACCCGCGAGCAGCTGCTGACCGACCCGGAGCAGGCCGCCGACTTCGTGCGCAAGACCCAGCTCGACGCGCTGGCGATCGCCATCGGCACCAGCCACGGCGCCTACAAGTTCACGCGCAAGCCCACCGGCGACATCCTGTCGATCTCGCGCATCAAGGAAATCCACGCCCGCCTGCCCAACACCCACCTGGTGATGCACGGCAGCTCCAGCGTGCCGCAGGAACTGCTGGCGGAAATCCGCCAGTTCGGCGGCGACATGAAGGAAACCTACGGCGTGCCGGTCGAGGAAATCCAGGAAGCCATCAAGTACGGCGTGCGCAAGGTCAACATCGACACCGACATCCGCCTGGCGATGACGGGCGCGATCCGCCGCTTCATGGCCGAGAACCCGTCCAAGTTCGACCCGCGCGAATACCTCAAGCCGGCGCGCGCCGCCGCCAAGGCCGTGTGCAAGCAGCGCTACCAGGAATTCGGCACCGCCGGCAACGCCAGCAAGATCAAGGCCCGGCCTCTGGACGAGATCGCCTCGCAGTACGCCAGCGGCAAGCTGGCCCAGGTCGTCCAGTAAACCCCGCCCGGAACCCCCGCCGTGACCGCCCTGCACACCACCAGTATCCAGTCCCTGCCGCTGATCGCGCGCGGCAAGGTGCGCGACATGTACGCGGTCGGCGACGACCGGCTGCTCATCGTCGCCACCGACCGCATTTCGGCCTTCGACGTCATCCTCGACGACCCCATCCCGGGCAAGGGCGAGGTGCTGACGGCGCTGACGCAGTTCTGGCTGGGCAGGCTCGGGCACGTGCTGCCCAACCACGCCACCGGCATCGACCCGGAAAGCGTGGTCAAGCCCGAGGAGCGCGGCCAGGTGCGCGGCCGCGCCATGGTGGTCAAGCGGCTCAAGCCCATCCTGGTCGAGGCGGTCGCGCGCGGCTACCTGATCGGCTCGGGCTGGAAGGACTACCAGGCCGACGGGGCCATCTGCGGCGTGCGCCTGCCTGCCGGCCTGGCGCAGGCCGCGCGCCTGCCCGAGCCCATCTTCACGCCGGCGGCCAAGGCCGAGTTCGGCTCGCACGACGAGAACGTCGACTTCGAGCACGTGGTGGGCCAGGTCGGCCGCGAGCTGGCCGAGCGCATCCGCAGCGTGACGCTGGCGCTCTATGTGGAAGCGGCGCGCTACGCGGCGGGCAAGGGCATCATCATCGCCGACACCAAGTTCGAGTTCGGCCTGGACGAGGCCGGCACGCTGCACCTGATGGACGAGGTGCTGACGCCCGATTCCTCGCGCTTCTGGCCGGCCGAGGAATACCGCGAGGGCATCAGCCCGCCGTCCTTCGACAAGCAGTTCGTGCGCGACTGGCTGGAGACCCAGCCCTGGGACAAGACCCCGCCCGCGCCGCGCCTGCCGGCCGACGTGCTGGAGAAGACCGCGGAGAAATACCGCGAGGCGCTGCGCCGGCTGACGGCGTAGGCGCCGGCCGGCCGGCCGTCCCGGCCGCTTGCCCGCGGGCGGCGGCCGCGCCGGTGCCGCGCCGCCGCGCGGCTTACCCCTGGTGCGCTGCTGAAGCAATTCCAAACCGCCCGCCTGTCCGGCGACGTGCTCCAATGGTCCGCACGCCATTCTTCCGCAATGGATGGCGCGCAACGACAGGAGGGTACTTCCATGGGCAATCACGTCTACAAGCAGATCGAGCTGGTGGGCTCGTCCACCGTGTCGATGGAGGACGCGGTGGTGCGCGCCGTCGAGCGCGCCTCGGCCACGCTGCGCCACCTGGACTGGTTCGAGGTGACCCAGGTGCGCGGCCACATCGAGGACGGCCGCATCGGCCACTGGCAGGTCGGGCTGAAGCTGGGCATGCGGCTGGAGGAATAGGCCGGACGGCGGCGCACGGTAAAATGCGCGCATGAGCGCTACTCCCGACTCTTCCGACGCCGCCGCGCCCCTGGTGGGCGTCATCATGGGCTCTTCCAGCGACTGGGAAGTGATGCAGCACGCCACCGCCATGCTGGCCGAGTTCGGCGTGCCGCACGAGGCCCGCGTCATCTCCGCGCACCGCATGCCGCACGACATGGCCGAATACGGCGCGGCCGCGCATGCGCGCGGGCTGCGCGCCATCATCGCCGGCGCCGGCGGCGCGGCCCACCTGCCCGGCATGATGGCCGCGCTGACCGAAGTGCCGGTCTTCGGCGTGCCGGTGCCGTCGCGCTACCTGCGCGGCGAGGACTCCCTGCTGTCCATCGTGCAGATGCCCAAGGGCGTGCCCGTGGCCACCTTCGCCATCGGCGAGGCGGGCGCGGCCAACGCCGCGCTGCACGCGATCGCCGTCCTGGCCGGCACGGATGCGGCGCTGCATGGCAGGCTGCTGGCCTTCCGTGCCCGCCAGACCGAGGCCGCGCGCGCCATGCGCGTGCCCTAGGCCTTTCCGCGGCGCCGGCACGCGGCGGCAGCCTGCGCGCCGCGCAGGACCTTCGCGCAGGATCTTCCTTTCTTCCCCCTTCCTTCCGCCCGCGGCCCGCGCGCCGCGCACCGATCCCCGGCCATGAGCACTGACCCAAGACCTTCTTCCATCCCTCCCGGCGGCTGGCTCGGCATGCTGGGCGGCGGCCAGCTGGGTCGCATGTTCTGCCACGCCGCGCAAAGCCTGGGCTACCGCGTCGCGGTGCTGGACCCGGCCGCCGACGGGCCGGCCGCCTCGGTGGCCGACCGCCACATCCAGGCCGGCTACGAGGACCCCGCCGGCCTGCGCGAGCTGGCCGCGGCCTGCCGCGCCGTGACCACGGAATTCGAGAACGTGCCGGCTGCCAGCCTGCGCGCCCTGGCCGAGCATTGCGCGGTGGGGCCGGGCGCCGACGCCGTGGCGGTGGTGCAGGACCGCATCGCCGAAAAGGCCTTCGTGGCGGGCCAGGGCATCCCGGTGGCGCCGCATGCGGCCATCCGCTCGGCCGGCGACCTGGCCGCCGCGCCGGATACGCTCTTTCCCGGCATCCTCAAGCTGGCGCGCCTGGGCTACGACGGCAAGGGCCAGGCGCGCGTGGCCACGCGCGAACAGGCCCAGGCCGCCTTCGCGTCCTTCGGCGGCGCGCCCTGCGTGCTGGAGGCGCTGCTGGACCTGGACCACGAGATATCCGTGGTGCTGGCGCGCGGCCGCGACGGCGCCACCGTGGTCTACCCCGTGGCGCGCAACGTGCACCGCGACGGCATCCTGGCCGTCACCACCGTGGGCGAGCCGGGCGGCGAGGCCCCGGCGCGCCAGGCCACCGAGGCCGCCCAGGCCATCGCGCGGGGCCTGGACTACCAGGGCGTGCTGTGCGTGGAGTTCTTCGTGCTGGGCGACGGCCGGCTGCTGGTCAACGAGATCGCGCCGCGGCCGCACAACAGCGGCCACTACAGCATCGACGCCTGTCTGACCAGCCAGTTCGAGCAGCAGGCGCGCGCCCTGGCCGGCCAGCCTCTGGGCGACGCGCGGCTGCTGGCGCCGGCGGTGATGCTCAACATCCTGGGCGACGCCTGGTTCGCCGGGCCGGGCGACGCCGCCCGCGAGCCCGACTGGGCCGGCGTGCTGGCGGTGCCGGGCGCCAAGCTGCACCTGTACGGCAAGCACGAGGCGCGCCGCGGCCGCAAGATGGGCCACGCCACCTGCCTGGGCGCGACGCCGGCCGAGGCGCGCGAAGCCGCCGCGCGCGTGGCCGCCGTGCTGGGCATGCCGGAACCGAGATAGCCATGGCCGAGCCCCTGCCGCCGTCGGGCCCGGGGACGGTGTCGACCGTGCCCGCGCAACCGGCCGGTCGTGCCGAGCCCCTGCCGCCCACCGAGGCCGGCATCGCCCTGGCCGCCGACGCGCTGGCCCGCGGGGAGCTGGCGGCCTTTCCGACCGAGACCGTCTACGGCCTGGGCGCGGACGCCGAGAACCCGGCCGCGGTGGCGCGCATCTACGCCGCCAAGGGCCGCCCGGCCGGCCACCCGGTCATCGTCCACCTGGCGCCCGGGGCGGACGTGAATTACTGGGCCGCGTCCGTGCCGCCCGAGGCGCGCCGGCTGATGGACGCCTTCTGGCCCGGCCCCCTGACGCTGATCCTGAAGCGCGCGCCGCGCATCGCCGACGCGGTCAGCGGCGGGCAGGACAGCATCGGCCTGCGCTGTCCCTCGCATCCGGTCGCGCAGGCCCTGCTGCGCGCCTTCGCCGCGCGCAAGCCGGGCGGCCACGGCGGCGTGGCGGCGCCCTCGGCCAACAAGTTCGGCCAGGTCTCGCCGACGCAGGCCGCGCACGTGCTGGCCGAGTTCCCCGACGAGGCGGCGGCCGGCATGCCGGTGCTCGACGGCGGGCCGGCCCAGGTCGGCATCGAATCCACCATCGTCGACCTGTCGCGGCTGGGCGCGGGCGTGGGCCCGGTGCTGCTGCGGCCCGGCCACGTCGGCGCGGCGCAGCTGGCCGAGGCGCTGGGCCGGCCGGTGGCCGCGCCCGACGCGGCGGCGCCGCGCGCCTCCGGCACGCTCAAGGCGCACTATGCGCCGCATACGCCGCTGGAATTGGTGTCGGACGAGCGGCTGCACGAAGCCGCGCAAGGGCAGGGCCTGCCCCCGGGCCGCATCGTGCTGGTGGGCCACGGCGGCCGCCCGGCCGCGCTGGACGCGCGCGTGCGCTGGCAGCCGCTGCCCGCCGACCCGGCGCGCTACGCCCACGCGCTGTACGCCCTGCTGCGCGAGCTGGACGGCCAGGGCTACGCCCGCATCCTGGTCCAGGCCCCGCCTGCCGATCCCGCCTGGGACGCGGTCAACGACCGCATCGGCCGCGCCGCGGCGGCGTTTTCGCTGGATACCTTGGGGCTGCCGGGCACCTAGTGTGCTGTCCCGCCCCGGCCGGTTCGCCGCGGGGTTTTCCTTTCGGCCCGGGATTGGACTATGCTGCACGGATGTGTTGCGGCGCAGCGCCGTTCGGTCCTTCCGGGCCGGCGCAGGCGCCGCTTCGCGGCGAAGGCGCGCGAGGCGCGCCGTTTTCATTTCCGGAAGACAGAATGAAATTCGAGGATTTCCGCGAAGGCATGGTGATCAAGCACGGCCCGGTCAAGGTCGAGGAGGCCGAGATCCTGGAGTTCGCCCGCAAGTACGACCCGCAGTGGTTCCACACCGACCCCCAGCGCGCCGCCGAGGGCCGCTGGGGCGGCCTGATCGCCAGCGGCTGGCATACCTGCGCGATCGCCATGCGCATGGGGGTGGAGGCCGCCCTGCAGGATTCCGAGGCCTTCGGCTCGCCCGGCCTGGGCGAGGTGCGCTGGCGCACCCCGGTGCGCCCCGGCGACGAGCTGCGCCTGGAAGCCCGCGTGGGCGCCGTGCGCCGCTCGGCCTCGCGCGAGGACCTGGGCATACTCAGCTGGGAATGGCTGGTCATCAACCAGCACGACGAACCCGTGCTGGAAATGAACTCGACCATCCTGTTCGACCTGAGCGCCGACCAGTCGGGAACGGGTTGACATTCGACACGGGAAGGCCTCGATCCAGGAATCAGGCTATAAATAACATTGCAAAATAGGAATTTAAGTCCATAATTGCAAGGATGATACCTCGCCGCAAAGCCGCTCGACTCGTCGCCCTCCTGGACGACAGCCCCGCCGTTGCTCTGCTCGGACCCCGCCAAGTGGGAAAGACCACATTGGCCCTCGAGATCGGCGAGCGCCGGCCATCCCTCTATCTGGACCTGGAGTCGGATGCCGACAGGGCAAAGCTGGCGGAGCCCGAACTCTATCTTGCCGGGCATGAAGACAAGCTCGTCATTCTCGATGAAGTGCATCGGGCGCCCGATCTGTTCCGGAGCCTGAGAGGCCTGATCGATCGGGGGCGCCGCAAAGGCTTGCGCACCGGCCGGTTCCTGCTGCTGGGGTCGGCTTCGATCGACTTGCTGAAGCAATCCGGCGAAAGCCTTGCCGGCAGGATTGCGTACCTGGAGCTTGCGCCGATCGACGGACTGGAGGTAAAGGCAGGCGATCTGGACAGGCTATGGCTCAGGGGCGGCTTTCCCGACAGCTTGCTGGCGCCGGACGACCATGCCAGCCAGCGCTGGCGCCTGGACTTCATCCGCACGTATCTCGAGCGCGACATACCCATGCTGGGGCCCCGGATAGCGGCCGACACGCTGCGCCGCTTCTGGACCATGCTCGCCCATCATCAGTCCGGCCTGCTCAATGCTGCCGAATTCGCGCGATCCCTGGGCGTGGACGGCAAGACCGTGGCGGCCTATCTCGACCTGATGGTGGACTTGTTGCTGGTGCGGCGGTTGGAGCCCTGGCATGGCAATGCAGGCAAGCGCCTGGTGAAGTCGCCGCGCGTGTATGTGCGCGACAGCGGCCTGGTCCATGCGCTACTGGGTCTCGGCACGCTCGATGAGGTGCTCGGGCACCCCGTCAGCGGGGCGAGCTGGGAAGGCTTCGTCGTGGAAACCGTGCACGCCGCCATGCCGGACGGTTCGCAGGCCAATTTCTATCGCAGTTCGGCGGGCGCAGAGATCGACCTCGTGGTCACGCTGCCTGGAGGCCGCCGATGGGCCATCGAGATCAAGCGCAGCCTCAGCCCGAAAGTGGCGCGGGGGTTTCACCATGCTTGCATGGATCTGGAGCCTGAGCGCCGCATCGTGGTCTATCCCGGCGCCGAAGCTTTCCCCCTGGGCGACGGCATCGAGGTGCTGCCGCTGCACAGGCTGGGCGAGGAGCTGGACGGGCAGGCCGCTTGACGGGCCTGGCCCGGACGGCTGCAGGCTTTGCGGACCCTGGCCGAGCCGCGCAAACGGCTCAGCAGAACGCCTGTATCCCCGTCTGCGCGCGCCCCAGTATCAGCGCATGCACGTCGTGCGTGCCTTCGTAGGTGTTGACCACTTCCAGGTTGACCAGGTGGCGCGCCACGCCGAATTCGTCCGATATGCCGTTGCCGCCCAGCATGTCGCGCGCCATGCGGGCGATGTCCAGCGCCTTGCCGCAGGAATTGCGCTTCATGATGGAGGTGATCTCCACCGCGGCCGTGCCTTCGTCCTTCATGCGGCCCAGGCGCAGGCAGCCCTGCAGGCCCAGCACGATCTCGGTCTGCATGTCGGCCAGCTTCTTCTGGATCAGCTGGTTGGCCGCCAGCGGCCGGCCGAACTGCCTGCGGTCCAGGGTGTACTGGCGCGCCGTGTGCCAGCAGAACTCGGCCGCGCCCAGGGCGCCCCAGGCGATGCCGTAGCGCGCCGAGTTCAGGCAGGTGAAGGGCCCCTTCAGGCCCGACACGCCCGGCAGCATCTGCGCCTCGTCCACCTCGACCTCGTCCATCACGACCTCGCCCGTGATCGAGGCGCGCAAGCCCACCTTGCCGTGGATGGGCGGGGCCGACAGGCCCTTCATGCCCTTTTCCAGGATGAAGCCGCGGATCCTGCCGTCGTGCTCGCCGCCCTGGCACTTGGCCCAGACCACGAAGACGTCGGCGATGGGCGAGTTGGATATCCACATCTTGCTGCCGCTCAGGCGGTAGCCGCCGCCGGCGTGCACCGCGCGCGTCTCCATGCCGCCGGGGTCGGAGCCGTGGTTGGGCTCGGTCAGGCCGAAGCAGCCTATCCACTGGCCGCTGGCGAGCTTGGGCAGGTACTTGCGCTTCTGCTCTTCGCTGCCGAAGGCGTGGATGGGCACCATCACCAGCGAGGACTGCACGCTCATCATCGAGCGGTAGCCCGAGTCCACGCGCTCGACCTCGCGGGCGATCAGGCCGTAGCTGACGTAGTTCAGGCCGGCGCCGCCGTATTCGGCGGGGATGGTGGGGCCGAGCAGCCCCAGCGCGCCCATCTCGCGGAAGATTTCCGGGTCGGTGTGCTCCTTGCGGAAGGCCTCGGTCACGCGCGGCATCAGCTTGTCCTGCGCGTAGGCCGCGGCGGCGTCGCGCACCATGCGCTCGTCCTCGCTGAGCTGGGCGTCGAGCAGGAGCGGGTCCTGCCACTGGAAGGCGGGGGATTCGGACATGGGGGTCTCCGGTATGAAGGTTCGTATGCGTGCGTGCGGCATGTGCCGGCTGGCGGCCAGGCCGGTCCGGGCAGGGGCGGGGCGATCCGGCCCCTGGTCCGGCGCGATCCCGGCCGCCGGCTCTCAGCCTCGCTCCTGCGCGGCTTCGCGTATGCGCGCAAGCGTGGTGGCCGGGCCGATGGCCTCCGGGTCGATCAGGCAGTGCAGGATGGCCGGCTTGCCGCTGGCCAGCGCCCGCTCGAAGGCGGGCGCGAACTGTTCGGTGGCTTCCACCCGTTCGCCGTGGCCGCCGAAGGCGCGGGCGTAGTCGGCGAAGTCGGGGTTGCGCAAGGCGGTGGCCGAGACCCGGCCGGGGTATTCGCGCTCCTGGTGCATGCGTATGGTGCCGTACATGCCGTTGTCGATCAGCACCACGATGATGGGCAGGCCGTACTGCACGGCGGTGGCGAACTCCTGGCCGTGCATCAGGAAGCAGCCGTCGCCGGCGAAGCACACCACCGTGCGGTCCGGGTGCAGGCGCTTGGCGCCCACGGCCGCGGGCAGGCCGTAGCCCATGGAGCCGGAGGTGGGCGCGAGCTGCGTGCCGTAGCGGCGGAAGCGATGGAAGCGGTGCAGCCAGGTGGCGTAGTTGCCCGCGCCGTTGGCCATGATGGCGTCGGCGGGCAGGACCTCGCCCAGGTAGCGCATGACCTCGCCCAGCTGCAGGCGGCCGGGGATGCGGATGCCGGCCGGGTCGCTCCAGGCCAGGTAGGACTCGCGCATGGCGGCGGTGTCGGCGGCCCAGGCTGGCGGGGCTTGCCGAATCGGCTGGCTCGACGGGCCGGCCCGGCCGGATTCGCCGGGATGGGCGGACTCGGCCGGCTGGCCGGATGGGGCGGGCCCGGGCAGGTCCTCCAGCGCCGCGCAGAAGGCCGCCGGCGTGGCATGGACGGCCAGCTCGGGCCGGTAGACGCGGCCCAGCTCGCCGCTGTCCGGGTGCACGTGCACCAGGCGCTGGCGCGGCACGGGGATGTCCAGCAGGCTGTACGACTGGCTGGGGACCTCCGACAGGCGCCCGCCCACCAGCAGCACCAGGTCGGCCTCTTCCACGCGGCGGCGCAGCGCCGGGTTGATGCCCAGGCCCACGTCGCCGATGTAGCAGTCGTGGTCGGCCGGGAACAGCATCTGGCGCCGGAACGACACCGCCACCGGCAGGCGCCAGCGGCCGGCGAAGGCGGCGAAGCGCTCCACCGCCCGCGCGTCCCAGCGCGAGCCGCCCAGGATGGCGACCGGCGCCCGCGCCCCGGCCAGCAGCGCGCGCAGGGCCTGCATGGACGCCGCGCCCGGCTCGGTCTCCACGGCCGCGTAGGGCGGCGCGTCGGCCACGCCGGCGGTCTCGGCCAGCATGTCCTCGGGCAGGGCGACCACCACCGGCCCGGGCCGGCCCGACGTCGCGACGTGGAAGGCGCGCGACACCAGTTCGGGGATGCGCGCCGCGTCGTCGATCTCGGTCACCCACTTGGCCTGGGTGCCGAAGACCGCGCGGTAGTCCATTTCCTGGAAGGCCTCGCGCTCGCGCATGCCGCGCTCGATCTGGCCCACGAACAGGATCAGCGGCGTGGAATCCTGGCTGGCGATGTGCACGCCGGCCATGGCGTTGGACGCGCCCGGCCCGCGCGTGGCCATGCAGATGCCGGGCCGGCCGGTGAGCTTGCCGTGCGCGTCGGCCATCATCGCCGCGCCGCCTTCCTGGCGGCACACGGTCACCGCGATGTCCGCGTCGTGCAGCGCGTCCAGCACCGCCAGATAGCTTTCGCCGGGCACGCAGAACACGTGGCCGACGCCGTGCGCGCGCAACTGGTCGACCAGGATCCGGCCGGCCGGGCGGGCAGGGGGTGTCGTCTCGGTCGTTGTCATCGTGCCCGCCAGGATAGTGTTCCTTGGCTGCACAATGCAATTGATAAAATTGCACAATCTATTGATTTGCGGGAACGTCGGCGCAGCGCCCGGCGCCGCGGCTCGCCATGCGCAACGGCGTTCCCAACCTCGCGGCCCTGCAGGCCTTCGAAGCCACGGCCCGGCTGGGCAGCTTTTCGCGCGCGGCCGAAGAGCTGTCCCTGACCCACAGCGCGGTCCACCGCCAGGTGGCCGGCCTGGAGGCCCGCCTGGGCGTGCAGCTGTTCACGCGGGTGCGCCGGCGCATCGTCCTGACCGACCCGGGCGCCGAATACGCCGGCCGCATCCGCCTGCACCTGGAGCAGATCGAGAAGGACACCTTCGGCCTGGTCAGCCGCACCGGCATGGGCCGCAGCATCCACATCGCTGTGCTGCCCACGCTGGCGGGCACCTGGCTGATCCCGCGCCTGCCGGGCTTCCAGCGCGCCCACCCGGACGTCACGGTCAGCCTGTCGCTGCGTACGCTGCCCTTCCAGTTCAAGGACCATCCCTTCGACGCGGCCATCTACCACGCCGACCACGTCTGGCCGGGCACCCACGGCGCCCTGCTGTTCCCGGAGCGCGAGCTGGTGCCGGTGTGCGCGCCGGCGCTGGCCGGGCGCGGCGGGCGGGGGGCGCAGGCGCTGGCGGGGATGACCCACCTGCACCTGGCCTCGCGGCCGGACGCCTGGCGGCAGTGGTATCACGCGGCCAGCGCGGCCTACGGCCCGCAGGCCGCGGGCGGGCCGCGCTACGAGCTCTTCAGCATGGTGATCGCGGCGGCGCGCGCCGGCCTGGGCGTGGGCCTGGTGCCGCGCTTCCTGGTGCAGCGGGAGCTGGACGCGGGCGAAGTGGCCATGCCGGCGGACGCGCCGCTGCCGGTGACGCAGGGGTATTTCTTCGGCTACCCGCAAAGGGAAGACCGGCCGGCGGCGCTGCGGGCCTTCGAGGCGTGGCTGCGGGCGCAGGCGCGGTGAGGCCTGCGCCGGCTCTCAAGGTCGTGGTGCCATCAGGCCCAGGGACGGTACGGTCGTCCTTGCTGCCAACGCGCCAAAGCCTGCGCCGGGGACAGTATCTCGGCCCCCGCGTCCGGCGCCGGGCCCAGCAGGTCGCGGTCGCCGCTGACCAGCCATTGCGCCTTGCCGTGCCGCAGTATGGACGAACACGTCATCGTCGGGATCGCGGCGATAGCGCGGCGCTGATCAGGACGTTGGCGTCTATGACGGCGCGCTCAATCCTCATCGGCCAGCAGCCGTGCCAGTTGCTCGTCCGTCAGGCCACTGGCGGCGGCTTCTTCCGCGCTCCGCTTCAGGGTATGGCGCAGGCGGCCGGCGTAGAAGGCACGCATCGCGTCGTAGTCTTCGGCGGACACCATCACCCCTGCCACGCGATCGTCAGCGAAACACCACCGTCCGGTGCCCGTTGAGCAGGATGCGGTGCTCGACGTGGCTGCTGACCGCCCGCGCCAGCACCAGCGACTCCACGTCGCTGCCCACCTGGGCCAGGTCCTGCGCGCTCATCGCGTGGTCCACCCGCTGGATGTCCTGCTCGATGATGGGGCCTTCGTCCAGGTCCGGCGTCACGTAGTGCGCCGTCGCGCCGATCAGCTTCACGCCCCGCGCATGCGCCTGGTGGTAGGGCCGCGCGCCCTTGAAGCTGGGCAGGAAGCTGTGGTGGATGTTGATCGCGCGGCCTTCCAGCGCCCGGCATAGCCCGGGCGACAGGATCTGCATGTAGCGGGCCAGCACCACCAGGTCGATGCGCTCGCGCTCGACCAGCTCCAGCAGCCGGGCTTCCTGCGCGGCCTTGTTGTCCGCATCGACCGGCAGGTAGTGGAAGGGGATGCCGTAGGACCCGGCCAGCGCCTCGTGGTCGCGGTGGTTGGAGACGATGGCCGCCACGTCCGCGCGCAGCTGGCCGCTGCGGGTGCGGAACAGCAGGTCGTTCAGGCAGTGGCCCTGGCGGCTGACCAGGATCAGCAGGCGGGCCTGGCGGCGCGGGTCGTGCACTTCCCACTGCATCGCGTATTCCTGCGCCAGGGCTTCGATGCGGCGGCGCAGCCCGGCCACCGGCTCGGCCGCCGGCAGGTCGAAGTGCACGCGCAGGAAGAAGCGGCCGGTCTCCTCGTCGCCGAACTGCTGGGCGTCCAGGATGTTGCATTGCAATTCGTAGAGCAGGCCGCTGACGCGAAAGACGATGCCCGTGCGGTCCGGGCAGGAAAGCGTCAGGATGTAGTCGTTGTGCTGCATGGCTGGGTGTCGTCCTGTCGGTCTTGTCGTTTCGTCGTCTGCATCGGGTCCGCCGGGCGGCCCGCCGGCGGCGCGGGTTTCAGCCCGGGGATTTCACGTCGGCGCGCCGCCGCTCATGGAGTCCTGGCGATGGGATAGCTGGGCGTCAGGTCGAAGCCGCCGGCGTGGTAGACCAGGGGCAGGGCGTCGCTGTGCGCGCAGCGCTCGACCTCGCCCACCAGGATGACGTGGTCGCCTTCGTGGTAGCGGCTGCGGTTGTGGCATTCGAACCAGGCCGCGGTGGGACCGGCCAGCATGGGCGTGCCGCCGGGCGCGTGCGCCAGGGGCTGGCCGGCGAAGCGGTCGGCCGCGCTGCCGCTGGCGAAGCGGCGCGCCAGCTCCGATTGCCCGGCGGACAGCACGTTGACGACGTAGCGCGCGCAGCTCTCGAACACCGGCAGCGAGGTGGATGAGCGCGACAGGCTCCACAGCACCAGCGGCGGGTCCAGCGAGACCGAATTGAAGGAGCTGACCGTCAGCCCGACCGGCTGGCCGCCCGGCAGGCAGGCGGTGACCACGGTGACGCCGGTGGCGAACCGGCCCAGCGAGCTGCGGAAATAGGATGCGTCGAAATCGGGGGAACGGGCTGGCATGCTGCAAGCGGGCCGGGCGCGCCTCAGGGGGAAAGACGGACGATGGCCCAGCCCGCGCCGTCCCGGCGGTAGGCCAGCCGGTCGTGCAGGCGCGAGGGGCGGCCCTGCCAGAACTCGAACGACTCGGGCCGCACGCGGTAGCCGCCCCAGTGCTCGGGACGGGGCGGGTCGTCGCCGTAGCGGGCGCGGAACTCGGCCTCGCGCGCTTCGAGTTCGGCGCGGGTGACGGGCTCGCTCTGGCGCGAGGCCCAGGCGCCGATGCGCGAGGCGGGCGGGCGGCTGTGGAAGTAGGCGTCGGACTCGGCCGCCGACACGCGCTCGACCGGGCCTTCGATGCGCACCTGGCGCTCCAGCGGCTGCCAGAAGAACAGCAGGCTGGCCCAGGGCCGGTCGGCCAGTTCGCGGCCCTTGCGCGACAGATAGTTGGTGTAGAAGACGAAGCCGTCGGCGTCGTAGCCCTTGAGCAGGACGATGCGCGCCGACGACCGGCCGTCGGCATCGGCGGTGGCCAGCGTCATGGCGGTGGGCTCGGGCACCTGCGCGGCCTGCGCCTGCTCGAACCAGGCCGAGAACTGCGCGACGGGGTCGGCGGCGGCGCTGTCTTCCAGCAGCACGAATTTCTGGTAGGTCTGGCGCAGGTCGGCGATGGACATGTTGCGGGCCGGGCGGGTCGGGAAAGGGAAGCCGCCAGTGTAACGCCCCCGGGAGGCGGCCGGGCCGAGCCTACCTGTGTTCCCCCGGCCGGTCCTCCGCCTCCAGCCGGCGGGCCAGGGCTTCCAGGCGGGCGTCGTGGATGCCGGCCGCGCGCAGGGCCGTGGCGGTGGCCGTGACGTAGTCCGTGCAGGGCCCGTAGCGGCCGGCGGCGCGGCGCACGATGGCCAGCACCTCGTCCTCGGGCAGGGTGCCGACGTAGCCGGGGTTGTCGCGGTTCATCACGAAGACCAGCGCCCGCACCCGGCCCTCGCGGGTGTCGCAGTCCAGCCAGCGCGGCAGGTAGGCGCCGGTGGACATCTCGCGGTCCCACAGGGGCGGGAAGATGTGCGGCACCGCGGCGCCCGGCAGGCGGTAGACCACGCCGCGGCAGGAGCCGCCGCGGTCCAGGCCGAACACCAGCCCGGGGCATTCCGGGGTGCCGCGGTTGACCCGCGACCACAGGCACAGCGCGCGGTGGTGGCCGTGCAGGGTGGCCAGGCGGCGCTCGGCGTAGTCGAAGTCGGGGCGCCAGATCAGCGAGCCGTAGGCGTAGATCCAGACGTCCTCGTGCTCGCGCCAGTGGGCCAGGGCCTCGCGCAGCGAGGCCTGGCGTTCTTCCAGCGTCCACAGACGGAAGGGGATGCCGGCCGGGGCGGCGGCCGCGTCATCGCTTGCCGGCCTCGGCGCCGCGACGACGCCCGGGCGTTCGTCCACCCGCTTATTCATGCGGCACCTGCGTTTCCGTATCGGCGCCCGTGCGCCGGTTGAGCCAGACCCCGGTGCCCAGCAGCAGGGCGTAGGCCCAGAACAGCGGCGTCACGCCGATGGCCGCGCCCAGCGCGCCGAAGGCCAGCGGCAGGCTGACCTGCGAGCCGTTGACCAGCGCCAGCCGCATGCCGAAGGCCTCGGCCGCGCGGCCGGGCGGGGCGTGCTGGTGCAGCAGGGCCAGGATGCTGGGCTGGCTGCAGCCCAGCGCCAGCCCCAGCAGGAAGGACAGCGCCATCAGCGCGCCCACCTCGGTGAACAGCGGGTAGACCAGGAAGTTCAGCGCCGAGCCGCCCATCGCCACCCGCACCAGCGACCAGGGGCGCACGCGCCGCTGGATGGCGGGCAGGGCCAGCCGGATCACGAAGGTGGCCGTGGCGAAGCTGGCCAGGATCACGCCTATGGTGGTGGCCGACAGGCCGATCGACACCCCGAACAGCGGCACGATGAAGGTGTGCGTGTCCCAGGCCCCGGACAGCATCATGTTGGCGACCAGCACGCGGCGCAGCCCGGGCACGGCCAGCAGGTCGGCCACGCGCGGCGGCGGGCCGCCGCCGCCGCTGGCCGGGGGCGCGGGCGGCAGCAGCCGGCCGTTCAGGCGGCGCAGGGCTTCCAGCGACAGCAGCGGGCCCAGGGACAGCAGGCCGAAGGCCATGCGGAAGCCCAGGTGGTCGATGGCCAGCCCGGTCGCCAGCGGCCCGCAGAAGCCGGAGATCGCCAGCGCCAGCGACATCCACGAGAAATTGCGCAGCCGGGCGTCGGCGTCGCCGTGGCCGAGCTGGTTCTGGGTGGCCACCTGCTGCAGGGTGAAGCCCAGGCCGATGCAACAGCCCCCGAGCAGCAGGCTGGGCACGGCCAGCCAGACGAAGGGCAGCAGGGTGCCGATGGACACCAGCCAGACGCCCACGCGCAGCGGCCGCTGCACCCCCACGCGGTCGATCAGCCGCCCGGCGCGCACCGAGGACAGCATGGGCAGCAGGGCGAACACCGCCACCAGCAGGCCCACCGTGAGCGTGGACAGGCCCATGTTCAGCCCCGCCAACGAGACCGCCACCCGGCCGCCCGTCAGGGCGATGTGGTTGAGCGAGGACAGCGCGCATAGCAGGACGGCGCCCGAGACGGCGGGCGAAGGCTGGGCAGAAGGGGGATCGGGCAGCTTGGACACGGTGCTAAGCCGCTATTGTGTGCCCGCCCCGGCGGCTTGTCGAGGGCCGGGTCCACGTAGAATGGCGGCTGGCCGCGGCGGCCCGCCGCCGTTCCCGACCGCAAGATTCGCCCATGAAATCCATCCCCGACAAGCGCATCCGCTACGGCCTGGCGGCCCTGGCCCTGGTGGCCGCCGTGCTGGCGGCCCGCTGGCTGTTCTTCCGGCCGCCCGAGGCGCCGCGCTACGCCACCGCGCCGGTCGCCGTGGCCGACCTGGAGGACGCCGTGCTCGCCAGCGGCGAGCTGGAGGCCTACCAGCAGGTCAGCGTGGGCGCCCAGGTGTCCGGCCAGCTCAAGTCGCTCAAGGTGAAGCTGGGCGACCGCGTCACCCGCGGCCAGCTGGTGGCCGAGATCGATTCCATGACGCAGCAGAACGACCTGCGCGACGCCCAGGCCGCCCTGGAAACCGTGCGCGCCCAGAAGCGCGCCCGCCTGGCCACGCTGCGCCAGGCCGAGCTGGCCTTCCGCCGCCAGCAGTCCCTGCTGGCCCAGGATTCCACCGCGCGCGAGGCCTACGAGTCCGCCCAGGCCACGCTGGACGTCACCCGCGCCGAGATCGCCCAGCTCGACGCCCAGATCGCCCAGGCCGAGATCCAGGTGGACACCGCCAAGGTCAACCTGGGCTACACCCGGATCACCTCGCCCATGGACGGCATGGTGGTGGCCATCGTCACGCGCGAGGGGCAGACCGTCAGCGCGATCCAGAGCGCGCCCACCATCATCAAGGTGGCCCAGGTGGACACCATGACGGTCAAGGCGCAGATCTCCGAGGCCGACGTGGTGCGGGTGCGGCCGGGCCAGAAGGTCTACTTCACCATCCTGGGCGAGCCCGACCGCCGCTATTACGCCGAGCTGCGCGCCATCGAGCCGGCGCCCGACTCCATCATGCAGGAGGACAACGCCAATTCGCTGATGGCGTCCTCGTCCAGCCAGTCCACCAGCGCCGCGGTCTACTACAACGGCCTGTTCGACGTGCCCAACCCGGACGAGAAGCTGCGCATCTCCATGACCGCCCAGGTCAGCATCGTCCTGGCCGAGGCCGCGCAGTCGCTGGCCGTGCCGTCGGCGGCGCTGGGCGCGCGCGACGCCGACGGGCGCTATGCGGTGCGCGTGGTCGACGGCGAGGGCGCGGCCAGCGAGCGCAAGGTGTCGATAGGCATCAACAACAACGTATCGGCCCAGGTGCTGGACGGCCTGAAGGAGGGCGAGCGCGTGGTCATCGGCGAACTGCCGGCCGGCGCGCCGGCGGCCGCGCCCGGGCCGCGGGGCTGAGATGAAGGCCCCCCCCTACGCGCTGACGCGCGCCCCCCAGGGGGCGGCACTGGCGGCCCGGCAAAGCCGGCTCCGCTGTGCCCTGGGTCGAGCGGCAGCCTTTCATATGGCGCAGGTGGTACGCAGCGCCATGGACAGCTGACATGCCTTTGCTAGCGCTGCGCGGCCTGCGCCGCGAGTTCCCGGCCGGCGAGCAGACCATCGCCGTGCTCAAGGACGTGAGCCTGGCCATCGAGGCGGGCGAGATGGTCGCCATCGTCGGCGCCTCGGGCTCGGGCAAGTCCACGCTGATGAACATCCTGGGCTGCCTGGACCGGCCCACGCGCGGCGCCTACCTGGTGGGCGGGCGCGACACCGCCGAGCTCGACGCCGACGAGCTGGCGCGGCTGCGGCGCGAGCACTTCGGCTTCATCTTCCAGCGCTACCACCTGCTGCCCGACCTGACGGCCGTGGGCAACGTGGAGGTGCCCGCCGTCTACGCCGGCAGCCCGCGCGGCCGGCGGCGCGAGCGCGCCGCGGCGCTGCTGGCCCGGCTGGGCCTGCAGGACCGCGGCGGCCACCGGCCCAGCCAGCTGTCCGGCGGCCAGCAGCAGCGCGTGAGCATCGCCCGCGCGCTGATGAACGGCGGCCAGGTGATCCTGGCCGACGAGCCCACCGGCGCCCTGGACACCCAGACCGGCCAGGAGGTGTTGCGCATCCTGGAGGAGCTGAACGCGGCCGGCCATACGGTGGTGATCGTCACCCACGACATGGAAGTGGCCAGCCATGCCCGGCGCATCATCGAGATCCGGGACGGGGAGATCCATGCGGATCGCAAGGCGGAGCCTGCGGCGCAGGCGCTGGCGGCTGCGGGCAGCGCGGAAGCGGCCACCGCCGGCGGGATCGCAGAGGGCGCGGCCGCCGCGCACGCCGCGCCGGACCGGGCATCGTCCACTGCGCCGCGCGCCGCTGCCGCCCCTGCCGCCACCCGCCGCGCCGGCCTGCGCGCCGCGGCCGACCGCCTGGGCGAGGCGCTGCGCATGGCGACCCTGGCCATGCGCTCGCACCTGCTGCGCACCTGCCTGACCATGCTGGGCATCGTCATCGGCATAGCCGCCGTGGTGTCCGTGGTGGCGCTGGGGGAGGGCTCGCGGCAGAAGATCCTGCAGGACATCAGCGCCATCGGCACCAACACCATAGACGTCTACCCGGGCCGCGACTTCGGCGACGAGAAGGCCGCTTCCATCCGCACCCTGGTGCCGGCCGACGCCGACGCGCTGGCGCGCCAGTCCTACGTGGACAGCGTCACGCCCGGGGTCACCAGCTCGTCCACCCTGCGCTACCGCAACGTCTCGCTGGCGGCCACCATCAACGGCGTGGGCGAACAGTATTTCCGCGTGCGCGGCATGCAGATGGCCGGCGGCCTGCCCTTCGACGCCGCCGCCGTGCAGCGCAGCTCGCAGGAGGTCGTCATCGACGAGAACACCCGCGACGCGCTCTTCCCGCACGAGGACCCCATCGGCCGCATCATCCTGCTGGCCAACATGCCGGCGCGCGTGATCGGCGTGGCGCGCAAGCAGGACAGCGCCTTCGGCGGCTCGCGCGACACGCTCAACGTCTGGGTGCCCTACACCACGGCGCTCGGCCGCCTGCTCGGCCAGCAGCACCTGCGCAGCATCACCGTGCGGGTCAGCGACGACGTGCCCACCGCCATCGCCGAGAAAAGCATCGTCGAGCTGCTGACCCGGCGCCACGGCATCAAGGACTTCTTCGTCTTCAACACCGACGCGATCCGCCGCACGGTGGAAAGCACCACCGCCACCCTGACGCTGCTGGTGGCCATGATCGCCCTGATCTCGCTGATCGTGGGCGGCATCGGCGTGATGAACATCATGCTGGTGTCGGTCACCGAGCGCACCGGCGAGATCGGCGTGCGCATGGCCGTGGGCGCGCGGCGCAGTGACATCCGCAACCAGTTCCTGATCGAGGCGGTGCTGGTCTGCCTGCTGGGCGGCCTGCTGGGCATCGGCCTGTCGCTGGGCATAGGCGTGCTGTTCGACCAGGCGGGCACGGGCTTCCGGATGATTTATTCCCCGGCGTCCATGGTGGCCGCCTTCCTGTGCTCGACGCTGATCGGCGTGGTGTTCGGCTTCCTGCCGGCGCGCAACGCGGCGCGGCTGGACCCGGTGCAGGCGCTGGCGCGGGAGTAGGCTCCTGGGCCGCCGGGCCGGGGCCGGGCCGGCGGAGCGGGGCAGGCATCGGGGCAGCCGGCCGGGGCCCGGGCGTGGGAAAATGCCGGCCATGCCTACGACGCCCGTTCCCGCTCTTTCACCCTTTGCCAGCCCCAGCGCCCAGGGTGGCGCCGGGACGGACGTTCCCGCTTTTGCCGCGGCTGGCGCCGACGACGCCGACCTCGACCGCCGCTTCGGCGGCCTGGCCCGCTTGTACGGGCCGCAGGCGGGCGCCCGCCTGCAGGCCGCGCGCGTGGCCGTGGTGGGCCTGGGCGGGGTCGGCTCCTGGACGGCCGAAGCCCTGGCGCGCTGCGGCGTGGGCGCGCTGACGCTCGTCGACCTGGACCAGGTGTCCGAATCCAACGTCAACCGCCAGCTGCACGCGCTGTCCGGCACGCTGGGCCAGGCCAAGGTGGACGCCATGGCCGAGCGGGTGCGCGGCATCAACCCGGCCTGCGACGTGCGCCGCATCGACGACTTCGTCGCGCCGGACAACGCGGCGCAACTGCTGGACGCCGGCCTGGACGTCATCGTCGACTGCGCCGACCAGGCCGCCGCCAAGATCGCCATGATCCTGCTCGCGCGCGAGCGCGGCCAGGGCCTGGTGGTGTGCGGCGGCGCCGGCGGCAAGACCGACCCGCTGGCCCTGCGCGCCGGCGACCTGTCCCAGGCCAGCCACGACGCCCTGCTGGCCAAGCTGCGCAACACTCTGCGCCGCCATCACGGCTACCCCCGGCCCTCGCAGCGCGCCGGCAAGCCGCACGGCCGCATCCCGCGCATGGGCGTGCGCGCGCTGTGGATAGACCAGCAGGCCATCCTGCCCCAGGCCTGGCTGGCCGCCCGCGAGGCCGAGGACGCCGTCGGCGCCCAGGTCCCCGCGCCGGCCCCGCAGGGCCTGTCCTGCGCCGGCTACGGCTCGGTGGTCATGGTCACCGCCGCCATGGGCATGGCCGCGGCCAACGAGGCGGTGCGGCACATCCTGGCCGCGGGCTGAGAAGCCGCCGCCGTCTTGCCTCCGTGGCCTCTCCTGCGATCCTCCCGCGGCCATCTTGCCCATGCGGAGATTAAGCCCCATAATCTCCGCATGAAATGCGGAGATTGG
>Ga0182738_1002545_pt1 | contig 21543 bp, 22 predicted proteins | sample eDN5th30CBELigMG_FD_128876 | JGI IMG/M metagenome (GOLD analysis project Ga0182738, IMG submission 128876) | Enriched Miracle-Growth compost microbial communities from Emeryville, California, USA - eDNA 5th pass 30_C BE-Lig MG (version 2)... ... | reverse complement strand
TCATCCAGCACGATACCCTTGCCGCGAACGTAAATGAGGGTATTGGCGGTTCCGAGGTCGATCGCCATGTCGGTGGAAAAGTAGCTACGAAGGAATCCGAACATGGGCGCTCAGTAATAAAAGATAAAGAGGAAATCCGTCAGCCCAGGCAGCCGACCAGCGCAACATGGGCGCCAAAATTTGACCAACGAATTAAACCAGCAATGATAACTTATAATTGGCTCTTGATTAGCGCAAAAAGCAGCATATTATTTTATGTAACGGCGCTTCCCGCCTCGCGCCGCGCATGCTTGCCGCACTGCCGCCCAACCTCATACTTCGTCTCGCAAAGCCATGTCTATCACCGAGCATGACGTGAACCGCATCGCGCGGCTCGCCCGCATCGAACTTTCGCCCGAGCAAAGCGCCCGGACACAACATGAACTGAACGGCATACTGGAACTCATCGCGCAGCTCCAGGCCGTGGACACCTCGGGCATCGAGCCCATGGCCCATCCCTTGTCGGCGCACCAGGACATCCACCTGCGCCTGCGGCCCGACGTGGCATGGCCCACGCACACGGAAGCGGAGCGCAAGGCCTTGATGGCCAACTCCCCTGCCCGCCACGACAGCCTGTTCCTGGTCCCCACGGTTATCGAATAAGCGATCCCAAGCATGCCCCTGCATAACGAATTTGACAGCATCGCCTCTCTACGCGAAGCACTGCGCGCCGGCCGCATCAGCGCCCGCGAGCTGGCAGCCAGCGCCCTCGAGGCAGCCCATGCCCATGCCGACCTGAATGCGTTTCTGCACATCGACGACGACCTGACCCTGGCCGAAGCCGACGCAGCCGACCGCCTGCTGGCGCAGGGCGCGCAAGCCCCCGCCCTGGCCGGCATACCCATTGCCCACAAAGACCTCTTTGTCACCCAGGGCTGGCGGACCACCGCCGCCAGCAAGATGCTGGCCCAGTACAAAAGCCCCTTCGATGCCACAGTGGTCAGCCGCCTGCAGCATGCCGGCGCGGTGTCCCTGGGCAAGCTCAATTGCGACGAGTTCGCCATGGGCTCGGGCAATGAAAACTCGGCCTTTGGCCCCACCCGCAACCCCTGGGACCCCGAAGCGGTGCCTGGCGGCTCCTCGGGCGGCTCGGCGGCCGCCGTCGCGGCAGGCCTGGCAATGGGCGCCACAGGCACAGATACCGGCGGATCGGTGCGCCAGCCTTCGGCCCTTTGCGGCGTGAGCGGCATCAAGCCAACCTACGGCACAGTGTCGCGCTACGGCATGATCGCCTATGGCTCCAGCCTGGACCAGGCAGGCCCCATTGCACGCCACGCGCGTGACCTGCTCGAGCTTCTCGACCCCATGAGCGGTTTCGATCCACGCGACGCAACCAGTCTCGAAACCTGCGACGGCCAGAAAAACGAGCCCGGACGCATCCACGCCCAGTTTGCATCGGCCGCCCAAACGTATGAAGCCGCCGGCAGCCAGCCGCTGAAGGGCCTGCGCATCGGCGTGCCCGGCGAGTTCTTTGGCACGGGGCTCGCACCCGACGTCGCCGCCGCCGTCGAGGCCGCGCTGGTCACCTTTGAATCACTGGGCGCGGAACGCGTTGCCATCTCGCTGCCCCGCACCGAGCTGGCCATCCCCACCTATTACGTCATCGCCCCAGCGGAGGCGTCCAGCAATCTGTCCCGCTACGACGGCGTACGCTACGGCCATCGTGCGGAACAGTACGGCGACCTGGGCGAGATGACGAGCCGCTCACGCACCGAGGGCTTTGGCCCCGAGGTACTGCGCCGCATCATGGTGGGCACCTATGTGCTGTCCCATGGCTATTACGACGCCTACTATCTGCAGGCCCAGCGCGTGCGGCGCATGATCGTCAACGACTTCCAGCAGGCCTTTGCCGGGCAATGCGATGTCATCATGGGGCCGGTCACGCCCACGGTTGCCAAGCGCATCGGCGACAACCGGGAAGATCCCGTCGCCGACTGGCTGGCCGATATCTACACGCTGGGCGTCAGCCTGGCCGGCCTGCCCGCCATGTCCGTTCCCTGCGGCTTCGGCGGATCGGGCAAGCCGCTGCCGGTCGGCCTGCAGATCATCGGCAACTACTTCAGCGAAGGCCGCCTCCTGGCGCTGGCCGACCGCTTCCAGCAAGCCACCGACTGGCACCAACGCAAACCGGAACACGCATAATGGAATGGGAAATCGTCATCGGGCTGGAAACTCATACCCAGCTTTCCACGCAATCCAAGATCTTCTCTGACAGCAGCACACGCTTCGGGGCCGAGCCCAACACCCAGGCCAACGAGGTCGACATGGCGCTGCCCGGCAGCCTGCCCGTGCTGAACAAGGGCGCGGTGGAACGCGCCATCCAGTTCGGGCTTGCGGTAGGCGCCCAGGTCGCGCCGCTGTCCATCTTTGCGCGCAAGAACTATTTCTACCCTGACCTGCCGAAAAACTACCAGATCAGCCAATACGAAATACCTGTCGTGCAGGGAGGCAGCATCTCTTTCTTCGTTGACGGGGTGGAGAAAACCGTCAATCTGACCCGCGCCCACCTTGAAGAAGACGCCGGCAAGTCGCTGCACGAAGACTTCACAGGCCCGCACGGGGAATCATCCACCGGCATCGACCTCAACCGCGCGGGCACGCCGCTGCTGGAAATCGTCTCCGAGCCGGAAATGCGCTCGGCAGCCGAGGCTGTGGCCTACGCCCGTGCGCTGCACAGCCTGGTGGTCTGGCTGGGCATCTGCGACGGCAACATGCAGGAAGGCTCCTTCCGCTGCGACGCAAACGTATCCGTGCGCCCCAAGGGCCAGAAAGAATTCGGCACCCGCAGTGAAATCAAGAACGTCAACTCCTTCCGCTTCCTGGAGCGCGCCATCCTGTTCGAGGCGCGCCGCCAGATCGAGCTCATCGAGGACGGCGGCACCGTCGTCCAGGAAACCCGCCTGTACGATGCCGACCGCGACGAAACCCGCAGCATGCGCAGCAAGGAAGACGCTCACGATTACCGCTACTTCCCCGATCCCGACCTGCCTCCGCTGGTCATCGCACCCGAATGGGTCGAACAGGTTCGCGCCGCCATGCCCGAGCTGCCACGCCACAAACGCGAGCGCTTCGAGCGGGAGCTTGGGCTGACCGCCTACGACGCCGCACAACTCACCATGGATCGCGACACCTCCGACTACTTCGAGCGCACAGCCGCCGCCCTGCCCCAGGGGCAGGCCAAGCTGGCCGCCAACTGGGTACTGGGCGAGGTCTCCGCCGCCTTGAACCGCGAGGAGCGCGAGATCGGAGCATGCCCGGTCAAGCCAACCGCCCTGGCCAGCCTGATCGCACGCATCATCGATGGCACGATTTCCAACAAGATTGCCCGCGAAGTGTTCACCGCCATGTGGTCCGGCGAGCAGGGCAGCGATGCCGATGCCATTATCGAGGCGCGCGGCCTGAAGCAGATCAGCGACACGGGTGCCATCGGCGCCATGATCGACGAGGTGCTGGCCGCCAACCCGGCTGCCGTCGAAGAATACCGTGCCGGCAAGCAGAAGGCGTTCAATTCGCTGGTCGGACAGGTCATGAAAGCCGCCAAAGGCAAGGCCAACCCGCAGCAGGTCAACGATCTGCTCAAGCAGAAGCTGGGCTGACACCCAGGCCCTTGCGCTTATGAAAACGCCGGCTTGCGCCGGCGTTTCAGGCTGCGGGCAAGCCCTCGCGTCCAACCGAGGGCTTCTTCATCATTGGCGGACGCCAAGAGAACCGGCCACCAGTCTTATCTGGCGCGCGGCCAGCGTCGGCGACGCTCAGCTTACCCCGTATTTTGCGCGGTAGGCGGCAACGGACTCGCGATGCTCGGCCAGCGCGGGATCGTCCTTGAGCAATGCCATGATGTCGTTCAACGAGGCGATGCTGACCACAGGCATGCCGTAGGTCGCAGCAACATCCTGGACGGCGGAATGGGCCGAGAGCGCATCGTCCGCGCCTGCCCGCTCCATGCGATCAAGCGCAATCAGCACAGCGGCTGGCTCGGCGCCCGCCTGGCGGATCAGCTCGACAGACTCGCGCACCGAGGTGCCAGCGGTAATCACATCATCAATGATGACAACCCGCCCTTGCAGCGGCGCGCCCACCAATGTGCCGCCTTCGCCGTGATCCTTGGCTTCCTTGCGGTTAAAGGCAAACGGTACATCGCGCCCGCCCATGCCTGGATGCGAGGCCAGCGCCACCGCCGTGGTGGCGGCCAGCGGGATGCCCTTGTAGGCCGGCCCGAACAACATGTCGAACTGCAAACCCGCATCCACCAGCGCCTGGGCATAGAAACCCGCGAGACGCCCCACCGAACCGCCCGTGTTGAACAGGCCGGCATTGAAAAAATAAGGGCTCATGCGGCCAGACTTGACCTTGAAGCTGCCAAAGCGCAGGACGCCCTGCTCAAGAGAAAAGCGCACGAACTGCGTGCGGTTGGAAGAATCGCTCATGTTGTCTTTCAGGGAGAGTCCGGATGGGTAGCAAGGCAGCCATTTTACCCGCATATGGGCACCGCCCCGGACACGCGGCGGGCGATGCCCAACAGACACGCCGACCGCCCCAGGGCATTGGCATGGATGCGGGGCCAACACCAGCATCGTGATTGCACCCTCATCGGTGGCAGTGTCCGGCTTGCACGCGCATAGGCGACAATGCCTGACCGTCAGACCCGGTAGGCGCGCTCATCCTTCCCCACACAAGGAGATTTGCCGCGCACCGTGCCAAGGGGCGCCAGCCCCCAAAAGTGTTGCCAGATTGTCTCCATTACCCATCTTCGGGGGGAATGGCTATATTTTCCACCCTGCTTACACTACACTTGGCTGGCGATACCGCATTGAATCGCACACGATCAACTTCACGGGGATCACGCATGGACACCAACGCTTGCACAATCTGGACACCGCGCATACTCAGCATCCTGCGCATCGTCAGCGGCTACTTGCTCTTTATCCATGGCACAGCCAAGCTTTTCGGCACACCGCACGTTGCCATGTTCGACGGCCTGCAGCTGGCATCTTTATACGGCGTGGCGGCGATCATAGAGCTGGTTTTCGGCGCTCTGCTCATCATTGGCCTGTTCACCCGCATTTCCGCATTTATCGCATCGGGCTTCACCGCCGCGGCCTATTTCATCGGCCATGCGGCAGCCAAAGGCAGCCTGCTGCTGCCCATCCTCAACGGCGGCGAAACCGCCGTGCTGTTCTGCTTTGTGTTCTTCTATATTTTCTTTGCCGGTCCCGGCCCCTGGAGCGTGGACGCCCTGCGCAAGAAAAACTGACCCTGGGCCGCCAACAGCCGGCCTTCCCCGCCTGGCCGCCGCCGGGCATGCCTGGTCTGCTTTCCCGAGCAGGCCAGGCCGCAATGTTTCCTCGCACACATACATGGGTTACGATTCCTGATCCGCGACCCATACCCTCGATCACACCATGCTCCGAGTCATCTCCGCCAACCTCAACGGCATACGCTCCGCTGTCAACAAAGGCTTTCTGAACTGGCTGCCTCTGCAAAAAGCAGATTTCGTCTGCATGCAGGAGCTCAAAGCCCAGGCCGACAACCTGACCGAAGCGATGATGAACCCCGACGGGTATTACGGCTACTTCCACTATGCCGAGAAAAAGGGCTACAGCGGCGTGGGCATTTATGCCCGCCAGCAGCCACAGCAGGTCATCGTGGGCCTGGGGGTGCCCGAGATCGACGCCGAGGGCCGCTATCTGGAGCTGGTCTACGATACCTTGTCCATTATCTCCGTTTACCTCCCGTCAGGGTCCAGCGGCGATCATCGGCAAGCGGCCAAGTATGTATTCATGGAGCATTTCTTTGCCCACCTGGAGCAGCTTGCCGCCTGTGGCCGGCGGGTCATCCTGTGCGGAGACTGGAACATTGCGCACAAGGAAATCGACCTCAAGAACTGGAAGGGCAACCTGAAGAACAGCGGCTTTCTGCCCGAGGAGCGCGCCTGGCTGACCCGCGTCTTCGACGAAATCGGCTGGGCCGATGTCTACCGGAGCCTGCACCCGGACGCCACCGGCGAGGCTTACACCTGGTGGAGCAACCGGGGCCAGGCCTGGGCAAAGAATGTCGGGTGGCGTATCGACTACCAGATTGCCACCCGCGATATCGCCGCCACCGCCAAGGCAGCCGCGATCTACAAAGAAGAGCGCTTCAGCGATCACGCGCCGCTCACCATCGATTACGACACCACGCTATAGGCGAAGCAACCCGCTTCCGCCTGCAACCCCAAAGGACACCGCAAGATGAGCGACCTGTCTGCATTTCCCATTACCCGCAAATGGCCGGCGCAGCACCCTGACCGCATCCAGCTGTATTCGCTTCCGACGCCCAATGGCGTCAAGGTTTCCATCATGCTCGAGGAAACCGGCCTTCCCTACGAAGCGCATCTTGTCAGCTTCGACCGGAATGAGCAGAATTCGCCCGAATTTCTCTCGCTCAACCCCAACAACAAAATACCCGCCATTCTTGATCCCGACGGCCCCGATGGCAAACCCTTGCCACTGTTTGAATCAGGGGCGATCCTGGTCTATCTGGCGGCAAAGTCCGGGCAATTCATGCCCCAGGACATCTCCCAACGCTATCAAGCCCTGCAATGGCTCATGTTCCAGATGGGCGGCATAGGCCCCATGTTCGGCCAAGTTGGCTTCTTCCACCGCTTTGCGGGGAAGGAATATGAAGACAAGCGCCCGCGCGACCGCTATATCAACGAGTCGCGCCGGCTGCTGGGCGTGCTTGACGGCCATCTGGAAGGCCGCCAATGGATCATGGGCGATGACTACTCCATCGCCGACATCGCCACATTTCCCTGGATCCGCAACCTGATCGGCTTCTACGAGGCAGGCGATCTCGTCGGCTTCAGCGATTTTTCCAATGTCAGCCGCTGCCTGGAAGCCTTTGTGGCACGGCCAGCCGTGCAAAAAGGCCTGAATATCCCGCCTCGAGGCTAAGGCGACCTCAGCGGCAAGCAGCCCTCCCCGAGATCCGGTCTCGCCGGGAGGCGCTGCGGCTGCCCAAAGGCTTCGAGGGGGCAAGCCCCCTCCCAAGGGTCAGGTCTCGCCGGGCGACCTGTCCAGCGCTTCAATCTCGGCACGCCGCAGGCGCAGCATCGCCAAGCCCGGCAAGGCGATGGCGATCGTCACCACAAAAAAGCCCGGCCACCCCAACGCCTCGACCAGCGGCGGCGTCAACGGGCCAGCGAGATACGTGCGGCCTACCGCGGACAGCGCCGAGAGCAGCGCAAACTGTGTGGCGGAAAACTCCTGCTTGCACAAGGCCATCAGCAGGGCCACGAAAGCCGCCGTACCCAGGCCGCCACAGAGGTTTTCCACGGCAACGACCACGGCCATCGAATACAGATGCGGCGGGGTCACCGCCAGCACCCAGTAGCCGAAATTGGACAAGGCCTGCAGGATGCCGAACACCATCAGTGAGCGGTACAGCCCAAGCCGCGCCATGATGGAGCCACCTGCCAGGGCACCCACAATGGTTGCCGCCAGGCCAAATACCTTGTTGATCGATCCCACCTCGGTCGCAGTAAAGCCCGCGCCGCGAAGCAGGAAAGTCGTGGACAGCGCGCCGGCAAATGCATCGCCCAGCTTGTACAGGATGATGAGCACCAGAATGGACCAGGCGCCATGGCGACGGAAGAAATCGGCCAGCGGCTCGGCAACCGCCTTGGCCAGCGTCGGCGGCGCGGCCGAGACAACCTCAGGCTCTGGCGCCAGCACCGTCGCAATGGCACATAGCGCCATGAAGCCGCCCATGAGATAGTAGGTGTTGTGCCACCCCAGCCACTGATCCGCAATCACCAGGGCCAGGCCGCCTGAAACAATCATGGCCAGCCGGTAACCCAGCACCTTGATGGCCGCCCCCGCTGCCCTTTCCTCATGGCGCAGCACATCTGTGCTGTATGCGTCGAAGGCAATGTCCTGGGTCGCGGACAGAAAGGCAACCAGCACAGCCAGCGCCGCCAGCAGCCCCAGGTGCCCCGAAGGAGAAAGCATCCCCATGCCGGCCACCGACAGCGCCAGCAGGATCTGCATGATGAACACCCATCCCCGCCGCCGCCCCAGCAAAGGAGGCGCGTAACGGTCTACGAGCGGCGCCCAGAGGAACTTGAGCGTATAGGCAGTGCCGATCAGCGTCAGAAAGCCAATATTCTGCAGCGATACGCCATCAATGGTCGCCCAGGCCTGCAAGGTGCCGCTGGTGAGCGCCAGCGGCAGCCCGCTGGCAAAGCCCAGCACCAGCAAAGGGGCAACACGCGGGCTGGCATAGACACTGGCGATGATCAAACCTCTGGCGATTAAGGAGACTCGAAACGGTAGACGGCAAGCGTACTGCGCCATCCCTGCAGGAGTTTAACTTCTTTATTGCGGTTGAATGTGGCCAGATGCGTGATGCGAAGCTGCTGCGCCGCCGCCAGGTCTTCAAAGTCGCGCAAGGTACACAGGTGAATATTGGGCGTATCGAACCACTGATAGGGCATTTCATCCGACACCGGCATGCGACCGCGCAGGATGGACCATCCGTGCGGCCAGTAGCCGAAATTCGGAAAAGAAACAACACCATAGCGCGCCACGCGCGCCATCTCGCGCAGAATGTGCTCCGTATTGTGCATGGACTGCAGCGTCTTGGAGAGCACAACCGTATCGAACTGCTTGTCGTCAAACAGCGCCAGGCCATCTTCGAGGTTTTGCTGGATTACATTGACACCCCGGCGCACCGAAGCAATGACCAGTTCGTCACTCAACTCGACCCCGGCGCCGATGACCTGCTTGTTGGCCTGCAGATAGGCCAACAGCGTTCCATCGCCACAGCCCAGGTCCAGCACCCGGCTGCGAGGCGCGATCCAGCTTGCGATACGGGCAAGGTCAGCACGCACATGGCGCGGCGCAACTGCTTCCTGGCTCATGCGAGCACCCCCGTGACGCGGCGCCGCTCAGGCAAGCCCAGGCCGGCGGCAATGCGGTCGTAATACCCCTGGACCACGGAGTGATAGCGGGCATCGTCCAGCAGAAAGGCATCGTGCCCGTGCGGCGCATTGATCTCCGCATAGGTCACGGGCCGCTTGTTCTTGAGCAGCGCGCGCACGATTTCGCGCGAACGCTCCGGCGGAAAACGCCAGTCTGTCGTGAACGAAACCAGCAGGAAGCTGGCCAGGGCCGGCTGCAGCGCCTTGGCCAGATCGCCCCCGCAATTGCGCGAAGGATCAAAGTAGTCGAGAGCCCGAGTGATCAGCAGATAGGAATTGGCATCGAAGTAGCGGGAAAACTTCTCCCCCTGGTAGCGCAAGTAGGACTCCACCTCGAACTCCACGTCGTATCCGTAGTGAAATTCCCCATTGGCTGCCGGCGCGCGCTGCGCCCGGCCAAACTTGGCGGCCATGTCCTCATCGGACAGGTAGGTGATGTGCCCGATCATGCGGGCAACCGAGAGCCCCTGCCCTGGCACGACATCCTGGGCATAGTAATCGCCGCCGTGGAAATCGGGATCGCTGATGATGGAGCGCCGGGCGACTTCGTTGAAGCCGATATTCTGGGCGGAAAGCCTGGGCGTGCTGGCCACCACAATACAGTGCCCAACCCGCTCGGGGCAGGTGATCGCCCAACTGAGCGCCTGCATGCCGCCCAATGAGCCTCCCATCACGGCGGCAAACTTTTCGATGCCGAAATGGTCGGCAAGCCGCGCCTGCGCATGGACCCAGTCTTCCACCGTCAGCACGGGAAACGCGGCGCCCCAGGGCTTTCCGGTTCCGGGGTTGATGCTGGCCGGCCCGGTCGAACCAAAGCAGGACCCGAGATTATTCACCCCGATGACGAAGAACCGGTCCGTATCCAGCGCCTTGCCCGGCCCCACCATATTGTCCCACCAGCCGATGTCCTTGGGATTGCTCTGCGCAATGCCGGCCACGTGATGCGAGGCATTGAGCGCATGGCATACCAGCACCGCATTGCTGCGCGCTTCGTTGAGCGTGCCATAGGTTTCCACCGCCAGCTCGTAGCTGGGCAGCACCTGCCCGCTGGCAAGCGCAAGCGGCTGATCGAAGCTGATGAACTGGGGGGAGACAATGCCTACCGACCCTGGCGGCACGTCGCCCGAGGCTTGCGCGGGCGCGACAGGAACGGCAATAGAGGAAAGCTGAGCAGCAGTGATTTCGGCCATATGGACCTCTTTAGCTGGATTTATGAGGCGCCCGCAAGCGGATCAAGCAAATCGGCGCACTTCGTGGAAAACAGAATGTGTATGACCCATATAGTTTAGCACCGTCGTGCAAAAGACCGCAGCTTCGTTCAATTGCTTGATATGCATGGGCAAATTTGCCCTATTCCCACTATTTTTCATGATTCTTGTTGATACATTTTCGAATGTTACAACTTCTCAAGGTGACACCCTATGCGCATGCCTTCCTCCATTCCTCCCCTCACCGATCGGGAGCTGACTTGCCTGCAATGGGCGTCAATCGGAAAGACAAGTTCGGAAACCGGCATCATCCTCAACATCGCCGAACGCACCGTCAATTCTCATCTGTATTCGGTGTGCAACAAGCTGGGGGTGCATCGCCGCCAGGCAGCCATCACCCTGGCGCTCAATGCCGGGCTGGTGCCCGGCTTCAGCGATCCGCGACTATGCCGCGCAAAAACTCGTCGGCGTAAGTAGCAGGGTATTCATCCGACTTCGCGGTCACCACGCCTTCGACCATGGCACGATCCGTCAGCCAGACGGCTGCCTTGAGCATCATCCCCTCTGCTGGACCGCTGCCTTGCACGACAAAAGCCGCCCCCCGCGGCGGCAAAGCCGCCGGGGGCTCCGCGCCCAGATTCCTGTAGAGCGATCCCACGACAGCCCGCGCGAATGCCTCCCGTGCATGCGCATCTTTTCCCAGCGCCTCCGGAAGAGCCACATACCCTATCGTAAAAAGCGCCTCGCCCACCGAGGCACTGGTCAGGGAAAACTGCAGTTCATGCCCATCGTATTGCAGTGGCCGCTGCTCCGTACTGGGCCTGTCAGGGAAAAACGCCGCAACAGCGCCGTTGGCGATCTGCACCTGACGCCAGTTATAGTCTGGTGAACACCCCGCCAGCAACATCGCCAGAAGCAGGGCCCATCCAATATGTCTCACCATAGCTCCTCAGTTAAAATCGCCCCCGGACCACAACTTACTTACAAGAAGATATCGCCCAATGACTTCTCGCTCCCAAGGCTACACCTCGCTCAGCCGTCATCTGCCTGTGCTGCAAGGGATCTTGCGCGGTATCGAAAAAGAAGGCCTGCGCATCGATCCGCAAGGTACGCTGGCCCGCACGCCGCACCCCAGCTCGCTGGGATCGGCGCTCACGCATCCACGCATCACGACAGATTATTCCGAGGCGCTGCTGGAGCTGATCACCGGAACGCATGATTCTACCGAAAGCCTGATTGCCGAGCTTGAACAGACACATCGCTATGTCGCCTCGCAGCTGGGCGACGAACTGGTGTGGAATCAATCCATGCCGGCCACCCTGCCGCCGGAGGCCGATATCCCCATTGCCTGGTATGGCACCTCCAACACGGGCATGCTCAAGCACGTCTACCGGCGCGGCCTGGCCGTGCGCTATGGCAAAGCCATGCAATGCATCGCCGGCGTGCATTACAACTTTTCCGTGCCGGAGGAAATGTGGGCCCTGCTGGGCGCTCCGGGCGACGACCGGCAGCGTCGCACGCAAGGCTATCTGGCGCTGATCCGCAATTTCACGCGCTATTCCTGGCTGCTGATGTATCTGTTCGGCGCATCGCCCGCCGTCTCGACAAATTTCCTGCCCGAGGCGACACGCGGCCTGCTGGAGCGGCTGGACGACACCACCCATTTCCTGCCGCATGCGACCAGCCTGCGCATGAGCGATATCGGCTACAAGAACAACAGTGCGCAAGCCGAACTGCAGCTTTGTTACAACGACCTCGAAACCTTTCTTGAGCGCATGTACACCGCTGTGACAACCCCCTGGCCCGAATACGAGGCCATAGGCACGCACCGCGACGGCGAATGGATACAGCTCAACACCAATATCCTGCAGATCGAAAACGAATACTACTCAAGCATACGCCCCAAGCGCACGACAGGCCGCTGCGAGCGCCCCGCAACGGCATTGGCCGAACGAGGCGTGCAATACATCGAAGTCCGCTGCCTGGATATCGATCCTTTTTCGCCCACAGGCATCAGCGTGCAGACCGCGCGCTTCATGGACGCCTTCCTTCTTTTCTGCGCAGTCGAGCACAGCGCGAACTTTCCCAACAATGGGTTCTGCACCAACAGCCAGCACAATTTTGCCCGCGTCGCCCGCGAAGGCCGCCGCCCTGGGCTGAAACTGAGCAACGACGGCACGCCTGTAGCCCTGGCTGACTGGGGCACGGAGCTGCTTGAGCGCATCGCCCCCTACGCCGAGCTGCTCGATTCGGCCCACGGCAGCACGCACTACGCAGCCGCTATCGCCGCGCAGGCCGAAAAGCTGGCGGACAGCGACAACACACCTTCGGCCCGCCTGCTGCGCGAGGTGCGCGACAGCGGGCTCGGTCTGCAGGGCTATACGCTTCAGCAAAGCCTCGGGCACCGGGAAGCGCTGCGCGCAACGCCGCTCGACGCGGCAACGCAGCAGGCCTACCAGGACATGGCCAGCGAGTCCATTGCCCAGCAGCACAGCATCGAGGCCAGCGACACGGAAGATTTCGACAGCTATGTCTCCCGCTTCCATGAAGCACTCAACCGGAGCTGAAACCGCCTGACCCAAAGAAGCGCCCGAAACGCCGGCATATTGGCCCGATGCCGGTAATGACAATTATCATTCTGACAACAGCTCGGTACAAAATATAATCAACGGCATGCCTGCTGCGCATTTAGCAGCCGTACCGTGCCTCACCACCTCGTAAGCTTCGCCTATGCCTGACCGGGCGCTATTCAGAACGCTCTCCCTGTCTCCTGTTTTTTCACAGGCCGATCCTGCGGCCCTGACCAGACTCGCCGCCAATGCAACCCCGGTATCACTGCATGCCGGCGAGCATCTGTTCAAAATGGGCGACGCCGCCCACTACTTCTATTGCATCAAGACGGGCAGCGTATCGCTCTACCGCCCCTGCTACAACGGCAGCCACAAAGTCTTCCGCGTCATGGAAACCGGCGACATCCTGGGCGAGGCGTCGATGTTCCTCACTCCTTGCACATATCCGCTTTCGGCCCAGGCCTGCGTCCACACCAATGCATACCGGATGCATCGCGAGCACTTGCTGGCCATTGCGCGAGAATCGGCCAGCTTCTGCTACGCGATGACCCAAAGCATGGCCCAACGGCTCTCCCAATCCATCAACCGCATTGATCTGCTCACCATCGGCAATTCCGCACAGCGGCTGGTCACCTACCTGATGGATCTCTACATGCAGCAGCGAACCACATGGCTCACGCTGCCCACAAGCCACAGCGTCCTTGCCCGCCAGCTCAACATTGCCGCCGAGACATTCTCGCGCCAGCTCAACGGTTTCAAGCGGGCCGGCTACCTGGAGGGCCGCCAGCGCCATCTGGTGCTGCTCGATGTGGATGCCCTGTGCCGCGCGGTCGACCTGCCCCCGCCGGTTGCCAATCCGATGGCAGCCATCGACGGCGCGCAGAACGACTCCCTCTTCGACTGCTGCCCCTACGCCAGCCAGCCATTGGGCATGGTTTCCATTTAGCCTGGGTCCGGCCAACCTGTCCGCATAACCGGGAATAGCGCTTGCTGCGATGTCTCTGCATCGCGCTCACGCCGGGCGCATTTCCGATAGGCGCGTCCGGAGCGACGCCGCCACATTACAGGAGCAGAACAATGCCAGCAAAATCGAAGGCACAGCAACAGGCGGCGGGCATGGCCCTGGCTGCCAAGCGGGGCGAAAAGAAGGTCAGCGAACTCAAAGGCGCCGCGAAATCCATGTACGACTCGATGAGCAAGAAAGAATTGCACGAGTTCGCGGATACCGAAACCAAAGACAAACCCAGGCACATTGGCGGCAAACACTGAGGCGGACGGCTTGCCCGGGCAGGCCTGTGCCAAACCGTTGCAATTGCAGTATCCTGAACGAGCGAAACCATTGCTTTCCCGGAAGCAGTGGCGGCAGGCCGCGATACGCCGCCATCTTGCGACGCATCGCCTTCAGGGCCGGGGCGTCCATGGCGCTGCGGCCAGGCATTGCTCAGGAGGCAAATCATGCCACGCACCGTTATTGCCCAGGCCCCACGACGGCAAAGCATACAGTCATCCCGCAACGCGCCCTTGAGCGGCAAGGCTCCCAGGCTGCGCCCAGGCAAACGCAAGCCCAACCTGAATCAGGACTACGACGGCCCTTTCCAGGACCCCCGAGCGCTTGGCAGCCACCGGGTTTTCAACAACGAGGAAGGCAGCAGGTCTCCCTCTGGTCAGAAACCTCAACGCCACGGCGCGGCCGTGCCCGACACCAGCCAGCAGCGCAACCTTGCAACGCGCTATGGCCGGGAACCAGGAGAAAACGACGGATGGAGCGGCCACTGGCACTCCAGACACTACTTTCCCAAGGGCTACACGCGGTCGGATGCCCGCATCAGGGAAGATATCTGTGAGCAACTGGCCGACAGCGGCATGGATGTTCGCGACGTATCGGTCAGCGTGAATAAGGGCTGTGTATGCCTGGAAGGCACTGTACACAGCAACCGCATCAAGCATGCCGTCGAAGACTGCGCCGCCACTTGCCTGGGCGTGAAGGCAGTCGAAAACCGCATACGTGTGCGGCATCCGCTGGAGCACGAAAGCGGCGCCACCTCCATAGGCGGCTAGGAAGCAATAGGCACGGCGTGCCTATGCCACCGACGGGCGCCAGCGTGAACCTGCCGCACGGTTTTATATCCGCCGGCAGCCGGGGTTCCTGTCGGGAGGACGAAGCGCTTATTCCAGCTCGTGCCGGATCTGATCCGCAACCGCTGGCGATATTCGTCCCGCACGCTGCGCAAGCGGCACGGTGCGGCGGCAAAGCTCCCGATACAGCGCCACGGCGCTGCCGTCCAGCTGCGCCAAGGCCTGCACATGCCTGGCAACCGTTTCTGTATCGCCCCGCGACACAGGCCCTGGCATGCCGCGATCCAGGCCTGCGCTTTCTATGGCGCTGATCGTACCCTTGAGCAGCGGCAGCAAAGCCTGCAGCGCCTCCTCTTCACCCGCGCCCCAGCTCTGCCATATGTGAACCGCCTCAGCCAGCAATACGTTGATGAACTGAGAGGCATAGCCGCCGGAAGCATGGTAGCGCCCCCGCATGCCTGCCGGCAGGGCATTTACCGTACATCCCAGCCGTGCGGCCAGCCGCGCCAGAACCGCATCAAGCGCCCCCTGCGCCTCAATGGTGATGACGCATCCAGGCAATGAACGGGCCGCCGCCGCGGGATCACCAAAAGTCTGCATGGGATGAAAGCCCCCCGTCAGCGCACCGTCAGCGGCGGCTTTGCCCAATGCGCTGACCTCTGTAGCGCCGCTGCAATGCGCCACCCCCATGCCAGGCCGCCAGGCCAATGCCTGAACAGCGGCCTCAATGCTGGCATCGGGCGTGGTCACAAAGACCAGGTCACAGGCATCTGCCACTTGCTGGGCGCTTGCCACTTCACAGCCCTCCAATGGTGCTGCCAGCGCCAGGGCGCTGGATGCGCTGCGACTGGCGACGGCGCACACCCGGCAATCATGCTGTACCAGGCACCAGGCCAGCGCCTGCGCAAGACGCCCTGCCCCGATGAAACCGATCCGTAACTGCTCCAGTGGCATATCATGCTCAAGCATAGGCATCGCGGCCCTCCTTCCTGGAATCCCGCTGAATGCCTCCTGGACGCTCATCCTTGCACAGGGGGCATGCAAAGGCCGAACAAACAGCCCGCACTCAGCGGCAAACAAAAACAACATGTTACCCGCCCGACGGCACGAAAAGCCCCCCTCAGGCCTGCCATGGACGTTTGATCATGCGGAAGACTACCTGTAAAATCGCCGCGGGTGTCAGCTGCATGGTGCAGCCAAGGGCAGGTTAAAGCGCTGGTCGGGCCGCCGCGCGGAGCCATTGCGACCATGTCCAGACCGTCGACCCGGCATCGCCTGCCGCGCGCCCAGCGCCTCACCGAACAGGCTTTTTCCACCCTATCCCGATTCATGCACGTTGAGGCTGTCAGCGGCATCGTGCTGCTCACTGCCGCCGCTATTGCCCTGGCCTGGGCAAACTCCCCCGTATCGGAAAGCTATCACGCACTCTGGCATACGCCGCTTTCCGTCGGCGTGGGCAGCTATCAGTTTTCCCAGACGCTGCATTTCTGGATCAATGATGCGCTGATGACCATGTTCTTTCTTGTCGTCGGCATGGAGATACGCAGAGAGATCCACGAAGGGTCTCTCGCCAGCCTGCAGCAGGCCGCCCTGCCACTGATCGCCGCCCTGGGCGGGGTCGCCGCTCCGGCATTGATCTATCTGGCACTTAACGGCGAGGCGCCCCAGCGGGCAGGATGGGCCGTGCCGACGGCGACCGACATTGCCTTTGCCATTGGCGTACTGGCCCTGCTGGGCCGGTCCATACCCGGCAATATCCGTATCTTTCTACTGGCGCTGGCCATCATCGACGACATCGTGGCCGTGCTCATCATTGCCGTTTTCTATTCCGGCGGCCTGCAGTTCGAAGGCCTGCTGGTCGCCGGATTCGGCATCCTCGCCGTCCTGAGCCTGCAACGCATGGGCATAGGCTCGGCATGGGCTTATGTGCTGCCGGGCGCCCTGCTCTGGATAGGCATGCTGCAGACCGGCGCCCACCCCACGCTGGCCGGCGTCGTGCTGGGCTTGATGACACCCGTCGTACCGACGCGCACCCGCCAGCAGCCGCTGCAGATGGCCAGCCAGGCTCTTGACCACCTGCGTACGCGGATGAACACGCCTGGATGGCAACCTGAACAGGCGCATGCCCCGCTCAGCCGCCTCAGACGCGCGCAGCGGGAACTGCTGCCTCCCGTCTCGCGGGTCCAGGCCGCGCTGCATCCCTGGGTCGCCTACGGCGTGATGCCTCTGTTTGCCCTGGCAAATGCCGGGGTCACCCTGGACGGGGTTGATCTCAGCACCCATGCCCCGCAGCGGATACTGCTCGGAGCCACCATCGCGCTCGTGGCTGGCAAGCCGCTAGGCGTGCTCGCCGCAACCTGGCTTGCCGTAAGGTTCGGCGGATGCCGTTTGCCGGCGGGGATGGGCTGGGGCGGCGTCATGCTGATCGGGCTGCTGGCAGGCATAGGGTTCACGATGTCCATCTTTATCGCCACGCTGGCATTTGCGGACGCCAACTTGCTGGGGGCGGCCAAGCTCGGCGTGCTGCTTGCATCTCTGCTTGCCGCGCTGCTCGGCCTGGCCTGGGGGTGGCTGCATTACCGTCGTTCGGCCAGCGACGCGCGCAGCTAGCATTTTTGGTATTCCGGCAGGCCAGCCCGAACAGCAAGCCCCTGGCCTCATGCGCCGTTAGATCGAGCCCAGCCGGGTTTCCAGGGGCCCCGTCAGGCAGCGCTGGCGGGCGGCGCTGGCGGCCGGCGCCCCAAAGGCGCCAGGTCCGTGCATCAGCGCGGCCCCAATACGGTGTCAAGGTCGCCGCTGCGGGGCATGCCATTGCGTTTCTGCAGCACGCCCTCCGCATCCTTGAAGAGAATGCCCGGCGTGCCACGAAAACCGAGGTCAGCCATCAACAGTTCGTTCTCATCCAGCCAGACCTGTATTTTTTCCGGGATCGATTCCGCAGGCTTGATTCCACCCTGTTTGTAGCCTTCCTCATTTTCGTGCAAGGCTTGCTCGGGATGCCCTGCAGTGAATATCGCGGCGGCCTTGGGCGCAGAGTCGGGGCGAATGACGCCGACCAGAATATGGCGCAATTGCACTTTGCCTGCGTCCACCCATGGCCTTGCCTCATGCCAGAATCGATTGCAATACGGGCAATTCGGGTCGCTGAAGGTATAGACAATCCGGGGCGCATCCGGCTTGCCATCCGGCACCCAATGGCTGTTCTGCAGCTGCGTCCATATACGATCCGTCATCGGCCCCGCAACCAACTTGCTCATTGCTTCGGCCCCGACATCATTGCCCTCGGCATCAATCATGGCGCCAATAATGGCGTGCCGGCCATCCGGCGTGACATACACCGCCACAGGCTGGTCGCCGGCAAGGCCGGCATAGCCACGCAAGCCGCCCGGCGCGTCAAATGAGCCCAGTATCTCCAGCCCCTGGCCGCGAACAGTGGCGATCACCGCGGGCTCCTCTGCCGCCTGCGCACCAGCCCTGCCCAGCGGGGCAGCCAGCAGCAGTGCGCAAAGAGTCATAGACAACAAGCGTAGCAAGCGCTTCAAGATTTCCTCCTGTCTGATCGCGCCGCAGCGGGCAAGGCCGCCCCCTGTGGCAAACATGCACAACGCCTGGGCGCAAACATATCGCGTATCCACAAGCTCATCCGGCCCAGAATTGCCCCAGGCCCGACCTAATATTATTATAAGATATATACTTATATTTAAATGTAATAATAAATGGACTGAAGGGGCTTTCACGGAGCCAGCGTACCCATTCAGCCTTTCTGGAAATACATATGCTTACCGCCAGCCTGCTGGGCATTGCCATCGGAATCGTCATGGGCCTTACAGGGGCAGGCGGCGGCATTCTTGCCGTACCCGCACTGACCGTCGTACTCGGTTTCGACCTTCCGACCGCCGCACCCGTGGCCCTCGTCGCCGTGGGGCTGGCCGCCTTGCTGGGCGCCATCGACGGGCTGCGACGGGGACTGGTCCGGTACAAAGCCGCCACGCTCATGGCAGTCGTGGGCGGCATCGTTTCCCCGCTCGGCATCTGGGTCGCGGCGCGTGTCCCAGGCCCATGGCTGCTGATACTCTTTGGCCTGGTCATGATCTACGTCGCCTGCCGTGGCTTCCAGCAGGCTTGCCGCCCCGCACGCCTGCCTGACGGATACTGCGACGACAAGGTCTGCATGCTGTCCCCCGCCTCGGGCAAACTCATCTGGAACGGGCGCTCAGGCATGACGCTGGCCGCCATCGGCGCCGCCTCAGGTTTCTTTACCGGCCTGCTCGGTGTGGGCGGCGGCTTCATCATCGTCCCCGCACTGCAACGCTATAGCAACGTCAGCATGCATGGCATCGTGTCCACATCGCTCATGGTCATTGGCCTGGTATCCGCCGTCACGGTCGGCCATGCCATATCACAAGGGTTGCAGTGGCCCGCCGTGCTGACATGGTTCGTGGCCTTCGCGCTCGTGGGCATGCTGGCAGGCAGGGCCCTGTCGCCCCATATGCCAGCCAGAGCGCTGCGGGCCGCCTTTGCCGCAGTCTGCCTTGTCGTCGCCGTGATCATGCTGGCAAAAGGCCTGGGCGCCGGCATAACGCCGCCCGGCTGACGCCCAGCCTTTACGGGCCATCGAAAGAATGTGGTGGAGGAATGTGGCGGAGCACGCTCTGCGTCACCTGGATCACGCCGACATGCCGTCCGAGGCAGTATGCTGTGGGCTTGAACTGTTCGACCTGCCACAGGAGCCCCAGATGAGCCGCCCCGCCAAACCTTCCTCCGCTTCCCGGACAAGCCCCGCCGGCGGGGAAATACCGGGGGGCAAGGCACCCGGCCCGCTGAAGGTCGATGTCGTGTCCGTGCAGTCTCAAGTGGTCTATGGGCGTGTGGGCAATAGTGTTGCCGTACCCGCCCTGCAGGCGCATGGCCTGTGCGTGGCGCCCGTGCCTACTGTAGTGCTCAGCAATACCCCCCACTATCCCAGCATGCACGGCGGCCCCATTCCACTGGACTGGTTCTCTGGCTATCTGAGTGATCTCCGGGCCCGCGGCGCGCTCGCATCGCTGCGCGTCATCCTGACGGGGTATCTTGGCAGCCCGGAACAAGCCAAGGCGCTCGGCCAGTGGATACACGACACACTCTCAGACAATGGCGACGCCTGGGCGCAGATCGACCCTGTCATTGGCGATCACGATCACGGTATCTATGTCGACCCAGGTATGGTCGAAGCCTACCAGGAGCATTTGCTGCCGCTTGCACACGGCCTGACGCCGAATGGATTTGAGCTGGAATGCCTGACCGGCATGCCCGTCGATACGACAGCCGCAGTCATCCAGGCAGCTCGTAGCCTGCTCGGCAGGCATGGACAGTGGGTTGTTGTCACCAGCGCCGCCCCCGCCGACTGGGTGCCAGGGGAAATGCAGGTCGTGGTGGTGACTCGCGACGAAGAGCGCACGCTGCGCCATCCACGCATCGATGCAGTGCCGAAAGGCGCGGGGGATCTTTTCGGCGCAGTGCTTGCCGCTGGCATGCTTGGAGGCGCCACAGTCTTTGACGCGGCAGCGCGCGCCTGCGACGTTGTCATGCAGGCGCTGCTTTGTACACAGCAAGCCGGCTGTGCCGAACTCTTGCTGCCGCATGAGCCTGTATACCGGCTTTAGGCCCGGCCCTGGGGACCGGGCGGGCTGCCGATTACTCGGTGGCGTGCACCATATACTGAACCGCCGCCTTGATTTCGTCGTCGCTGGCCTGTGAACCGCCGCGCGGGGGCATGGCACCCGAACCGCTGATGGCCTTCGCCACCATGGTGTCCAGACCCGTGGCAACGAAAGGCGCCCATGCGTCCTTGTCGCCGAATTTGGGGGCGCCAGCGACACCCGCTGCGTGACACGCAAAGCACACGGAATTGTAGAGCTTTTCTCCCGCAGGATCGACTGCGCCATCGCCAGCTGCGGCCTGTTGCGCTGGTGCTGCCGCTTCAGGCTGCTTGGGCTCTTCCTGTGCTGCGGGCGCCGCGGCAGGCGCAGGCGCTGCGGCAGGTGCAGCGGGGGCGGCCGCTGCCGGAGCTGGAGCCGCAGCCTCGGCGGGCTTGTCACCCCCCTGCTCAGGCTCCTTGGGCTCGTCAAACGTAGCCCCAGACTGATTCGCCATGTATACGACGGCGCGCTCAACCTCGAAATCGTCCAGGGAAGGATTGCCGCCCTTGGGTGGCATTGCGCCAATGCCATGCAGCGCATTCTTCACCATGTCCTCGTAGCCTTTTGCGATGAAGGGCGCCCAGGCATCCTTGTCGCCCAGCTTCGGCGCGCCGGCCACGCCGGCGGTGTGACAGGCGGTACAGGTCGATTCAAATACTTGCTGGCCCGTCTTGAACACCTTGGGCGCGTTGGCATCGACCAGCTTGAAATCCGCCACTGGCTTGATGCGCGAAGCAATCGATTCGGCTGTCTGGGCATCGGAACCCGCGTTGCCGCTGATGCCGGAAGCCACCAGATGGGTCAGCATGATGATGACCACGACCGGAACAATGAACGCCAGTATTACAGTGACGATAAGCTGCTTGGGTGTCTTGATGAGGCCTTCATGCTCCTCGATATGCTCTTCGATGTGATCTGCCGTGTTATTCATGATCGAATCCTGCGTCTTCCTGTATTTTTATGAGGGGCATCAATGCCGATACTGCGAAGGGCCCTATACTTCCAACCAG
>Ga0182738_1002544_pt1 | contig 21555 bp, 14 predicted proteins | sample eDN5th30CBELigMG_FD_128876 | JGI IMG/M metagenome (GOLD analysis project Ga0182738, IMG submission 128876) | Enriched Miracle-Growth compost microbial communities from Emeryville, California, USA - eDNA 5th pass 30_C BE-Lig MG (version 2)... ... | reverse complement strand
CTTGGTACAATATCATCAAGGAACTTCCTTTGTTTGAAGAAGAAGCTCCTGAACCTTTGGCATAACATCTTTTCCGAGGTCTTTCTACATTCAAATTAAAAGCCTTGCAAATTTTCTTTTGCAGGGCTTTTTTTCCTAATCTACAAAACATGTATCCCTACCACAACAAAATAAAGCAACGGATAAAAAACGGAGAGTTGATCCGATATGAGTTTGTAGAGCGTTACAACCATATCAGTCCTGCACTGCTCTTATATTTCAAAACAGAACCATTTGTACGCCCGATCCGAGAACATAGATTTGGAGAATATGAGGTCTTGCTGAGAGAAATGGATGGTGATAAATAGCATAGGAATTATCCTCCCAGGGCATTATGTTTATTTCACACAATGCCCTACAAATCCTGCGCAATCACATAGCCTGCCGCCCAGGCCCACTGAAAATTGTACCCTCCAAGCCAACCCGTAATGTCCACAGCCTCACCACCAAAATACAATCCGGGATATTTCTTTGATTCCAAGGTTTTGGGATGCAGTTCGGCCGTAGACACACCGCCACGCATCACTTCCGCCTTATCATAACCTTTGTCTCCTGCCGGTTTAACTTTAAAATGGTGTATAGTATCCGAAACGAGTGCCGCATCGGCCTTACTGAGTGATGCAATTTTGATAGTTATCGGCAAAAATTTACCCAAAGCATCTACCATCTTTTTTGTGAAATAATCATTCAACATCTGTCCTATCGTACGTTTCCCCCCGGCATTGCGTTCCTGTCGGATCAGATTATCCAATCTAAACTTCGGGAGCAAATCTATCTTGAAGACCTCACCTGCCCGCCAATAAGATGAAATCTGCAAAATGGCCGGCCCACTCAATCCCCAGTGCGTAAACAGTATATTTTCCTCAAATGAGATTTTATCGTTGTAGACACGTGCAAAAACTGAATTCCCCGATAGGGAAGCATACCAATCCGCATCCTTGCCTGTGATCGTCAAAGGGACTAGAGCAGGTGCAGTCTGCACAACCTCCAATCCCAATTTGTAGGCAGTCTTCAATGCCAGATCCGAAGCTCCCAACTTAGCCACCGGCAATCCTCCAGAAGCAAATACAACTTTTTTGCTCGTCAGCACCTCTTCTTTTCCGGCACGCGCTATAATTATCCTGTAGCCCTCCGTTACAGATTCTACAGATTTCACCAAGGTATCTAACCAAATATCCTGCCCTGTTTCGTACATTAGTTTGGTAAAAACAGACACAATATCCTTCGCTTTATTCGTAGCAGGAAACAACTGTCCCAATGTTTTTTCTACTCCTTTTATCTGACCAAAATTTTCAAAGAAAGCAATCGTATCCTCCACCGTCCATTGTGCAAAGACAGCATGTAGAAAGGAAGGGTTTTCCGAAACAAAATTTTCTATTGATGTATGCAGATTGGTGTAATTGCACCTTCCTCCACCCGAAATCAATATCTTGGCACCGGGCTTGTCGTTCCGCTCCAGAACCAGGGTCTTTTTGCCCAACAATCCTGCCTGAACCGCACACATCAGCCCGCATGCTCCACCTCCTATAATTATAGCGTCGTAGTTTTTCAAAATATTCAGTGGTCAGTAATCAGTGTTCAGTTCTCAGCCATTTTCAAATCTTCAAATTATCTCATTTTCAAATTTCACAACCCTCTGCTCTCGCCACGATTGCTCTGCCAGTTCCAGAATACGGATCACATCCCTTGCTTGTTCGGGCTTCACAATCAATGCTTCCTCGCCATCCAATACAGCAACTACATTTCGATAAAAATCTTCCCCCGAACCTATTTCACTCGGAATACGCTCAACGATATCCTGTCCATCCTCCACAATGGACAATGTACCATATGTATCTTCGTTTTCCTTCCCCCAGCCCTGCACATCACCAGGCCTAGCACCAGCACGCAAAAGGTTTTCCTGTGGATCTACCCCTCTTTTCACAAAAGAGCCATTGGTTCCATACACTGCAAAGCGTGGTGTAGGCTCTTTAGCCAGCATCTGTCCTTTGAGCGAAACTTTCAATCGGGGATACGAAAGAATAATTTCAAAATCATCGACTGCTTTTGCCCCGTCACGCTGTACACGCAGATCGGCAAACACCCATTCGGGATGCCCAAACAATTGTAAAGCCTGATCGATCAGATGCGCTCCCAGATCGTAATGAATACCCGATCCGGGCAAATTTTCCTCCCGCCACGCACCCGGTCTCAAAAAATTGCGGAAACGGTCAAATCGCGCCTCATAATTGACTACACGTCCCAATCTTCCCGAAGCAATCATCTTACGCACGGTTTTAAAATCTGAATGAAAACGGGCATTGTGATGGACAGACAATAGCAAATTCTTATCCTTTGCCAATACGATCAACTCATCCGCTTTGGCGGAGGTATTTGTAAAAGGTTTTTCGACGATCACATGCTTTCCGGCTTCCAGAGCAGCCTTTGCCAAGCTGTAATGTACATCATTGGAAGTGGCTATGACGACCAGGTTCACTTCCGGATCCCCAATAATATCGTCCGCTGACAGTACATTGATGGCAGTAGGATATCGTTCAGCTAACATGCGCTGTTGCTCAGGCTTCCGTGCCGTCACTTTATATAATTCCAGACGGTCATTTTCCACAATAAACGGTGCATGAAATACATGACCTCCTATGGAAAACCCGATCAGTCCTACTTTATATTTTTTTTGCATTCTCAATACTTTTACATCCGCTCCGGCACTTGAATACCCAATAAGCGCATACTCTCAGCAATAATCTTTGCAGCAGCAGCAGACAAATGCAGGCGGAATATCTTTATATCTTCCTGCTCGGCTTTCAGGATGCTTTCTTCGTGATAGAATTTGTTATACAGCTTAGCTACTTCATACACGTAATTGGCTATCTGTGCCGGACTGAATTCCTGGGCAGAGGCTTCGATAACGGTCGGAAAATTGGCTAGCACCTGTATCAAATCCCGCTCATAAGGAGAGATGCTTTCGGGCGTAATCACTCCCTCCGTTCCATTGAACCCGGCTTTGCGCAAGACCGACTTGATACGGGCATGCGTGTATTGGATAAAAGGCCCTGTGTGCCCCTGAAAATCGACCGATTCATTCGGGTCAAACAATAACCGTTTCTTAGGATCGACTTTCAACAGGAAGTATTTCAAAGCGCCCATACCAATGGTATCGTACAATTCCGCTTTTTGGTCTTCTTCAAAATCATCTGTTTTGCCCAGTTCTTCGGTTCTTTCCTTAGCCGTTTTTTTCATCTCTCCCATCAGATCATCCGCGTCGACTACCGTACCTTCACGGGATTTCATCTTTCCGGACGGCAGATCGACCATGCCATAAGACAAATGGAAAAGCCCATCTGCCCAGTCAAAGCCTAATTTCTTTAGAATCAAAAACAGTACTTTAAAATGGTAATCCTGCTCATTGCCAACGGTATATACCATCCCACCTACATCCGGAAAATCTTTTACCCGCTGAATGGCCGTTCCAATGTCCTGCGTAATGTAAACCGAAGTTCCGTCCGAACGCAAGACCAGTTTTTCGTCCAGGCCTTCATCCGTCAGATCAATCCAGACCGAACCATCTTCTTTTTTATAGAATACGCCTTTTTCCAACCCTTTTTCCACTTCATCTTTCCCCAACAAATAGGTTTGGCTTTCGTAATAATTGAAGTCAAAATCAACACCGAGATCTTTGTACGTCACCTCAAAGCCGTCGTACACCCAACCGTTCATCGTCGTCCAAAGATTGACCACCCCCTCATCGCCGGCTTCCCATTTGCGGAGCATTTCCTGGGCTTCGAGCATCAATGGCGCTTGTTTTTTTGCTTCGTCCTCAGACATTCCCTGCGTTTTGAGCTCGTCGATCTCTCTTTTATAGGCTTTATCAAATTCCACATAAAAATTTCCGACAAGCTTATCACCTTTTAGCCCGGTAGATTCAGGTGTTTGACCATTGCCAAATTTCTGCCAGGCCAGCATAGACTTACAGATATGGATACCCCGGTCGTTGATGACCTGCGTTTTATACACTTTTTTGCCCGAAGCCTTTAAAATTTCGGCTACCGAATAACCTAAAAGTACATTGCGTACATGCCCTAAATGCAAAGGTTTGTTGGTATTTGGCGAGGCGTATTCAACCATAATCGCTTTTCCATTTTTTGGGAACTGTCCAAAATCAGATCGTACGATAGTCTCGTTCAATAGGCTAACCCAATACGCATCGGACAGGCTTATATTCAAAAAACCTTTGATAACATTAAAAGCAGAGATGGCTTCGATATGCTGTTGGAGATACTCCCCTATTTCTGTTCCTGTCTGTTCTGGAGATTTCTTTGAAAAGCGAGTGACCGGAAAAGTTACAATCGTGATCTGTCCGTCAAATTCCTTGCGGGTTTCCTGCAAAGTAACCTGTTCTTCCGCCAATTCGGCATCGTAAAGTGAACGTACAGCCACAACCGTTTGTTCGATAAGTGTTTGTTGAATAGAAATTGCCATGTAAATATTACGTAATAATCTATATCTTTCTGATAATGAATGAGAAAATTATCACCCCAAGTATTTAGGTATTCATTACGAAAGTATATCTTTGCCAAAAATAATAAAAAATGCAGAGCTATCAGGAATTTCTTGACTTAAGTGTCGGTTTTCCACAGGACGGATTCGAGATTATAGACGATGAGTTATACTTTCAGGATTTGAATCTGATGGAAATGATAGAAACATATGGCACGCCCTTACGTTTCACCTATTTGCCTATGGTCAGTAAAAAGATCCAACAGGCGAAGATTCTTTTCCAGACAGCTATCCTCAAGCACGATTATCGGGGGTCTTACAAATATTGTTATTGTACAAAGTCGTCACACTTCAAGCACATCGTAGAGGAGGCATTGAAAAATGACATCCACTTGGAGACTTCGTCTGCTTTTGACATGCCAATGATCGATTCACTGGAACGTGCAGGCACGGTGACCAAGGATATTACCGTCATCTGCAATGGCTTCAAAACTTACCAGTACAAGCAATACATCATCGACATGATCCATGATGGCTTCAAAAATATCATTCCGGTACTGGACAACAAGGAAGAGTTCAACCTATACGACGACGAAATTGAACTCGATGAACCCTGCTCTTTGGGAATCCGTATCGCGGCCGAAGAACAACCCGATTCGCAGTTCTATACTTCGCGTCTGGGTGTCCGTTCGGAGGATGTCATTGATTTCTATAACAACAAAATAGCGAGCAATCCAAACTTTAAGGTCAAGCTATTGCATTTCTTTATCAATTCCGGTATATCGGACACCCCGTATTATTGGAACGAGCTGGAGAAATATGTAACGCTCTACTGCAAGTTCAAAAAGGTCAACCCCGATCTGGACACATTGGATATTGGCGGAGGTATGCCGTTCAAAGATTCGCTGGTGCACGACTTCGATTATGAGTACATGGTCAATGAGATCGTCAACCGCATCAAACAGATATGCGCACACCACGAGGTTATCGAGCCGGATATTATTACCGAATTTGGCAAATATACCGTAGCCGAAGCATCGGGTATACTGTACAAGGTATTGGGCCGCAAGCAGCAGAATGATCGCGAAAAATGGTTTATGATCGATGGTTCGTTTATCACCAACCTACCCGATGTATGGGCGCTGAACCAAAAATACATCCTCCTGCCGATCAATAACTGGGATTCGGAATACGAAAGAGTCAACATTGGCGGCATCACCTGTGACGGGCAGGATTACTATAACCAGGAAGCACATATGAACTCCGTCTTCATGCCCAAAACCCGTAAAGTGCAATATATCGGATTTTTCCACACTGGGGCATATCAGGATGTATTGAGCGGCTACGGTGGCATACACCACTGTCTGTTACCTTCGCCCAAGCATGTGCTGATCCGTCGCAATAGGGACGAGACATTCAATTATGAGGTATTTGGAGAGGAACAGAACTCCAAGCAGGTCATGAAATTATTGGGGTATCAGTAATTTTGATATTTCTAAACTAAAAAAGCACGACAAAAATCGTGCTTTTTTGTATTAAAAAGGACCCCTTTTCAATAAGTGTGTATAAAAGCATTAAGGAAAAACGCTGAAATAAATCCAATCAATTTATGAGTTTTCATGTTCGATCAAAAGATTATGGTGTATACTGCCAAAGGTCTGCCCCCCGGCTAAAATACAATCGACCTTTTTTGTCCATCGAAATCCAGGCAGCATCATCTACCAGTTTGGTTATTTTCATAGTTGAAGGATCTATACTGAACATCGCACCTCCATTGGCCCCTGCTCCATAGACTTTCCCATTGGGGTGGACGACGAGTTCTATGCTCTTCCAACTGGCCGAAAAATACTTGTCGACCAATTTATGTTTACTCAAGACAGTGTTGGTATTGGGGTCATAGATAAAAAGGGTATCTTCTGCTACCCCCCAGATATAGCCATCCGGTCCGATGATCAGATTGGTGACCTGTCTTTTTCCACTGACCGGAACTAGCTCACTTACTTTCTTATTGCCCATAATATCCCACACAAATAGCTTACCCTCTGTCTGTGACGCTACTGTACCACCACCGCCAAAGATAGATGTCCCTCCATAAATCAGATCATCCTTGTACAACAGGCTAATGATGGACTGGTCTTGTACGACCTCTCCATAATCTATAACTTGGCCATTGCTCTTATTGTACCGCGCCAGCACTCCTCCCAACTCACCATAATCAGCCACCGTACCCAAAAACAAACTATTGTGCCGGGAAACGGCAACAGCTCCGAAAATCCGGTCTTGCCCTGTAACTGTCGCCACCCGTCGTGGATTCGTATTCATAACCCAAGGCTGCTTGGAATCGTATTTGTAAATATGGGCTCCCGGATAAATATTAAAATAAGTGTCTGTTCCGTCTATAATGATAGACTCGGCTTGTCCCATTCCCGTGTAATTCGAAACCTCGCCTGTCTCAGGGTCATATACACCATTTCCGCCACCGGGATAACCGCTCGTGTGTATCCTCCCGTCAGCTCCTAGAGCTGTGATGCGAATGTTGATAGGCTGGGCCGGGACAGATGCATCTACAGCCGTGGATTGGGAATTTACCGGATTGAATTTTACCACTTTATTCGCATCATTCAATATATAGAGCGAACCATCTTTTCCCCAGGTCATCGCCAATGCTCTAGCTGTATTTCCTACTTTTACAGAAGTAGTTGATGAAGTCGCAAAATCGTATACACGCAACTCGGTAGAACTATGGCTGTGATAGACCTTGTTCGGGTCAGAGAGGGACCGCGCATAGGCCCGGCTACTGATACCGGTAATTTCTCGTTCGACAGTTGAACTATGATCGACATTGTAAACCAACGTCTTTCCATTGACCGTTGCAAATAGGCGACTTCCTCCAGCCACATTCGGAACCAATACTAACGGATAGACGAAGCCGGCTTTTCGCTCTACTATCGGCAGGATTTCTGTTTTGGCACCTGTTCTCGGATCTAATTCAACCAGATTCGCCGCAACGGATCCTACACCTGCATACAATTTATCATTGGATGGACTATATGCCAATGTACGCACATACCTCTCCCCTACAACCAAAGCCCCCTTACCTACATCCGAAAAACCATCGTTTGGATGGTACCGAAACACACGGGCACCCGGAAAGGTACAACCAAATATCTCGCCATCCTTACCCGCTGTAACTTCCCAAACGTACGTTTCCGAAGGCAAGGCCTTACCCAAATCTTCTACTATCACGCTACCCGGCTTATGCTTGAAAACCTTCCCGGTATCTCCTCCGGCAACATACAACCACCCGTCAGTCGATAGCGTTACTGACCAAGACGTTTCTGTGCCTGCCAGTGCCAAATTCACCAATAGCCTACCATTGTTTGCATCAAAACCAACAAGTCGGGAAGGTGTTCCTTTGACCACACTATATACCAACTCTATATTCTGCTCGGTGGTTACAAATTGTCCACTCTGAATAACCGATTCGGTAACTTGTGGACCGAGATTGGTAAGCTTAGGCTGCTCGGGTTTCTCGGGTTCTTTTGTTTCTTCTTCTGTCGGATCTGTTTGCTGAGGTGATTGGGCACTTTTCTTGCACGCACATGCTACAACAAACAACCAAAGTCCATATACGATTAGTTTCTTCATATTAAATAGTTTTTTCATATTTTTTTTTAAGGTTACCATGATTTTAAATCATGGTAACCTTAAAAAAAATGCTATACTCATTAATCTACCTCATAGCCCCAGAGGGTAATTTCTGCTATCGTAGTAGAATTGATCCCTGCCCAGCTTTCCATGTTTCTCAAATATATGTACTGGTAACCATCTTCACTTTCCGGAAAAGCAAAATCAAATCCTGTTTCGGCAAGTGCAAGATCCGCAGCAGTTGCATTGGCCGGAAAAGCCAATCCTGAAGGTCTTGGAGTCTCATATTCACCTAGCTTTACCCAAGCAGTCATATCGGCTGTAGCCGTATTGCTGACATAGATTTCAAATCTTTTGGGGTTCCCCTGTTTATACGCCCAAGTAGTATTGTGAGCCAAATGGTGGAGTTTCATTCTGCTCAAAGCATATCTTGCTCCTAGATCAATACCAAACGAATTAGGTAATACGGGGCTATTGGTATTGTGCATTTGAAAGTAGCCCGCATTAGTGGCATCTGTGATATTATCCCACAGCTTAATCAATACTGCCTGTGAATTGTTCGCCGTAGTATAGTATTCTCCCGAGTTTGCTATACCGGGATTCTTCCATGCTGACTTGTCCAACAGGATTTCTCCTCCAACTTCCGGGACTTCCACCCTTTCATAATCCACATAAAAAGTATCCAAAGCTGTGCTATCCGGCAGAAAAGCCGTTCTGACATGAAAATCCCCGTCTAACGGGAAACCTGATAAAACCATAAGCTCCTCTTCAGGCTTTAACCTAGCAATAACTTCCTCTCCATGCACATTTTCATATTTGATATCCGAATAGATCATTTCATTGTCGGCTGTCAACCATACAATTTCCAAATCCTCTCGGCTGTTTATCCTTTTCATCGAACGAGCAATCCGATTGTATAAGCTGTTCTGAAAACGCTCGCCATACACCCTCCCTATTTTGAAGGCTCTGATAGAAGTATTCCCCAACTTATCATACAAAAATATCTCGAACTCATGCATACCCTCCGTAAGATTATCCACCATAACTCTAACGGTATCCACCTCCTCGGTCTTTTGAAGCAACCCTTCCAAAGAATCCCGTCTATTATTCCAGTACAATTTGTAATTGGTCACTTTCGGGTCGGAGAGCAACAACCATTCTACCTCCGCCCGGTGATTTCCACCGCGTACAACAATAGAATCTGCCTTGGAGACGTAGATTGTCTCCCCACTTTCAACAAATTCCCGATAAGTATGATCCATATCTTTACAGCTGAATTGGACTCCCATCAACATCACCGACGGTATGAGAAACAAAAGTGCTTTATTTTTCATCTGCTTATATTTATTTGCATTCATAATCATATTTCCCTTTTTAGTTGGCCGCCTGTCCCCAGAATGTTAATTCCAACAAAGCAACATCCGGACTTGAATCTCCGCCCCAGGTTTCTAACGTCTTAAAGCGGATATAACGGAAAGATTCATCGAGCGGATCAAAGTCATAATCTTCTCCTGCTAGATTCCTAGCTATGTCATCAGCGGTATTCGTACCAAGGGGCTCTCCTGAAGGTTTGATCGACTCAAATTTACCCAACAGCGTCCAGTCGTCCCAGTTCGTGGATTTAACATTGCTTCCATATATCTCAAACACTCTAGGTGTGCCTAAAGCATATATCCAAGTGCCTGTGTGGGATAAATGGTTGACTTTCATTCGACCAAATACGTATTCTCTACCTAGGTCTATGGTAAACCAATTGGGCAGCTCCAGATCGGGGTCATCATTCCGCATCAAGAAATAAGTTGTTGGACCGGGTGTCCACAACATATTCAACGGGTAGGCCGGATATCGCGGATAGTAATAGTCATCAAATAGCATAGCATTACTCCATAGCGTTTTGTCCATCTCCTCTTCGTACAATGGTGTCAACGTTTGGATAAGCGTATCGGAATGATTTTTCCATTTATCAACAAAGTAGATACCAAACTCCCTGGGTTCTGATGGCAACCCTCTTGCTGCAAACCTGACATCCTGTGCATCATTTACGTAATAGCGGTCGTGTTCTACCCAGTTACCCGTTTCGGTATCCTTATACAAAGTATAGACAATATAAGAGTGTTGGCTTTCGTTAAAAAAGCTAACCCCCACACCACCAAAGGTTTCAAATGCACTTAGTGTACCACGCACATTTTCGATCGGTGAGAGAAGAGGATTTATCGTCACCATCGAAGGCTCATTGGAGGGTACTTCAGAACGACTTACCGTAAATAGTTTAATCGCCCGCTCTTGTGTACCGTAAAATCCCTCCAGAAGGACATAATTCTTCGAAACAGAGGATTTGACAACCCGAGTTTCGCCAGATGCCAATGAATATTCGGCTTGTACATATAAAACGTTAGGGTCGTCGGGTAATGCATAACTAATCTTGGCCGCTCCAGGCAAGTTTTCCACTTTGATATTGCTCAATGAACCCGGCACACTTCCATTATGCACAAAAGGCTCGTGTTTCGCTTCTTCACATCCCATCCATAGCAGGACAGTAAGGAAAAATAAAATTCTTGTTTTCATAATTTATATCTTTTATTACCAACCGGGGTTTTGAACTAAATTTTTATTGACAACCAAATCATTTTCTGAAATTGGCCAGAAATAGTCCCGGAAGCTGAACTGCATGTCAAACAGGTCACGCACCCTATAAAACCCTTCAACAGAAGACTGATGTGCATCCCATCCTTGGATAGGTTTATTCAGCTCCAGCGGTGCCGTCTTCCAACGGCGTACATCCCAAAAACGTTCGCCCTCAAAAGCCATTTCAATCGTTCTTTCCTGTTGGATAATCTGTCTTACACCGTCCTTACTATTTATTTTATTCGGATTACGTGAAAAATACAACCAAGCATACTCCACACCCGGTATACCGGCACGTTCACGAATCAAATCAAGATACCGAAACACTTCCGGTGTAGGTCCATCGTGCATTTCATTCAACGCTTCCGCATATAACAGATACAAATCATTCAATCGCAGAATAGGCCAGGGATAGCTGATGGCAGAAAAAGTAGTCGGTGCCGTATGCCGAGTTTCATAGTGTACTAACTTTTTAGGATAATAACCGGGAAGCGAATAACGGTTAAGCTGTCTTTGCCCCGCATATTCTCCCGAGCGCATCTGTAAATGAAAGGAGGCATTGTCATCATATATTCCACGACCGTACCACTTGCCCCGGTCAAACCCCAGATTTGCATAAAAACGTGGTTCTCGTCCGAAGTGCAAAGCGGCTGTTGTCTCTCCTGGCTGTATATAGTACCGTTCATCGGCTGTTGCCGTCCACAAGTCAAAACGTTCATTATAATGCCAACCAGAGTCATCTGCAAGCGGCAGACCGTTTTCAGTATAAAACTGGTTTGCTATATTCATTGTTGCCCCCAATGTACCACCTCCTGATGGCACATTGTACGTCTCTGTGCGAGCCATCAGAATCGGCATCACATGCCCCTGTATTTCTGGCGAAAAGCTACTGGAATGTGCCCAAAGAATTTCCTCATTCCAACGTTCCGTGAAAGCCCCCCGGATATCCAGTTGCTTTTTGGTAATAGTAGATACATTTTGGGTTTGTGGTGTTAGCTGAAACTCATACAGTTTATGCCCAGCCTCATGCGCAACATCAATGGCAACTTTAAGCGCATCCGCCGCGCGTTGCCATTTCGTTGGATCATATGATGCATTGAACAAATGCCTGCCATTTTTATCTGTAAAATCTGCGTATTCAGAGTTGCCATTGAACAAGGGGCTCGCCGCATAGGTCAATATTTTGGCCTTCATCCCCACTGCAATCGGATAGGTAATCCGACCATACTCCAATTCTTCATTGAGCAAGTACATCGGAAGGCCATCTTCAGCTTCCTCGATCAATTCCACGATATATTCAAATACCTCATCCACTGGGTCACGAAAGACCCGGGCTTCTTCAATCGGTGTCGAAATGGGTAAATTTTCGCGTATGATGGGGATAGGCCCGTACGCCCTTACTAATAAAAAATGATAGTAGGCTTTTAAGAACTTGACTTCTGCCGTCCATTGATCTTTCTCCCACACATCCATATCCGGTACGGAATAAACATTTTCCAAAAAAACATTACATTGGTTGATCCCTTCCCATAGATCAGGGACACTTCCCGAACCCGTCCAATAAGACATAAGCGGGCTGGCCGCAGTTTGTCTTCCCATGGCGATACTCATACTTGGGTAACTGGGTATACTGGTCTCGGGAGCCCACATTTCATCTGCCCCAAAAAAACTTTGATTGGATTGTCGGGCAGCAAAACTCGGCAAATATGAATAACAGGTATGCAGATATTTTTTTGCTTCAGATCTTAGATGGAAAGAGTATTCCAAACTTCTTACGTTATCCGGCACCACATCTAAATATTTGCTACAGCTTGCAAGCGCCGCAATGGACACTGTTAATATAAATAATCTAATTAATTTCATCACTTAAAATGTTACGTTTACGCCCAAGTTAAATACACGCTGTACCGGATAGCCCAACCCATTTCCGGCCATCTCAATATCCCAGAGCTTAAAATTACTGATCGTAAATAGGTTTGAACCGCTCATGTACAATCTTAAATTCTTCATGTGCAGTTTTTCGGAAACATGCCTCGGAAGAGAATACCCCAACTCCATTTGCTTCACACGTAGAAAGTTACCGTTTCTTAACCACCAGGTACTTAACGCCATATTATTAGCGTGATGATTTGTGCTTAAACGGGGGTACATCGCATAAATATCAGGGTTATCCATCGAATAATGGTTCTCCGCGATAGCTTGCAATACTTGCTTACCCTCCGCAAAGGGTTGGATATTGACTGGACCAGTGGTCGTTGTACCTCCTTGTGTCACACTACCGCCCATCCAAAACGAAGAGTTGGCAGATCCTTGAAAGAACGTAGAAAAGTCCAATTGTTTCCAACCGATGGAGAAACCAGCTCCATAGATAATCTCCGGTGTCAATGGAAGACCTATCGGCACCTGATCCAATTGGCTAATCACACCATCTCCATTCACATCTTTATACTTGATGTCACCGGCAATATTATTACCACCAAATTGCGTAGGTGAATTTTGCACTTCCTCATCATCAACAAATAGACGCTCAGCTATGTAACCAAATTGTTGACTGATTGGATAGCCTATTCTGGACTTCCACCATTCTTTTTCATATTGTGGCTCCTCGAAGACTTTATATGCACTAGTAGCATACGTAAAGTTTGCTCTCGCTTGCAGCCAAAGGCCACTTGCCCAACTGTGGTTGTAATCCACCGAAATATCCATTCCCTTACCGGTGGCTTCTCCTATATTAGCCCGCTGCACAGCAGTCAACCCCATCGTCGACGGAATATTGGACCTCGACATCAAAATATTGGTTCGATGCTCTTGGAAAAAGTCGGCCAGTATCTCGATTTTATTGAATAATCCTAACTCCACTGCCAAGTTTGTCTTATAGGAAGTCTCCCAGCTGATATCCGGGTTTGCATAACGGGTTACCCGAGCACCCGTTTCAACATCTCGAACCACTTTACCAAACCCAAAGCTAGAGCCATCTCCTACCTCCGAAAGATAGAAAAAGCGGTCAGTTGCACTACCGATCTGATCATTACCTACCACTCCATAGGTCCCTCTCAAACGGAAGTTATGAACTTTGTCTTTCAACGGTTTCCAGAATTTCTCGTTCGATATGGTCCAGGCCAAGCCTGCGGAGGGGAAAAATCCGAAACGATGACTTTCATGAAAACGTTCGGAACCATTGTACCCGAAGTTAAATTCCGCATAGTATCGACTGTCGTACGAATAGGTAGCTCGTCCAGAAAGTCCCATGTTACGGAATGGCAACGACAATTGTAAGCTATTTGATTTCGAGTCGAGTCCTGAACGCATTATGTAAACCAATAAGCCACTTAGCCCGTGCTTTTCACCAAACGTGCGGTTGTAGTCCATAGCAGACTCGAGATAAAAAACAGAACTCTGCTGCCTTAAATCACTGTCAACACCGAAACCTAAATATTCTCGTCCCTCTACAAACCGATTAAGAAAGTATTCTCCTGTGCGACGATCAGTAACGGTGGCCTCGTAATAAAAAGGACTAGATGACCGTAATATATCAAACCGCGATATACGGTTTGTATTGAACATAGTCCTAAACCGTAAACCTTCTGTTAGGAAAGCTAGGTTTTGTTTAACTTCCATCTGTGCCATCATCAGCGAACGGTTATAATCTTTGTAACCGGCTGTCATATATGCATAAGGGTTTATAAAGTCCTGATCGGCTCTACCACCATACATAACGTGTTGGACATAGTCGAATTCCGGTGTTTTCGGATAGACCGGTAAAAAATCTACGGGACTTGCTCGAATAACTTGATTATAAATAGATGTTCCGCTTTGAATCGGTCCATTATAATCGTCAAAGTTACCATTCAGACGTACAATCAACTCCGTATTTTTAGTCAGGTCAATATTGACGTTTGCCCGTAGGGTATAACTCTTTAGGTCAATATTGTTATTGTAATTATTGATGGTCGGCACTTTCAATACGCCATTATCTTGCGCATAAGATCCCGCAACGTAATACCGAGCAACTTTCCCTCCGCCACTGACATTCAGGTTGTGCCTGTGATTGATTGTAGACTCCTTAAACAATTCTTTCCGCCAATCTACTGCAGGATACAGAATAGGATTAAGTCCTTCAGCTGTCGCATCTATCTTCTCTTGTGTATAATGTGGTTGCTCAAAAGGAGATCTCGAATACTGTGCGTCATTATAGAGTTTCATATAGGTCACTGGATCAGCAAGCGGTACATTGCGCGTCGCCGCAGATCGGGAAACTTCCGACCTAAATGATATTATCGCAGCACCTTCTCTACCTTGTTTGGTGGTCACGAATATGACACCATTTGCTCCACGTGCGCCATAAAGAGAGGTCGCCGTTGCATCTTTCATAATCGAAAAACTCTCAATATCATCCGGGCGCAGACGGGCAAGTTCTGTCGTCCCTAATTCCATACCGTCTATCAAAATCAACGGATCTACTTTTCCCGTACCAAAAGACGTGACACCACGTATAAAAAAGTCTGCATTGTCCTCTCCGGGTTCACCGCTACGTTGATAGGCGATGATACCGGCAGCCTGTCCGGCCAAAGCTGTCGTGAGATTACTGGTCGGTGCCCGCAGGTTTGAAGGTTTGATCGAAGTAACAGATCCCACCATATCCGTCTTCTTCTGCGTTCCAAAAGCCACGACCACAACCTCTTCCAAACTTTCGGGATCTTCCTCCAAAATGATCTCCAGCATAGTTTCCGAACCTACAACTACTTCTTTGCTCAGATAGCCTGTATAGCTCAAAACCAAGACAGACCCTGTCTCTACGAGGGGAAAAGCAAATTCACCGTTTGCATTCGTTTGGGTTCCGACCTGAGATCCTTTGATCATTATCGAAACACCTTGTAGGGGTGTACTTTCTTTACCCAACACTTTTCCTTTCAGACCCTTTTGTTGCATTCTACCGTTATCGTTCACATGCAAGGTTGAAATGATTTTTTCGGGTGCTTTGGGCTGAACAAAAATGGTTTTCTCTTTGATCCTGTAGGTCATGTTCTGTTGGCTCAGGACTTTGTTGAGAAAGGTCTTCAAAGGCATTTTATTCGTCGCAATAGTTACTTTTTTGCTAGCGTCTACATGCTTATCGTTATAGATAACCCCAAACTTGCTCTGTTGATGTATTTCATCAAATACTTGTTTAAGGGTCACATCCTTTACATTTAATGTAATGGTCTGCGAAAACGTAGTTGCACTGAGACTCATTGTTGCGATCAACAATAATCCAATAATTATTTTCATGATCAATAATATTCGGTTTATATCTTCATACACATTGGTGTACGACAGCAGTATGGTTTGTTTTGCCATATAACTCTCCTAATTCGCACCAATACACACAGACTAAGAAAATTTCCCTAGATTTGTCGTGTGTTTGGCAATCAACTGATAAATTCTTAACTCGGGTTTATAACGTTGGACTGTCCAAACGTGACAGGGGGGTGCTTCCGACACTTCCCTGTTTGATTTCTTTACTTTATGGCTTGTCTACACTTTACAATTTCTCCTCATGGTTGGTTAGTTTTTAAGTTTAACAATAGATTAATTAGTACCGGTAAGTATCTGTTCATAATTATTTGATATTATTTTAGTCTCTAATATTTTTTATAAACCACATAGGAGCATAGTCTTTAAATCGTCTAAAATTTGGCATAGATGCCCAAGGGCATTGTATTAGTGTCATATTAGGCTATATCGGAAAACTTGTTTTCCTATGTAAACTTCGGCTTTTGAGGTCGAAGAATATAAAATTTCTATGTCTCTATGTGGTTTCATTTAGTTTTGGAGCACTTACTTTAAATTAATTTTTCACTTTTTAGGTCTGACCACAAGTATGCGGCCCTGCAAATCGAAATTAAATTGGGTAGAGGATTCCTCTAAAAACTCCAACAAGGTGAGCAGGCTAACATTTCTATCCATTATTCCACTGAATGTTCCTCTCGGGATGCCCCCTTCATAACGAATCTCCACATCATACCAATGTGCTACCTGCAACATCATATCCGCTACCGGTGTCTTATCGAAATAGAATACACCCGATCGCCAGGCCAGTTCCTGTTTCAGGTTGGCTTTCTTTTTATTCAGCACACCATTGGGGAGTAAGACGGCCTGTTCACCCGGTGAAAGCAAAAGTGGGGTATGCGATCCAGATGGTACCGTGACCTGTACACTACCCTCTACCAATGTGGTCTTGACAACCGCTGTCTCATAGCTTGATACATTGAACTCTGTGCCCAACACTTTGATCTCCTGCTCCTTTGTGACAACCAAAAAAGGCACACCATTCTGTTTCTCTACAGCAAAATAAGCCTCCCCTTCCAGCTCCACAACACGTTTATCTGTGTCAAATCTACCGGGATACCTGATTTCAGACCCGCCATTTAACCAAACCCTTGTACCATCGGGCAGGATGATGTGATAAGTTGCCCCTTTGGGTGTCGAAAGCTGATAAGCTGTGGCAGACATATCTCCACCATGTACTGACGATCCATCCTGATAGGTAATGGTATTGTCCGAAAATACAATTCCCGTTTGGCTCGTATCCAAGTCTATCCTACGTCCATCCGCCAAAGTCAGTATCGCCCGATCTCCAATGGGCAGGATATCTTCTTTGTATCCGACCTCCCCTATGAGCGCATCTATATACTGACGCTTGACAACAAATACACCGGCCAATACAAAGAGAAGGATAGCTGCTGCATAGGGTAACCATTTACGTAAAGTGGGTACTGTAGCCCTTTGGGGCGCTGATGGAATAGTCTGCTTACAAATAGCCTCCCAGGTGTTTTTGTGAAGCCGCTCTATATCTTCAAGGGAAAGGGTATCCAGGTCTTGGTCAAGGTATCGGTTATAATGGGCAAGCAGTGTAGACCGCTCTTCAGGTGTACACTCTCCTTTTAAGTATTTTTCAATAAGTGTCGATACGTTTTTGTCCATGATACCAAACGGGCTTAATGCCCTTTCAATAACATGACCCTTCTAACATGATATTTTCACGGCAAAAACATCACTTTTTTTATTTTTTTCAACAAAAAATTGATTATCAACACGTTTAGGAACCATAATCATGAGCACAATGAGCAATCCTATTGCCAAACGTGCCTGCTTGGACGCCTTGCTGATCAGGTTTTGCACGGTACGTTCGGATATCTGCAATGCTTCGGCAATCTTGTCGGGACCAAGTCCTTCAAAATAAGTCATGACAAAAACTTTGCCCATGGTTTCCGGAAAGCCTTCTGCCAGTTTTTCAAGTTTTTGCATCAGTTCCTTTTCCAACAGGTATTCGTCTGTCGTATTACGTTCTTCCAGTAAATACTTTTGCAGATCAGCTTCATATTTGCTAAATGTCTGTTTCCCACGAATGGATTTATAAAAGCCGAACCGCACACTTCTCATCAGATAATTAAACAAGGGGCCTTCAATATGCAATCGGCTCCTGTTGCTCCAGAGATTGACAAATATATTCTGAACTATATCCTGCGTGTCGGCTTCATCCTGGCTGATCTTGTAAGCATAAGTCAACAAAAAATAGGAAAATCGACAATAAATCTCTGAAAAAGCCGAATGATCATCCTTCTCCCGCATCAAATCAAGCAATTCCTTTTCATTCAACGTACTATAATCGAGCATGTGATTTTTTTTTGAAATTAGCAGATTTTTAAAAGAAAACCAACACAATATAGATATTTATGGGGCTAGAGCATCAAAACGCTTCCAGAAAGATCTTTAGTACATGACCCAAAAAGCCTGGTAGTTTGTCGCGATGGCCGGATTACCTTCGCTTCGCTTGGTGATCCGGTGAGGAGGGAGTGACAAACAAAAAGTCTACGGCACAAAGTGTGCCTGGCCTTTCTTGCTTATGGTTTTTTGCTCAAATAAATTTGGCTTATCCATAAACAAAAAAGCCCTCACTTCCGTGAAGGCTTTTAGTCTGTCGGGATGGCCGTCCTTGAACCTTTATAACTCTAATATTCATAAACCTACTTTAAAACGTATTCAGAACGCATTTAAACTAACATTCTGTTAAACAAAGGTAATCAAAGTAAACGCAAATAACAACAAATCCGCCCCACAATCCGCCCCACAAAAATTTTTTGTGTATATTTGAGATACGTTTTAAAGAGTGCAATTTTATGGGGATTAAAAGTAAAAGTATCGTAACGTTTGAGCTAAGACGTGACACGGTAAACAAAAACGGTGAGCACCCTATCACCGCAAACATTTGGGTATCGAATAGCCGAAGAAAACTATCAACCGGCATTACTTTATTACCGTTTCTATGGAATAAAGACACACAGCAAGCATACTTACCAAGGGATGCGAAAGCAAAGGCTGCCATTCATGGTATATCGCCCGGGGTGCTGCCTTATGCTAATGATTTAGCTGGTATCAATCGAGAGCTGGACCGCATCAGAAATGAAATAGACAATATCGCTGACATATTCCAAAAGCAAAAGATTACTTATACCGCTGCAATGGTAGTAGAGACGTTTAAGGAAACCTTTAGCCCGACATCAAAGAGCGAGAGCAAAGAATTGGGGTTAATTGCTTTTATTGATCAGTATATCGCAGATATTAAGGCGACAAAGAACCCGGGAACGATAAAGGTTTATGTAACTACCCGTAACCATATTGCAAACTTTGAGAAGAAGAAAAGAATAAAGACCCCTTTAAATAAGGTCGGTTACGGCTTTTTACAGGGCTTTTATAATTATTTGATAGATAGTGTCGGCCATATCAATGTAACCGCAGCAAAGCAGATAACAACGCTCAAAACGTTCATATCATACGGGCGCAAATACGGCCATGAGATCGATAATACATATCAAGATTATACAGTCAAACGGGATCAGCTCGAAGTTATCGCATTGACTAATGAAGAGTTTTTAAGACTGTACAACCTTGATTTATCCGGTAGTGGTCATGTAGTGATTGCCGAGAAGCCTAAGAAGAGAACCATATCGCATAATGTATTATCCAAGATCCGGGACGTGTTTTGTTTTTCTTGTGTTACGGGGCTGCGGTTTTCGGATTTAAAGCAACTCAAACGGGAGCATATCAAACACGGTATTATCAGACTAACCGCAACCAAGACAAGGGAAATAAACGAAATACCCTTGACACAATATGCGGTCGAGATACTGAAACGTTATAGCGATCATCTAAAACCTTTGCCCCTGATCAGTAGCCAAAAATTCAATGACTATCTAAAAATACTATGTGAATATGCTGGCATCGACGAACCGATCGAAATAGTGCGATATAAGGGCGCAGAGCGTACCGCTAAGACTTTCCCTAAGTACAAGTTAGTTTCTGCCCATACGGGGCGCAAAACGTTCGCTACGCTGTCTTTAGAAAAGGGATTGAATGCAGAGGAGGTAATGTCGATTACGGGCCATAAGTCTTATGCAAGTTTTAAACGCTATGTTAAGGTAACAGAGGAACGTAAAAAACAAGTAATGATCGATGCGTGGGGAGCACCCGAACTATTAACCAAAGTGAATTAGCGATGACGGATAAAATAAAGAACTTACTGCAGTTTATTGAATACTTGCATTCCAATATTGACAATTTCAAAAAGTATAACAGCACAATGTCCGAAATTAATTTATTAAGAGCTGAACAAAGCAAACTACGTCCAAGGGAATATATCCCCGATCGGATTGAATATGACAGGCTGCAATCGGATATTGTGGATAAGGCGGAGATAATATCAGAAAACATCATTAATCCGACAAAAAGCAAAGCAATCGAATTAGGTATTTATATCCCCATTCAAGGTATAATAGGAGGTCGATGGGCTATATCGGAAGCCGACGTTATGCAGGGCGGTTTTGGTTTAGATGACGTTCCGATCATGTTAAAGTATAAAACCATGTATATCGAATACCGTACGTGTACGAATGAAAATTACTTCCAAAACCTTTTCTTTGCTGACCTTGATCGGGAACTCGCTGAAATATTCAAACAGTTTGATAAAGGTGCGGTTAGGGAATTTAGCGAAGTTCCTATTATCCAATTATCGCCTATCCAATTCCCGGAGCTTGTGACAATACAAAGAGACAATAATGATACGCAAACGGCAGACCCCAACCAAGGTAAAAACACAACCACTAAAGTCGGTACAGTTATTTTTTCTGAACAAACGGTATCAGATATAATTGCCGTTTTGGGGGATAAAGTGGATAACGTAGATAATTTGCGGTTTTTGCTTAAAGGAAATGATATTGTAGTAAACTTTATTGGTCAAAGAAACCAATTAGCTGATTTATTCAAAAGGATAAATAAGGATCGGATATATCAAGATACTGTTTTATCAAGGTGGGTAACGGCGAACTTTACTGCGAATGGTGCAGAACTAAGATATAACACTATTTATGATGTTATAAGGGGACAAACAGAAGTCACGAAAAATAAACGCATCGGATTAGACATATTTCCGATCTAACAATACTCTATACCACCCCTATACACGCCCTAAGGGCTTGATTTGGGTATGCTTTCCCTTATTATTTAGTGTCATGTTTAACATAATAGAGCAAGACATGACACAGATTAGTTTTGAAACGCTACCCCAAGAGGTAGCCCGTTTGCACCAAAGGTTTGATGCTTTGGAGCTGGCAGTATGTAACCGTAAATTGGAAGATCCCGAACCGATCGAGATAATCGACGGGGCTACATTATGCTATAAGCTGGACATCACGCGCCAAACCTTAGCCCGGT
>Ga0182738_1002541_pt1 | contig 21565 bp, 17 predicted proteins | sample eDN5th30CBELigMG_FD_128876 | JGI IMG/M metagenome (GOLD analysis project Ga0182738, IMG submission 128876) | Enriched Miracle-Growth compost microbial communities from Emeryville, California, USA - eDNA 5th pass 30_C BE-Lig MG (version 2)... ... | reverse complement strand
CCGCGTTCCGCTGTCCGTGGGGGAGGTGACAATGGGGGAATATTTGCGCAATAGCGGCCGCAGGCTGGTGCTCGCGGGCAAGACGCATGTCATGGTCGACCATGCGGGGCTGGAACGGTTGTCGCTTGATGGCGGCAGCGAGCTTGGCCGTTTGTTGAGCACAGGTGGGTTCGAGGAGATCGACCGCTACGACGGACACCACGAGCCAGGCGATGAAAGCGGCTATCCCGCTTACTTGCGCCGCCATGGCTACGATTCAGCGGACCCCTGGACAGACTTTGTCATCTCGGCGCGCGCACCCGACGGCAGCGCGGTCAGTGGCTGGCATATGCGCAATGCCCGCTATCCGTCGCTGGTAGAGGAAAAACATTCCGAAACAGCCTACATGACCGACCAGGCCCTGGGGTTCATGGAGAGCGTGGGCGAGCAGCCCTGGGTGATGCATTTGAGCTATGTGAAGCCGCACTGGCCTTACATCGCGCCCGCTCCCTACCATGACATGTACAGCTATGAGCAATGCCTGCCGCCCGTGCGCAATGAGGCGGAAAGGCTGGATGCGCATCCTGTGCTGGCTGCTTACCGGCAGCAGGAGGAAAGTGTCAGCTTTGCCAGCGAGGAGTGCCAGCGCGTCGTCCGCCCGGCCTACCAGGGGCTCATCACACAGTTGGATGATCATCTGGGCAGGCTGTTCGACTACATGGAGCGTGCCGGCCTGATGGACAACACGCTCATTATCTTCACCGCCGACCACGGCGATTTTCTGGGCGACCATTGGCTGGGCGAGAAAGAGCTGTTCTATGACACTGTGCAGCGCGTTCCCATGATTGTGCATGATCCCTCGCCCAGTGCGGATGCCACGCGCGGCGCCGTGGAGCTGCGCATGACCGAATCGGTCGATGTGCTGCCGACCATATTGGAATGGCTTGGCCTGCCGCTGGCCTCGCACAGGCTGGAAGGAAGAAGCCTGCTGCCGCTGCTGCATGGCCAGCAGACTGATTGGCGTGACTGCGTTTTTTCCGAGCTGGACTACAGCTACAGGCTGGCCCGTCTGACAAGGGGCAAGACACCTCAGAATGCGCGCGCATGGTCTGTGCGCACGGACCGCTGGCGCTACGTATACTGGATGGACGAGGCCGAGCAGCTTTATGATCTGCATGCGGACCCAGACCAGTTCAATGACCTTGGGCGCGATCCCGGCCATGCCGATGTCCGGGCTGCCTGTCGCGCGCGTTTGCTGGACTGGTTTTCGCGCCTGAAGCGCCGCACCACCGTCACCGACGACGCAGTCGAGCGCGGCACCAATGCCTACAAGAAGGCGGGCGTGTACTTCGGTCAGTGGTAGGGAAGGCTGCCGGCGATATACTGTGGCGTTTCCCCTGACGGTTGTTCTGTGCGGGGGGCGACACGCGCTGGAACGCCATGAAACTACTGCACACCTCCGACTGGCACCTGGGCCGTACACTGTACGGGCGCAAGCGCTATGCCGAATTTGAAGCCTTTCTCGCCTGGCTTGCACAAGCCATAGAGGATCATGGCGTCGATGTGCTGCTTGTGGCCGGAGATGTGTTCGACACCACGACGCCGAGCAATCTGGCGCAATCCCTTTACTATCGCTTTCTGTGCCGGGTGGCATCCTCGCGCTGCCGGCATGTGGTGGTGATCGCCGGCAATCACGATTCCCCCTCATTTCTGGATGCGCCGCGCGAGCTGCTGAAATCGCTCAATGTACATGTTGTGGCAGCTGTCTCCGCTGACCCTGCGGATGAGGTCATCGTACTGCGCGACGGGCAGGGGAAGGCAGAGCTTATTGTGTGCGCGGTGCCCTATCTGCGCGACCGCGATATCCGCACGGCGGAGGCGGGGGAAAGCGTACAGGACAAAGAGCGCAAGCTGCTCGAAGGCATACGCGAACACTATGCGCAGGTTTGCGCACTGGCCGAAGACGCGCGCCGCGAGGCGGGCGGGCGCATTCCCGTGGTCGGCATGGGCCATCTCTTCACGGCGGGCGGCCAGACGCTTGAAGGCGATGGCGTGCGCGAGCTATATGTAGGCTCGCTTGCGCATGTATCCGCCGGGATGTTCCCCGATACGCTCGACTATCTGGCGCTCGGACACTTGCATGTGCCCCAGAAGGTCGGCGGTTCGGAAACCCGCCGCTATTGCGGCTCGCCCATCCCCATGGGGTTCGGCGAGGCAGGGCAGGCCAAGAGCGTCTGCCTGGTCGAACTCGATGCGGCCCAGGCCGATGCTGCGCCTGTGGTGCGGGTCAGCATGCTGGATGTGCCGCTGTTCCAGCGGCTGGCGCGTGTTCGGGGCGATTGGGCTGTCATTGCCGCGCGGCTCGGGGAGCTGGCCGCGCAGGCGCCGCAAGCCTGGGTCGAAATCTTTTATGAAGGCGAAGATGTGACCGGCGATCTGCGCGAGCGTCTCGAGGCCTGTGTCGCAGACAGCGCCATCGAGATTCTGCGCGTGCGCAACAACCGGGTTGCCGAGCGCGCACTGGAGCAGGCCAGCTGTGGCGAAACGCTTGATGACCTGGCGCCTGCGGATGTCTTCCTGCGCTGCCTGCAAGCGCATGAGGTGCCGGAGGCGCAACGGCCAGCCCTGCTGGCCAGCTTCGGGGAGATTATCTCGGGCGTGCTGGAAAGCGACGCGCGGGCAAGCTGAGGGCGGCCATGCGGATACTGCGGATACGCTTTCTGAACCTCAATTCCCTGGCGGGTGAATGGGAAATCGACCTGACGCACCCAGACTTTGAATCCAACGGCATCTTTGCCATCACAGGTCCGACGGGCGCCGGCAAAAGCACGTTGCTGGATGCCATCTGTCTGGCCCTTTACGGGCGCACGCCGAGACTCAGCAAAGTCAGTGCCGGCGGCAACGAGATCATGTCGCGCCAGACCGGCGAATGCTTTGCCGAAGTGACGTTCGAGACGCCGCAAGGCCGGTATCGCTGCCACTGGAGCCAGCGCCGGGCGCGCCGCCGGCCGGATGGCGCCTTGCAGCCGCCCAGGCACGAGATATCGGACGCCGACAGTGGCCAGGTGATCGACGCCAGCATGCGGGGTGTGGCCGGGCATGTCGAAACCGCCACTGGCATGGACTTTGACCGGTTTACGCGTTCCATGCTGCTGGCCCAGGGCGGCTTTGCCGCTTTCCTGCAGGCTGCCCCCGACGAGCGCAGCCCCATACTGGAACAGATCACGGGCACCGAGATTTACAGCCGTATCTCCATGGGTGTCCACGAACGTCGCGCAAAAGAGCAGGGCAGGCTGGAACTGTTGCGGGCGGAGCTTGAGGGCATGCGTCTGCTTGCGGCGGATGAAGAGGCTGCGCTGGGCGAAACCCTGCGCGGGCACGAGACGCATGCAACGGGTTTGCATGCCGAGCTCAAGCGCTGTGCGGATGCGATTGCGTGGCTGGATGGCCTGCGCGAACTTGAACTGGGCCTGAAGCAGGATGCCGAGCGCCAGGCTCAGCTTGGCGAGCGCCTGCGCGCATTCGAGCCGGACCGTGTTCGGCTGGATCTGGCGCAGCGGGCGCTGGAGCTGGATGCGGATTATTCCGCCCTGGCAATACTGCGTCAGGCTGTGGCCGATGAACAGGCCGGGCTGCTCGATGCGGGGCAGCGTCTGCCTGATCTGCAGTCCGCATGCGAGATTGCGGATCAGGCCATGCAAGCCGGCGAGCAAAGGCTGCAGGCGGCAAGGGCGGAGCACGATGCGGTTCGGCCCTTGCTTGCCAGCGTGCGCGAGCTTGATGCGCGGGTGCGCGAAAAGCAGGCATCCATCGATGCCGCTGATGCCGCCATCGAATCCGAGGCCGTTGCCGCCCAATCGCTTGCCGCCCGGCAGAAGGAGGAGGCCGAAGGCCTGGAGCGATGTTCCAGGGAGCTGGACCAGATCCTGTCCTGGCAGCGCGAGCATCATGCCGATGCGGCGCTTGAGCGCCAGCTTGGCGGCCTGGAAGGAAGGCTCCAGGGTCTGCGGGACCTGCTTATCCTGCGGCAGAACAGCGCACGCGAGACCGCGCGGGCAGAATCGGCGCTGGCCTCCGCCAAGCAGGCATTGGCGGAGGCCAGCGCACGCATGCATGCCGGACGGGAGGCCGTCCAGCGCAGCACCGATGCGCTGGACCGGCGGCTGGAAGCGTTGGACAAGTCACTGCAGGGGCGCGCATTGCCAGCCTGGCGCGCGGAGCTGAACATTCTGACGCGCCAGAGCGATATGCTCAAGAAGGCGGCGTCACATATGGAAGCCTTGGCAAAAGCAGCGGGCGAACTGGATGAACTGAAGCTGCGCGCGAGCCAGCTTGAGCGCCGGGCCGAGGCCCTGGGGGACGGAATACAGGCAGGCCAGGACAGGCTGCGGCACCTGGAGCGGCAAGAAACGCTGCTGCAGACACAGTTTGACCTGCTGCAGCGCATTGCCTCGCTTGAGCAGGCCAGGCATCAATTGCATGATGGCGAACCGTGCCCGCTATGCGGTGCGCTGGATCACCCTTATGTCAGCCAGGAACAGCCGACGCCAGACCAGACCGGCGAACATCTGAGGCAGACCCGAACGGAGCTTGCGCTGGCGCGCGAGTCCGCAACGCGCATGGCCATCGAGCGGGCCGGGCTGGAGAAGGACAGGCAACAGCTTGAGGCCGCCATCGCGGAGCGCGGAACCGTCCGCGAAAACAGTGGCCTCGCCCTTGCCAGCCTCGCCGGGGAGTTGCGCCAGGCGGGGGAGGGTGTCATGTCTCTTGGCGCCATGCTCCAGCATTGCTTTGGCACTGGCGGGGAAGATCGGTCAGGCTTGCCTGGCGGCACGGATGCCGGGCCTGGCCGCGAAGATGCGCAACAAGAGGCGGCGCGGCAACTGGCTGCGGCGCTGCGCGGCAATGATCAGGCTCGGGCAGCGGTACAGCAGGTCATCGATACGGCTGACGCCATATGGGGGGAACTGTCCAGCCTGCGTTCGGCTGCCGACGATGCGAAGTCTGCCCTGGCGCCGCTGGAAAGCGCGGCGCAGGCTGCCGGGCACGGCTGCGATGCGGCCGCGCAGGCCTTGTCCCGCGCCTGCGCCGACGAGCGACAGGCACAAGAGCAGGCCGACAGGCTGACGGATGCGCTGGCGCGGGAGCTGAAGGTCTTTGGGGTGGGCGTGCCGCAGGCCGATGGCATAGAGGCTTTGCGGCAACAATTGGATGGCCGGCTGCAGGCCTGGCAAGCGCGGCAGCGGCGCGGCATGGCGCTGGAACAGGAAAAGACATTGACGCAGACGCGCATCGCGGAACGGGCGGCTCGGATCGAGGCTGCACAGGAACGCCTGCGTCAGCTCCACGAGCAAAGACAAACACTGGTCCACGCGCGAGACTCAATTCTTTGTGAACGAAGGGCGGTATTTGGCGACGAAGACCCCGACACGCGGGATGCCAGGCTGCGCGATGCCGTCGCGCAAGCCCTGCAGGCTCGTGATGACGCTGCCCAGCGCCAGCGAGCCCAGGCACGGGCGCTGGATCACCTGCAAACCCGCATGCGGGGGCTGCGGGACAGCATTGCCGCCCGTGGCGCTGAGCTTGCCCGCCAGACCTCAGGCTTTGCAGCCCGGTTGTCCGCAGCAGGGTTCGATGGCGAGGCCGACTTTGTGTCGGCACGGATGCCCGAGCCGCGGCGCCGCGAGCTTGCCCTGCAGGCGGGCGCCCTGGATAAAGAACTGGCCTCGCTGAATGCATCGATTACCGAAAAGACCACAAGACTGGAGCAACAGCGCGCGCGGCAGGCCACAGATCAGCCGCATGACATGCTTGTGCAGGCGCGTGACAGGCTGCATGCCGACTACCAGTCTGTATTGCTGCAGGCCGGCGAGCTGCGCGGCAGGCTGCAGGACAATGCGCGGCTGAAGCAGACCCAGCAGGTACGCATTCAGGCCATGGATGCGCAGCGGCGGGAATGCCAGCGCTGGGATGAGTTGCACGAGCTGATCGGCTCGGCGGATGGCAAGAAATTCCGCAATTTTGCCCAAGGCCTGACCTTCGAGATCATGGTGGCGCACGCCAACCGGCAACTGCGGGAAATGACCGATCGCTACCTGCTTGTGCGTGATGCAACCCAGCCGCTGGAACTGAATGTCATTGACAGCTACCAGGCCGGCGAGGTGCGGTCCACCAAGAATCTATCGGGCGGCGAAAGCTTTATTGTCAGCCTGGCATTGGCGCTGGGCCTGTCCGCCATGGCCAGCCGCAATGTGCGGGTCGATTCCCTGTTCCTGGACGAAGGCTTCGGCACCCTGGACGAGGACGCGCTCGATACGGCCCTGACCGCGCTTTCCGGCCTGCAACGCGCAGGCAAGCTCATAGGCGTGATTTCGCATGTGGCCGCGCTCAAAGAGCGCATAGGCACACAGATACAGGTCACCCCCCAGGCCGGTGGCCGCAGCAGCATTTCAGGCCCAGGCTGCCGGCTTCGCGCCTGATCCCGTGGCGCCCCTAGGCGGCCACATCATGCGACGGCGGCGTATTGGCGGGGTGCCCGCCATCGGGCAGGCGCGGCAGCGGGGGCAGCCCCAGCGTGGCCCGGAGCCGCTGGCAGTCAGGGTTGGGTGAACCGTCTTCCAGCCAGGTGGGAAAATCGCGGCATGGGGTGGAGCGCTGCTCATAGATCGCGCAATGAATGCCATCCTGGCCCAGTTCACCGCGCAGCGCTATGCAGCGCCCGCCATCCTCGGTGCCTTTCATGCAGGCCCGCAAAGGGCCTACCTGCGTCACCAGTTCGGGAGGCACCGTGCCGCCGCGCTCATCGGCGACTTCACCGCAATAGAACGATACCCGGAAATGCGAGCAGCAGGCGCCGCAGCTCAGGCATGGATTGGAAATGTCATTTGCCGCCGGCCTGGGCCTGCCGTTCGCGTCAGTCTTGAGCGGTTGCGCGCATACGCCAGCGATTTCAGTAACCGGGCTGCCCGGAAGCGCCGCCCAGGCGCCGGCAATGCCCGGAAACGAGCGTCGCAATGGATAAATTCGCCTCTCGGCCATGATTCAACGATGCGGTGCAAAAGTATAAGATAAACAAAAAGCCCGCCAAATCAACAATGATTAACGGGCTTTCCGATCTGAAACCTTGGTGCCGGTGAAAGGAGTCGAACCCTCGACCTTCTCATTACGAATGAGCTGCTCTACCAACTGAGCTACACCGGCACGCCCAAAAGCCTGCGCCTTAAACTGCAAGGGGTTGGCCTCGGGTCAAGTCCGCCATTATACATATTTTTTGAAATACAGTGCCGTGGCGCCCGCGAGACGGACGCGTAAAATGGCGGGGTCATTAGTCAACCCGGAAGCATTGGATACATGGAACACAAAAACATCTTGGGCGCGCCTTCCGCAACGCGAGCGGTAGTGGTTGGCGGCGGTACGATGGGCGCCGATGTGGCGGTGGTGCTGCTGCGCGCGGGCTGCCGTGTGGATGTCGTCGAGAGCCGCGGCGAGGCGCATGCGGGCATATACGAGAAAGTATCCGGCAATCTTGCGCATATAGACAAGAAGGACAATGCCAGCCTGCTGCGCGTGGTCGCGGCGCTGGAGGATGTGGCGTGGCCCCAGACTGATCTCGTGATCGAATGCATTCCCGAAGTGCTGGAATACAAGCGCAAGCTGTTTGCTTCCCTGGTCGAGCTTGCACCCGCGCATACCTTGCTTGCCAGCAACAGCTCAAGCTTTCCCATCAGCCAGGTGAATGAAGGGCTACCCACGCGCGGGCGCATGCTTGGGCTGCATTTCTTCATGCCCGCGCATATCGTGCCGCTGGCTGAGGTGGTGATGGGGCCAGACACCGACCCTGAACTCGCACAGGGGCTGTATGGCTTTATCCGGCGCTGCGGCTCCGTGCCCATCATGGTGCGCAAGGATGTGCCCGGCTTTGTGGGCAACCGCCTGCAGCACGCACTGGGCCGCGAGGCCTTCACGATGATCCAGGACGGCATCGTTTCCGCCGAGGACATCGACAACGCGGTACGCTTCGGCTTTGGCTTCCGTTATGTGGCTGCCGGCCCCATCCTGCAGAAAGAGCATGCCGGTTTCGATGTGCATGCCGCAGCCGCGGCCACCATCTACCCTTCGCTGTCCAATGCAAGCGAACCGCCGCCGGTGCTTGCCGACAAGCCCCGGCAGGGCCATCTGGGCATGAAGACGGGGCAGGGCTTCTATTCCTGGACACCGGAAAAAATTGCCGCTGAACGCGCGCGTTACAACCAGGCGCTTCGCGCAGGGCTGGATATCCTCGCGGCGGACCTGCCGCCCATTGAACCTTGAGAATGCAGGGCCTGCCATAGGCCCGCTGCTATTCTTGCCCTATGACAGCAGGAGACATGTAATGGGAACACTGGCTACGCTATTCTTGCTTGCGGCGCTGCTGCCGTATTTCGCAACAATCGCGGCAAAGGCGGGCGGCAAGGGCTTTGACAACAACGACCCCCGCCCATGGCTGGCCCGGCAGGAGGGCTGGCGCGCCCGCGCCAACGCGGCGCAAGCCAATCTGTTCGAGGGCCTGCCATTCTTCTATGCGGCGGCGCTCTTCGCCCTTCATGGCCAGGCCTCGCACGGCCTGCTGGCTGGGCTGATGGCGGCCTGGATCGTGGTGAGGATACTGTTTGTCGTCGCCTACATCGCCGGCGCAGGCACGTTGCGGTCCATCGTCTGGGGTGTGGCGCTGGCGATCAATATTGCCATGCTCTTCATCGGCGCCTGAGACGCCTTGAAACCCGCTGCCGGGCAGTTCGGCGACGGGTTTTCGGGGCGGAAGATTGCGGGGCGTCGGTATCCCGCGCCTGAGCACTTATGGGACGGGCAAGCCCGCTCGCCGCGTCCCCGCCGCGCGTGCCGGGATCATGGCTCGTGGTTCATCCGTATCGCCGAAGGGAAAAGATCCCAGCAGGCGATGAACAGGGCGGCGAACAGCGGGCCAATCACAAAGCCATTCAGGCCAAAGACGGCCAGGCCGCCCAGCGTTGAAATCAGGATGACGTAGTCAGGGATTTTGGTGTCTTTTCCGACCAGCAGCGGGCGCATGACGTTGTCCACCAGCCCGATCACCAGCACGCCGAACAATATCAATGTGATGCCTTGCCAGATAGCGCCGGTAACCAGGAAGTAGATCGCCACAGGCAGCCAGATCAGGGCAGCCCCGACAGCCGGAAGCAGAGACAGGAAGGTCATGACCACGCCCCAGAGCAGCGCACCCTGTATGCCCAGGACCCAGAAGATCAGGCCTCCCAGGCTACCCTGCGTCACGGCCACCACGATATTGCCCTTTACTGTCGCGCGCACTACTGTCGTGAACTTGCGGAACAAGTGCTGCTGATGCTCGTCGCTCAGGGGGATCAACTGCTTGCTGTGCCGCGCGAGCTCGACACCGTCGCGCAGCAGGAAGAACAGCAGATACAGCATGATGCCCATGCTGACCAGGAACTGGAAGGTATTCTGGCCGATATTGACCGCCTGCGAGGCCAGGACGCGGCTGGCCTGCAGGGCGCCCTGGGCCAGTTTTTCCCGCAGGCTGAAAATATTGTCCACGCCCAGCTTGCCAAGCAGGTCATGTACCCATGGCGGCAGGCTGCTGACGATCTGTTCCATGTAGTGGCCGAAATTGATCTCGCCTGCGTCCATGCTCTTGTAGATCGCGGCGCCTTCCTGGAGCAGCGATGTGGTGATCAGGATCAGCGGGATGATGACGATCAGTATGACGCACGCCAGTGTCAGCAGCGCGGCCAGGTTGCGTCTGCCATGCAGCCGCTCCAGCAAACGCCGGTGCAGGGGGTGGAAAACGATGGCCAGTATCGCACCCCAGAAAATAGCGCCGTAGTAGGGCAACAGCACCCATATGAAGGCAATGCTGACGCCGGCCAGGAGCAGCAGGAACGAGCGGAAATAAAGATTGGAATGGTTCATCCTGCGTATCCGAGATATAGATCGGTCGGGTGGTCAGGCAATTCTATGCGAAAAATGAAGTTTCCATGATGACGGAATTTTCGCCCTGCCTGCAAGCGCCATCCTGCCGGACCGGGTCGCATGCTATACTGCCGCCGTCTTTTGGGGAGTAGTCTGCTTCCGCCTGGAAGCGCCCGCGTCAACATTCTCGGCAGTTCTGCCGTGGCGCCGGCAGCCGTTACTGGCTTGACGAGACCATGGGCATGCCAGCGGTTGCGGTCAGGCGCGCTTGGCGTGCCTTGGTATCGTCGCCTGGCCAGGGATCTTCCCGCTTCATGAATCTCGCTTCCATTTTTCTCATTGCGCTGGCGATGTCCGCTGATGCATTCGCTGCCGCCGTGGGCAAGGGCGCCGCGCTGCATAAGCCGCGTTTCGCCGAGGCTTTCAAGACCGGCATCATCTTCGGCGTGATAGAAGCCATCACCCCGCTTGTCGGCTGGCTGCTGGGTTCGGCCGCCGCCTCTTACGTCAGGGCCTGGGATCACTGGATTGCCTTCACGCTGCTGTGCGGGCTGGGGATATTCATGATCATCGCAGCCTGTAAGCAGCCCGAGGACGCGCCCGAACCCAAGCACAAGCATGCATTCTGGGTCCTGGCGCTGACCGGCTTCGCCACCAGCATCGACGCCATGGCGGTAGGCGTCAGCCTGGCATTTCTCGATGTCAGCATTGTCCAGACCTCTGTCATCATTGGCCTCACCACCATGGTCATGGTAACGGCGGGCGTCATGCTCGGCCGCGTGCTGGGCGCCATGGCGGGCCGGCGCGCAGAGCTGTTCGGCGGCCTCATACTGATCGCGATCGGTGCGTTTATCCTGTACGAACACCTTTCGATAGCGGACTGATGCCGCCCGTCCCGGCTTGCTGCGCCTAATTCCGACGCAAGGAACGATGGCCCAACTTCGAGGCTATAGCAAAAGTGCCCACCCGCTTGCACACGATAATTTTTTTATGCTATAGTTTCGCTTCTCTGGTCCCCGATAGCTCAGTCGGTAGAGCGACGGACTGTTAATCCGCAGGTCACTGGTTCGAACCCAGTTCGGGGAGCCAAGAAAATCTAGTAAAATCAGTAAGATATAGCCGCCTCTCACGCGGCTATTTTCTTTTCCGCCTCCTGTTGTGACCCAAACGTGACATTGTTTGCATGATCTGCAAGATGGCCGGCATCAAGGTGAGCATACTTTTTCACCATCTCAATCGTCTCCCATCCTCCCAATTCTTTCAGTACGCATATCGTCAGCCTGTTTTTTCCGCCAAGAATAAACCGAGCGAATGTGTAACAATGGCAAGCTTCACCTAAACTTGAGAGAGGTTTCCATGGGCAACAAAATCGTTACTGAAGCGGACCGCAAGCGCACCCCCCGTCCCGCCGCTCCCAAAGGCGTGACGTTTACCCGCCAAGGCGGCGGCCAACGTGTGAGCCAAGAGCGTGGCGCGCATATCCATCACAAGAAAAATCCCGGCAAGCGCCACCGCTAGGTCAGTTCGCCACCAGCATCCTTCTGCCGCCTCGGGGCGGCTCATGCCCTCTTCTCCATTGCGGTGCCGGGTGGTGGGCCGGGTAGTGGCATCCAGTGGGTTGCGAATTCGCCTCCATGATGCAGTGCCTGGAGTTCATTGCGAACGATACCGGGGATCGGCTAAATGCACTGTCTGATAAACCAGGCGACGTGTCTGGCAGAACGGTACGCGATAAGCTGTTTTTTCGATGCGAGGCGCGCGCCACAGGGACGCGAGGCTTGATTCTTGAGGGGCGATGGGATCGCCTGAAATAGACAGATGATTTAAAGCCGCCTAGTGCGGCTATTTTGAGCTCTACCTATGGTGGCTCCTAAGCCATTCACGCATAGCGTCGTTGACGCGAGTTTGCCAGCCTTGGCCGGTGGCCTTCAGTCCGTCCAAAACGTCGGCGTCGAAGCGGATGGTTGTCTGAATCTTAGTGGGGGCTTTTTGAGGGCCGCGAGTGCGACGGATTGCTTGCTGAAAGTCTGCGGGCATTTCCGACAGTCGTTTAGCCGACTTGAAATCCGATTCGCTCCATTCGGGGGCATCGCTATCAGTCAGCGTTGGATTGGGTTTCTTGTTCATAAAAACGCACCCCTCTGGGGTTTGCCTTGCGCAGGCTAATGACACGAACCGCATCACCTCTCAAGGAAAATGCCATGAAATAGAGGCGACGACCAATCAGGCCAAATGCCTGGTATCGCGCCTCCCGCAACCTTTTCGCTACCGCAACGGCTGATGCTTCGATGCGGAAATAGACGCTACCCCCATGCGCGTGCTGCGCTACGTCGAGATGGAGGCGGAGACGTGGGGGAGGTTGTGTGGGTGATTATGGCTTGCCACCATTAGCACGACGACAATATTGGCCCGTTAGCCGTTTTCACTTTGCCGTCTATTTTGTCCCTTGTGTTGACCCTGACTTTGACTCCTTTTTTTATCATGTCTTTCAAAGTGTCGTCACCGCACATGAGTCTTCGCATTTGGTCGATAGGTTGCAGTATTGCCGTTTGTGGATAGGCATCCAGATCTCTGTTCATGGTGAAGACCTGAACTTTGTTCTCCTCTCCTTTATACGAAAGCGTCCAACCCTTTGGGATGGACATCTCTTGCATATAAAATTCCGAAATAATGGCCCCTGGGAATTGCTGGGCAAAAGCGTTAAAGCTTGCGGCCATAAATAAACCTGCAGCTAGAAATTTTTTCACAGTAAGCGCCCCGTATTATTAAAAATTTTTCGAACCGGAAGTTTAATTGGCCAAGGCCGCGAGGGGAAGGGGGGCTGCCCCATCGCTAAGCGTTACCTGAAAACGGTATGGATGAGCAGCATATCGCGTTGTGACTAAACAGTTATTACAGCAGAACAGGCACAAGCAAGCCTGTCTCAAGGTCTGTGTCCGACTTGTGTCCGAAATTTCCCGCGGCGGCTGGCGTAAACTGCATCCGTGAATCACTTCGAGGTCCATTAATGCACGCCTGCTCCACAGTCGCCATCCCTTTGCTTTGTTGCGCCGTGTCGTTTCTTGCCATCGGCATGGCGATGAGCAGCGTTGCATTCTTGAGCGTGGGGGCAGGGTTTCTCATCTCTGGTGTGCCACTGCTGATCGTGGGCCTTAACCGCGGGCGGCCCGACGGCGCGAGCAAGTAGGCGTCATCCTTCGATGCGGCCAAGCAAAAGGGCCCGCTGCATACCGGTACACAGTTTCCCTGGACTGGGATGCCGCCCTGCAATGGTCGCGTGAAAAATTCCTTTGACTGCAAAAGCGCAAGGCCTGCGCAGTGAGCGACCAAAGCACACAGCTTAAAACTTGCCGCGCAACGTCAACCTCGCGTTGCGCGGTTCGCCATAGTAATTGCCCAAGGTCGAACTACCCACCGTGCGGTAATACCATTTGTCGAAGATATTGTCGATATTCAGCGTCAACGTCCAGTTCGGATTGAAGCGGTACTCTGTCATCAGGTTCCATACGGCATATCCACCTTGGGTGTAGTTGAACGGCACAGAACCGCCCGTCCAGTTTTGTGCGGATTCGCTCCAACTGGCAGCAGTGCCGGAAACATATTGCTTGCTGTTGATCGTGACGCCGCCTCCGACCTTCCACGCTGATGCGCGGCCAGGCAGTTGCCAGGTACCGAAGAACTTGAAGGAGTGCTTGGGAGTAATACTGCTGAAGACGGCCTCTTCGGTTTCGTCCCGATTGTGATTGTAGGTATAGCCGGCATAGATGTTGACTCCCCGCGCAATCTCGCCGCTGACTTCGAGATCCACGCCTTGGCTGACGACCTTGCCCGCATTAAGGTAGCAGCAGGCGCCGGCGAACAGGGTTTCACTCGTGGGGTAGCGGGCGTCCAGCACCGCCCTGTCTTTCTGCACGACACGGTATAACGCGATCGACGTATTCAGCTTGCCATTGAGCAGTTCACCTTTCAAGCCCAGCTCGGTGTTGCTGCCGTGCATGGGATCCAGGCCGGCTCCGGGTGCTGGGCCTGACTTGTAGTACGCCTGCGGGTTGAAGATTTCCGCATAGCTGGCATACGCCGTCCAGTCGGGTGTGAGGTCATAAAGAATTCCGCCGAAGGGCACGATTTGCGTCGGCTCGCTGTACTTCGTGGCGCTGGCGATGCGCCAGGTGTCGGTCATCTGCCAGCTATTGTCCAGATACGTGCTGTAAACCTGATTGAACTTGTATTTGTTGGCCCGCGCCCCTACGACCACTTTGGTTTTATCTGTAATTTCCAGCCGCAATGTGCCGTAAGCGCCATATTGCCTGGTGTCGTTCGGCTCGTAACTGCGGAATAACTGGCCACGACTCAGGTCGCCAGAGATATAAGGGGTAGAGCCGATGTCGAAGAGGTCTGCCACCTGACCGGAGGCTCGCTGTACGACGAAGCTCTGCCATTTGCTCTTGATATCTTGCATGTCGGCACCGACCAGCACTTCGTGCGTGCGACCGAACAAATCGACGGCGCCGCTGAGATTGATATCAAGCATATGCTGCCTATTCCAGCTATGCTGGTCCGATCCAACCCAGCGCGACCCTGTGTGGGTAATCGGATTGACTGCGCCAGACACATAACCGCCATTCACGTCCCGATCTTCCTCGGTAAAGGTTGCGTTGGCACGCAATGTCCAGCGCGGAGCAAGGCGCCAGCTCAACTTGGCGAACAGTTCGCTTGAGGTCGTGTCTTCGTATGCCCAGGGCGCGGTCAACGCGGTATTGCGTGGCAGACCGAGATCGGCTCCGTTGCTATACCGAGGGAAGCCCTGCGGCGTGCCTTTCTCCTTGATATGCTGATAGCGCCCTCCGACGGCCAATACCGCATTGGGGCCGATGTCGGCTTCTAACACACCGTAGAGCGTGGGCTTTTCGGTCGAACGCCTGTCGGTGAAGTACTTGCGGTTCTCATATACAACTACACCCCGGCCACGAAGCTTCCCGTCGAAGGCCAGCGGTCCCGAGGCATCGACTTCAGTTCGATAATTGTCCCAGCGGCCCGCACTGGCCGTGAAATTGAATTGCGGCGTGGCCGTCGGCATCTTGCGCACCAGGTTCACGGCACCCCCAGGGTTGCCTGTCCCATTGAGCAGCCCTGCCGCGCCGCGCAACACCTCGACACGGTCGAATTCGGCCATGTCATAGGAGATGAAAGTGTAGTTTCCGCTAGACGTAGACATTGGCGCACCGCCATCGAGCTGGATGCTGTCGATGGCGAAACCACGCGAATAGATATCGGTCAGCCGATGGCCGGAATCCTGCACCGTCAGGCCGCTGATTTGCTCGGCTGCCTTGCCAAGATCAGTGATATTCTGGTCTTCCAGACGCTGCTTGGTAAGCACGGAGACAGACTGCGGCATCTCGCGCATGCCTTGTGCTGTCTTGCCAAGGGTAATGGCATCGCTAGTGTATGAACCGGTGCCTTCGGTTTCTCCCAGGCGGCGCGCTTCCACTCGTACTGCGCGCAAGGTTTGGACGTCTCCCTGCGCAGTCTTCTGGATCGTAATGGCCGTACCGTGTGTTTGTGCCTCCAGCCCGGTGCCGGTGAGCAGACGGTCCAGGGCTTGGTGCGGCGTCAATGTTCCAGAAATGGCAGGGGCGGTTTTGCCGGCCACAAGCGAGGGAGAGAATCCAATGGGCGTACCGGTGGCCGCAGACAACTCGTTCAGCGCAGACCCGAGCGGTTGGGCGGAGATGGAGAGCATGACGGCATTGCCTCGGTCAGCTGCGGCCTGAGCTTGCGCGACCCCTGGGAGGCTCAGGGCCAATGTGACAGCCACCACAAGCGGGGCGGGGTGGAAACAAGGGCACACCAATTGCATAGAGACGTCCTTTACGAATCGAGTAATGAATAAAAATAAGACTCACTACTCATAAGGACGCATCAGCTCGCCAGAACTATACCTGGGCGCTCAAACCTTTTTCAAGACGCGATGTGGTGAGTGTCGCGGTCCTTACCGGGCCATGACAATTTCGGTTTTCCCGGTAGGGCTCCTTGCCAGCTTGACGGGCAGAATCTGCGCAATCATCTGTGCAAACTCATCTGGGTGACCGATCTGGAAACTGCCGCCGATGGGCATGGCTGCAATGGCCGGATCGCGGATGACCAAGCCGGTGGGTCCGTAGCGCTCCAGTTCCAGCAGGGCATCCCCCAGAGATGTGTTCTCGAACCGGATCAGGCCTTTGCGCCACAGTGCAATGCTGCTTGGCGCAACTGCTTCGACTTGGCCGATGCTGCCATCTGTCGACACGGTGAGGCCTTGACCCGCAACGAGATCGACCGCAGAGCTTTCGTCATCAGACTGCGGGATGTGAGCATCTGCCACCCGTACGTGGCCTTGTTCCACCGCAACTTTGGCAGCGCCGGCGTCCATGCCTGCATGCCGGTAGCGCACGGAGAATCGCGTGCCTACCACGGTAACGCGAGCCGGGCCAGCCAGTACCTGGAAGGGTTTTGCGCTGTCTGGTGCGACGGCAAACATGATCTGCCCCTCCGTAATGCGCACCTCTCTGTGATCACGATACAAAGTAACTTGCGCCTGTGTTTCTGCGTCGAATGCTAGCTCGCTGCCGTCGGGTAAGGTAACTGTCTGGCGCTGCCCGCGCCCGACGTCGTAATTGTCGGAGAAAATGTGCTGCTGATCCCATTGATGCCAGCCAATGCCCACCGCCAGAAGAGCCACGCAACAGAAGGCTATCCAAGTCCGCTGCGGCTGCAGTGCGCCCCATGAAGGCCAGCGGCCTGCCGGCGCGTGAGCTTTCTTCCGCCTGTCTGTTTGCGATGTCAGGCTTTTCTGTAAAGGCGGACGACTGGACACTGACGCATGGGCCGCGCGAGCCCGTGTGACATCTTCTGCCGGAATAGCGCGTAATGCCGCCATGCGCTGGCACATACGCTCGAAGGCTGCGGCATGCTCGGGGCTGGCTGCCAGCCAATGCTGGAGTTCGATCTGGCCGGTGGCGCTTAAACCCTGCTCCTGGCGGGTGTGCCAATTAGCCGCAGCTATATCCACTGGGTCTTGCTGGCGAAAGAACTCCTCAAGCTCGCGCGCCTCCGCAGCCTCGTCGAACGGAACTGAAGAAGAACGGGAGAATAGAGAAAAACGGCTCATCTTATTGATACAGACGCACAAGTGGAGTCAAAACTGTACCCCGGCAGGACGTAAAAGAGTATTGCGCGCTTGGTTTATGTTCAGCTGTCATTGTCGAGCGCCTCCCTGCGGGCCATGCACGCGAGCTTTCCGCGCTTGATGTATTTATCCACCATTCCGACAGACACCCCCATGCGGGCGGCAATCTCCTTGTTGGGTAGTTCGTCGAACACATACATGCAAAACGCTTCGCGGCATCGGGGAGGCAGGGCTTCAATCGTGTCAAAATAAGCCTGCATGGCTTGAGACGAAGCATATGCGTCTTCAGGCTGAAGGCACCGGGGGCCGATGGGTTGATCAGCTTCTTGCATGGCATGGATGTCGTCATGCTGGCGAATACTGGCACGGCGGTCCAAGTCTATCTTGGCGCGCAGGGCGACCCTTTTGAGCAAGGCTACCGGTTCCCGGATGACTTGTCCGGCCTGCTGCATGGAAAGCATGCGCGCAAAGCTTTCCTGTGCCAGGTCGGCCGCGATATCGCGGTCTCTTACCTTGCGCATGCAGAAGTTCAGCAAGTCTCTGTAATGGCGGGCTAGCACGGTTCAGTCGAGGCCATACGAACGACAGTACCCCGCGAGCATGTGCGGCAATGCACCGCAGCTGAAACGATAGCGCGATAGATAGCGGACGAACGAGGACAGGCGATTATTTTATATAAATAAGAATCATTATAATATAGAAGAGGGCATTTAAATCAAGCAGGCATATTGTTTCCCACATGCCTGCTGGTTGCGCCAGGCTGAATAAAAAGCACACAGACCCCAGAGATCCCTGGCGTCACTCGCATCTCGGTGAAGAAGATCGCACTGGCCATGTCTCCCGCTACTGCCCATGCCGCATGCGGCACGGCTCTTTGCTTTTGTGTCCGTTGGCCGAGCGCAATGCAATAATTGATTCAGGTCATCGTATCAACAAAGCTTCACGGACGTGAATATGAACGCCAATGCACTCGTTTTGTTTTCGGGTGGACAAGACTCCACTACTTGCCTTGCCTGGGCCCTGGAACGCTACCGGCATGTCGAAACCATAGGCTTTGATTACGGCCAGCGGCACGCAGTGGAGCTGCAATGTCGCGGCACGGTCATTGCGAATCTGCGCGCGCGCTTTCCCGGCTGGCGCGATCGCCTGGGTTCCGATCATCTGCTGGACCTGTCCATACTCGGGCAGCTGAGCGACACCGCGCTCACGCAGGAAAAAGAAATCGAGCTGCGCGACAACGGCTTGCCCAACACCTTCGTGCCGGGCCGCAACCTGCTGTTCCTCACGCTGGCTGCCAGCCTTGCCTACCGGCGCGGCCTGCAGGTCCTGGTCGGGGGGATGTGTGAAACTGATTATTCGGGCTATCCCGATTGCCGCGACAACACGCTCAAAGCCACACAAGTGGCGCTCAGCCTTGGGCTGGACAGCCCCATGGTGGTGGAGACGCCGCTCATGTGGCTGGACAAGCGGGCCACATGGCGGCTGGCCCGAGACCTTGGCGGGCAGCCGCTGATTGACCTGATTCGCGAGGACACACACACCTGCTATCTTGGCGAGCGATCCACGCGCCACCCCTGGGGCTATGGCTGCGGCCACTGTCCCGCCTGCGAACTGCGCAGCAAAGGCTATCAGGCGTTTATCGCCGAAGATGGCCTGTGAAGCGCCAGCGCGCACCTGCCTCAGTCCAGCAAATCCTTCATATCGTCCGCATGTTCTTCTTCGACCGCCATGATGTCTATGAGCAAATGCTTGGTCGTCGGGTCGGTGTCGCCTATGCGCTCGATCATCTGGCGGTATGACTCGATCGCCACCCGTTCCGCGATCAGGTTGGCCCGGATCATCCCCTTGATATCAGTGCTGTCGTCGTATTCGGCGTGGCTGCGGTCGGTCAGTGTGGCTGGCGTGAAATCCGGCTCTCCATTGAGCTGCACAATGCGTTCGGCGATCCGGTCCGCATGTTCGGCCTCCTGGGTGGCGTGTTCAAGGAACTCTGCCTTGATCGATTCATTGACCATGCCGGTGGCCGTGTAATAGTGGCGCTTGTAGCGCATCACACAGACCAGTTCGGTCGCCAGGGCGTCATTGAGCATGCCAATGATTTCCTCGCGATTACCCTTGTAGCCAGAAGGCACTGCGCCATTGTCCAGCTTGCGTGCCGCCTTGCGGATGGCTTGCACATCGATAGGACCATGGTTTCCAGCTGCCTCGGTGTTGTTTTTGCTCATGGTGGTTCTTGCTCCCAATGACTCTGAAAAAAGGACGGGGCACGCGGCCCCGGCGCAGTAGTCATCAGCAAGTATCATGCCGCAGGGCATCCCCGTCCCAGCCATGGCGGGGGCGGCGAACCGTTCAGTGCGCGCCCGATGCGGCGGCGCCGCTGCCTTTGCTGCTGGAAGGCTTGGCCACCCATATCAGTGCGATCATGACCAGGAAAAGCACGCCAGACGCGTAGAAGATATCCAGCGCCGACATGGTGAAAGCCTGCTGGTTGATCAAACGGTCAATCAGCGAGGCGCCCTGGCTTGCGTTCAGCCCCTTTTGCTGCACGGTGGACATGACCGCATCGAAGGCGGGTTCGCCTGGCCGGGCGATTTCGGACAGATGTGCATGGTGCAGGGTGGCGCGGTTTTCCCACAGCGTAGTGGTAATGGACGTGCCAAACGCGCCGAAGAGCAGGCGCACGAAGTTGGACAGGCCCGCCGCCGCGGGTATGCGATGCGGATCCAGCCCGGCCAGGGTCAGGGTGGTCAGCGGAATGAAGAAGGTTGCCATCGCTGCGCCCTGTATGAAGGTGGGCAGCATGATGGTGTAGATGTCTACATCTGTGCTGAAATTGGCGCGCATGAAACTGATCAGCGAAAAGACCAGGAAAGCGAAGGTTGCGATGATGCGCGGGTCATGCCTGGCCAGCAGCTTGCCCACGATGGGTGAAATAATGATGGCCAGTATGCCGACCGGCGCCGAGGCGATGCCCGCATCGGTGGCCGTATAGCCCATCGTGTTCTGCATCCATAGCGGCAGCAGCACAACCGTTCCGAAAAACACGCCGTACCCGACGGAAATCGTGATCACGCCGGCGGTAAAATTGCGGAACTTGAACAGCGTCAGGTCAACCACAGGATGTTCGGCGGTCAGCTCCCAGATCGTGAAGAAGACGAAGGTGATCACGGCAACCACGGCCAGAATCACGATCTCGGTGCTGGCGAACCAATCCAGCTCCTTGCCTTTGTCCAGCATGAGCTGCAGCGCGCCCACCCAGACCACGAGCAGGGCAAGGCCTATGGTATCGATGGGCAGCTTGGACTTGAGCGAATCGCGCTCCTTGTAGACCTGCCACGCCGCCCAGCCGGCAATCAGGCCGACAGGGACATTGATATAGAAAATCCACGGCCAGGAGTAATTGTCTGATATCCAGCCGCCCAGCAGCGGCCCCGCCACAGGCCCCACCAGAATGGTCATGGACCACAGCGCCAGCGCCATGCCCGCCTTTTCCTTGGGATAGGAGCCCAGCATGAGCGATTGCGACAGCGGAATCATGGGTCCCGCCACAGCACCCTGCAGCACGCGGAAGGCAACCAGGGACTCCAGCGACCAGGAGAACCCGCAGAGCCAGGACGAAATCACGAACAGCAGCACAGACAGCACAAACAGGCGAACCTGTCCGAAGCGCTGGGTCAGCCACCCCGTCAGCGGCACCGTAATGGCATTGGCCACCGCAAATGATGTAATAACCCAGGTGCCCTGGGTCGCGCTTACGCCCAGGTCGCCGGCAATCGTTGGGATGGAAACGTTGGCGATCGACGAGTCAAGCACATTCATGAACACTGCGGCCGAAAGCGCAATCGTGCCCATCGTTCGAGCCCGGCCCTCCAGGGGCGCGTGCACGACTGGGGTGGGCCGGGCCGGTGCTGTTGCGGCGGGTTTTTCGCTGTCGGACATGTTCAGGAACCGGAGTTTTCTTTGGTGATTCTGGCGATCATCGCGTCGGCCTGGTCATTGGTCGCGTCAAACACAGACGTGCTCAGGCTGCTGGCGTCAGCGGCCTGGCGCGCTGCCTTGATATCCTCTTCGCCGGGGTCGTTCAGGTCAACCTCGACCTGCATGGACAGGCCGACACGCAAGGGATGCTCGGCGATCTCCTTGGGATCGAGCACAATGCGCACGGGCACGCGCTGTACGACTTTGATCCAGTTGCCGCTGGCATTCTGTGCGGGCAGCAGCGAGAACGATGAGCCCGTGCCGGCGGCCAGGCCTTGCACGTAACCGTGGTAGGTTACATCGCTGCCATAGATGTCGGCGGTCAGGGTGGCCTTCTGGCCAGTTTTCATGCGCTGCAGCTGGCCTTCCTTGAAGTTGGCTTCCACCCACAGCTGGTTGAGCGGGACAATCGTCATCAACGGTGAGCCGGGAGCCACATGCTGGCCTACCTGCACAGACCGCTGGGCCACCATGCCGTCGACGGGCGCGGGGATGCGG
>Ga0182738_1002540_pt1 | contig 21581 bp, 19 predicted proteins | sample eDN5th30CBELigMG_FD_128876 | JGI IMG/M metagenome (GOLD analysis project Ga0182738, IMG submission 128876) | Enriched Miracle-Growth compost microbial communities from Emeryville, California, USA - eDNA 5th pass 30_C BE-Lig MG (version 2)... ... | reverse complement strand
GCTCCAGGCGACGGGCGTGCCGATCGACAAGCTGTTCCCGCTCGACGTCGATACGGCCTTCAAGAAGCTGAACGAGATCAAGAAGGACGTGGCGGTGTGGTGGAAGGCCGGCGCCCAGGCCCCGCAGCTCATGAAGGACAACGAGGTGCAGTATTCGATCTGCTGGTCGGGCCGCGTGGTCGGCGACCCGGCGTTCGGGCTGAGCTTCGTGGGCGGCAAGGCCGATCTGTCGTACTTCGCGATCGTCAAGGGCTCCAGGCCGGAGGACAAGGCGGCGGCCTGGAAGCTGATGCACGAGATGTCGCTGCCGGAGAACCAGGCCAAGGCGGCCAGCGTGATCTCCTACACCGGCCCGAGCCCCGATCTCGACCCGCTGCTGCCGCAGGACAAGCTCTGGCAGTTCCCGACCAGCAAGCAGAACAAGGCCGTGCAGTATTTCGAGAACGCAGAATGGTGGGCCGCCAACGGCGAGGCCGTGAACAAGAAGTGGGAAGCCTTCAAGCTCAACCTGTAGCTTCATTGGACCGCGCGCATCCTGTGCGCCCGTGAGCGCGCCCATGAGCGCACGGGACGCGCGCGGTCCACAGAGCACTCGGCTCCCCTGCCGTCGTCCCGAGCGAAGCGAAGGACCCCACGCCGGCAGGAGAACCGCTGATTGCCCTGGTAGATTCTTCGCTTCGCTCAGGATGACAAGGTTTAATGGTTGAAGGGTTAGTCAGATTGGGCCAGGGAGAGCCGTGATGCGCTCCACCGGCTTCTCCTTCATCGCACCGCTGCTGGTGCTGATGGTCGTCGCCTTCAACCTGCCCATCCTCTACATGCTGGGCCTCGCCTTCTGGGAGAAGGGACGGGGCTTCACGCTCGAGCACTACGAAGGTCTCGTCGAGGCGCCGGTCTATCTGCGCGTGCTCGGCAACACGATGCGCATCTCGCTGATCGCGACGATCGCCAATGTCGCCATAGGCTATCCGCTGGCGCACTGGATGCGCGGCTTGCAGAACCGTGCGCGGCTGATCGCGATCGCACTGGTCGTGCTGCCGTTCTGGGTATCGATCCTGGTGCGCACCTACGCCTGGATCGTGGTGCTGGGCAATGGCGGGCTGGTGAACCGTTCGCTGCAATGGCTCGGCCTCACCGATGCGCCGGTGTCGTTCCTCTACAACGAGCTGGGCGTCACCATCGGCATGGCCAACGTCCTGCTGCCGTTCCTCGTGCTGCCGCTGTTCGCCGCCATGATCCGCATCGACGACCGGCTGCTGCAGGCGGCGGCCTCGCTCGGCGCGCCACCGCGCACCATCTTCTGGAAGATCTATTTCCCGCTCACCCTGCCGGCCCTGGCGGCCGGCGCGCTGCTGGTCTTCATCCTCTGCCTCGGCTTCTACGTCACGCCCGCGATCCTGGGCGGCGGCCGCGTGCCGATGATCTCCAACCTCCTCGATACCCTGATCAACCAGATCCCGCGCTGGGAGCAGGCATCGGCGATCTCCACGATCCTGCTGGTCGTGACGCTCCTGATCTTCGCCGCCTACCGCCGCCTCGACCGGAAGGCGTCCGCGTGAAACGGATCCACTTCCATTCATCGGCCCTCATGCTCCTCGCCCCCGCTAGGGGGAGAGGCGGGGAGAGGGGGCTACGCTCGCTCGTTCGTTCATCGGTCCCCCCTCTCCTAGCCTCTCCCCCTAGCGGGGGCGAGGAACATGAGGAGCGGAAGATATGACCAGCAGTTCCCCCTGGTCGCGCCGCCTGCTGGCGGCGGTCGGCATCTTCGGCCTGGTGTTCCTCGGCGTGCCGATCCTGATCGTCATCCCGATGTCCTTCTCCTCGGCGAAGGCGCTGACCTTCCCGCCGCCGGGCCTGTCGCTGCGCTGGTACGAGGCCTTCTTCGGCGATCCGCGCTGGATGGAGGCGATGTGGACATCGACCGGGGTGGCGGCGGTCTCGTCGCTGCTGGCGCTGGTGCTCGGCGGGCTCGCCGCCTACGGCTTGCGGCGCGGCAGCTTCGCCGGCCGCGGCTGGGCCGAAGGCAACTTCATGGCGCCGCTGATCGTGCCGGCCATCATCGTCGCCATCGCGCTCTATCTCGGCCTCGCCAAGGTCGGCCTGCTCGGCTCGCTGCTCGGGCTGGTCGTGGCGCACACCCTCCTCAACGTGCCGCTGGTCATGATGGTGATGGGCGTGGCGATCCGCGAGCTCGACCCGCGCATCGAGCAGGTCGCCTGGAGCCTCGGCGCGTCGTGGGGCTACACCGTCCGCAAGGTGGTGCTGCCCAATCTCGCGCCGAGCGTCTTCGCCGCCTGGATCTTCGCCTTCATCGGCAGCTTCGACGAGGTGGTCGTCACGTCCTTCATCGCCGGCAAGTACGAGACCGTGCCGAAGAAGATGTTCAACGAGCTGGTGCTCGAGGTGAACCCGACCATCACGGCCGTGGCGACCCTGCTGATCGGCATCACCGTGCTGGCGCTCGCCGCCGTCACCCTGATCCTGGCCCGCGCCGGAAAGCTCAGGCAGACGATCGTCTGAGATGGTCGAGCAGGGCGCGGGCGTGGACCGGAAGGTCGCGCTCGGCCTTGACGCAGAGCCGCAGTCGCCGCCGGGCCCACGGATCGGCGAGCGGCACGACCCGGATCGCCATCGACTTCCGGCACCTCTCCGCCGCCGTGTGCGAGACGATTGCGATGCCGATGCCGCTCTCGACCACCCGGCAAAGGGCATCGAAGCCCGGCAGCCGCACCCGCAGGCGCAGCGCCGCCCCGGCGCGCGCGGCATGGCCGCCGAGATGCTCCTGCAGGGCGCTGCCGGCGGCCAGGCCGACGAAATCGTGCGCCAGCGCATCCTTGAACGCGATCCGCCGCTTGGCGGCGAGCGGATGCCCGAGGGGCAGCACCACCACCAGCCGGTCCTCGGCGAACGGGAAGGTCTCCAGCTCGGCGGCGGCGTCGACGGCATCGGCGACGATGCCGATCTCCGCCCGGCCGCGCGCTACGCCGCGCACGATCTCGGGACTGGGCTGCTCCTCGATCTCGACATCGACTTGCGGGTGGGCGGCGAGGAAGGGTCCGAGAAGCGGCGGCAGGAATTCGAGGGTCGCCGCCGTATTCGAGAGCACGCGCACCCGGCCGCGCAGGCCCTTCGCGAAGCCGCCCAGCTCGCCCCGCATCGCCTCGATCTGCCGGATCACCAGCCGCGCGTGATGGAGCAAGGCGGATCCCGCGGCGGTGGGCGCCACGCCGCGCCGCTGCCGCACGAAGAGGGGCGCGCCGAGCTCCTGCTCCATGTCGCGGATACGCTCGCTCGCCGAGGCGAGCGCCAGCCCGCTGCGCGCTGCGCCATGGGTGATGCTGGCGGCATCGGCGACATTCACGACCAGCTTCAGGTCGACCAGGTCGAAGCGCATCTTCCCTCCCCATCATCGAATAGCCGGGAGCGCGGCTCATTGTCCGTCCGGCTTTTCGCGCCGAGAATCCATCTGTCGCCGAACGGCATGCAACCGCGTCGAATTTCCAGCGCCGGACACAGGCTGGACTCGCCCGGCTGGGCCGAGGCGCAGCCGTGCCCGATCATGCTCATTGGACCGCGCGCATCCTGCGCGCTCATACGCGCCTATGAAGGCGCTCGATCACGAGCGCGCAGGATGCGCGCGGTCCAATGAGCATGACCCGGCGCGCGCTCCCAGCACATCGAGGTGCAGTGACGTTAGCCTTCGGCTTGTCCGAAGGCTAGCACGGTGGCTTCCGCATTGTGGCGAACCGCCCGGCGCGACAGTTTCGGATCATGTGGATGATCATGATCGGCGCGACGTTCCTGCTGGCCGGGCTCGTCAAGGGCGTCATCGGCATGGGCCTGCCGACCGTCGCCATGGGGCTGCTCGCGCTCGCCCTGCCGCCGGCCGAGGCGGCGGCGATCCTGGTCGTGCCGTCGCTGGTGACGAATGTCTGGCAGCTCCTGTCCGGCCCGCGCTTCGCCGCGCTGGCGCGGCGGCTGTGGCCGATGATGGCGGCGGTCCTGCTGGGCACGGTCGCCGGCGCGGGCGTGCTCGCCGGCAACGTCGCGGGGCTCGCGAAGATCGGGCTCGGCATCGCGCTCATCGTCTACGCGGGCGTGGGCCTCGCCGGTATCCGCCTTTCGGTCGCTGCAAGGCACGAGGCGTGGCTGGGGCCGCTGGTCGGCGCGATCACCGGGCTGGTCACGGGGGCGACCGGCGTGTTCGTGATCCCGGCCGTGCCCTACCTGCAGGCGATCGGGCTGGAGAGGGACGAGCTGATCCAGGCGCTGGGCCTCTCCTTCACCGTCTCGACGATTGCCCTGGCGATCGGCCTGCTGCGGGTCGACGCCTGGCAGATGGACTCGGTCTGGATCTCGCTGCTGGCGCTGGTGCCGGCGCTGGCCGGCATGCAGGCGGGAACGTGGCTGCGCCAGCGCATCGCTGCCGCCACGTTCCGCAGGGTGTTCTTTGCCGGCCTGCTTCTGCTCGGGGCCACCCTGGTTTTGGCGTAGGATGGACGCCGGAGGCACAGCATGAATTATCCCAGGACGGTACGGCTGGTCGAAGTCGGTCCGCGCGACGGCCTGCAGAACGAGGCCAGGCCGGTGTCGGTCGAGGCCAAGGTGAAGCTGATCGATGCGCTGTCGGCCGCCGGCCATAGCGCGGTCGAGGCGGGCAGTTTCGTGTCGCCCAAGTGGGTGCCGCAGATGGCCAACACCGATGCGGTGATGGCCGGCATCCGGCGCAAGCCGGGCGTGAGCTATCCCGTGCTGGTGCCCAACAAGCAAGGCATGAACGGCGCGGTCGAGGCGAAGTGCGACGAGATCGCGATCTTCACCGCGGCTTCGGAAGCCTTCTGCCGCAAGAACACCAACTGCTCGATCGACGAGAGCTTCGAGCGCTTCGCGCCGGTGATGGAGGCGGCGCAGAAGCACGGCATGAAGGTGCGCGGCTACGTCTCGACCGTGATCGCCTGCCCGTACGACGGCAAGGTCGCGCCGGCCAAGGTCGCCGAGGTGTCGGACCGGCTGTTCCGCATGGGCTGCTACGAGGTCTCGCTCGGCGACACGATCGGCGTCGGCACGCCGGGCGAGTGCGTCGCCATGATCGACGCGGTGGCGGAGAAGGTGCCGCGCGAGAAGCTCGCGGCGCATTTCCACGACACCTACGGCCAGTCGCTGGCCAACATCATGGCAGTGATGGAGCGCGGCATCGCGGTGTTCGACACCGCCGTCGCCGGCCTCGGCGGCTGCCCCTATGCGAAGGGCGCGTCGGGCAATGTCGGCACCGAGGACGTGATCTACCTGATGAACGGCCTCGGCATCCGCCACGGCGTCGACCTCGATGCCATCGCCGCCGCCGGCCGCGACATCTGCCTCGCGCTGGGCCGCGAGCCGGCGTCGAAGGTGGCGCAGGCGCTCAAGGCAAAGGCGGCGTAGGGATGTCGTCCTGGCTACCGATCTGGTAATCTTCTACGAGAAACCAATGGATACCTTCATCCAGGAGCGCATCGTCCTCGATCCGGCCGTCCTGGCCGGAAAGCCGGTGATTCGCGGCACCCGGCTTTCCGTCGAATTCGTCATCGGCTTGCTTGCCGACGGCTGGGGCGAACCCGACATCATAGCCAACTATCCCGGTCTTTCGCACGAGGACGTGCTGGCTTGCCTAGGCTATGCGCGCGATCGACTGAGGGACGAGCGCATCTTTCCCAGCGCTGCCTGACGATGCGGTGGCTTTGCGACGAGAATGTTCCACGCATATTCGTCGAAGAATTCCGCCGCAGAGGCCACGACGCGGCCTGGATCAGGGAGACGGGCACCGGGCGTGAGCGACGTCGAAGTCCTCGCCCTCGCCGTGAATGACCATCGCATTTGTCTCACCTTCGACAAGGATTTCGGCGAACTCGCGGGCAGCGCATCGATACCGGCGGACTGCGGTATCGTGCTCCTGAGGATGTCGTTTCGGCCGACACTTGGTGCCGCGGCGCAACTCGCCACCATTCTGGAAGGCCGCCCCGACTGGTCGGGGCATTTCTCGGTGATCGAGCCCGGACGCGTACGAATGCGCCCAATGCACGAACGTTCAAGACGGGACGTGTGATCGCCGCCATATCGGTGGGATGGAAGTGTTGCCTGGATTCCTGCTCGCCGGAGTCGCGCTTGCCGGCAGTCCCGGTCCGGCGACGTTGAGCCTCGCCGCGGCGGGGGCGGCGTTCGGGGCGCGGCGCGTGGTCGGGTATCTGGTGGGCATCGTCGTCGGCATGGTCGGCGTGATGGCGATCACGGCGTGCGGGCTGGTCGGATTGCTGCTGGCGGTGCCGGGGGCGACGCCGGTCGTGACGATCGCCGCGGCGGCCTACTTCGCCTGGCTCGCCTGGCGCATCGCGACGGCGCCACCGCTCGCGGCAGACGGCGGCGAGCGGCGACCGCCGCGCTTCGTCGGCGGGCTCGGCCTGTCGCTGGTCAACCCCAAGGGCTATGCGGCGATGGCGGCGCTGTTCTCGGGCTTCGTGCTGCTGCGCGAGCGGCTGCTGCTCGATGCCGGCGTCAAGATCGTGCTGCTCACGGCCGTGATCGTCGCGGTCGACGTGCTGTGGCTTTTCGCCGGCGCGATGACGACGCGCCTGTTCCGCGATCCGCGCACCAACCGGATCGTCAACGTCGCCTTTGCCGCGCTGCTGCTGGCGTCGGTCGCGCTGGCGCTCAGGGCCGCCTGACGACGCGCACCGTGACGGCGCTGGAATGCCCCGCGTCGTCGACCACCGCGACCCGCGTCTCGCCGGCGCTGGCGGGCGTCCATTTGCTGCCTGCGAGCGGCTTGCCGTCGATCAGCCAGCGCAGGGTGCCGCTGCCGCCCGCGGCCGCGAGCGCGACCGTCTCGTGCGCCCGCAGCTCGAGCCGCGCATCCGGCGGCGGATAGGCGATGCGCGGCGCGCCGCCGGCCCGCGCCGTCGCCGGCCCCAGCATGCGCATGCGCAGCGGCAGCTCTTTCGCGGAGGCGACCTTCATCACGTCGGGCGGGGGCGGCGGCGCGCGGTTGTCCTCGCCGGGCAGGCGGCCGAACGCCTTGAACATCAGCGGCAGCGCGGCCAGCCGGCCGAGCTGGCCCGGCCGCGGCGTGCCGTCGGCATGGCCGACCCAGACCACGACCGTCCAGTGGGCGCTGTAGCCCGCCGCCCAGGCGTCGCGGAAGCCGGCCGACGTGCCGGTCTTGTAGGCGACGCGCCGCTCGCGCAGCGCGACCGGCAGGGAGGCGAAGCCTTCCGGCAGCGGCGCGTCGGCCAGGATGTCGGCGACATACCAGGCGGCTGTCTCGCCGAGGAGGCGTACCGGCTCGGGACGCGGCCGGTCGCGGCGGACCCGCGGCGGGGCGAAGCGGCCGCCGTTGGCGAGACCCGAATAGAGCCCGGCCATCTCCAGCGGAGAGATCGCCGCACTGCCCAGCGCCATGCCGAGCGAGTTGCCGGGATCGCCCGGCGGCAGGACCGGCGCCGCGCCGGCGGTGCGCAGGGTCGAGAGGAAGCGCGCCGGACCGACCCTCTCCAGCGCCAGCACGGCCGGCACGTTCAGCGACTGCTGCAGGGCGCGGCGCACGGTGACGGCGCCCTGATGCTCGCGGTCGAAGTTGCGCGGCGTCCAGTCCTTGAAGCGCAGCGACACGTCCTCGACCAGCGAGTCGGGATGCAGCGTGCGGTCGTCGAACGCCATGGCATAGATCATCGGCTTCAGCGCCGAGCCGGGCGAGCGATGGGCGCGCACCAGATCGACCTGCCCGGCGCGGCCGAAGAAGTCGCCGCCACCCAGCCAGGCCACGACACCGCCGCTGCGGTTGTCCATCGCCACCATCGCGATCTGGGCGCCGTCGTCCATCTGGCCGCGCTCGTCGGCGACGAGCTGGGCGAGGGCCGACTGGAGCTGGAAGCGGATCGTCGTCGGCACGACCGCGCCGGGCGACTGGCCGGCGAGCCACGTCGCAAGATGCGGCGCGTTCATCGGCATCGCCAGCCGCCGTGTCGGAACCGGCTGGTCGATCGCCATGTCGTACAGGGCGCGGTCGATCACGCCGTCGTCGAGCGCGCGCGCCAGCACGCGATCGCGGCCGGCCTGCGCGGCGACGGGCGAGCGGTCGGGGCGCCGTCGGCTCGGCGATTGCGGGATGGCGACCAGCAGGGCGGCCTCGGCGGCGGTGAGCTGTCTGGGTTCCTTGCCGAAATAGGCGAGGGAGGCCGCGCGCACGCCTTCGAGGTTGCCGCCCATCGGCGCGAGGGTGAGATAGATCGCCATCACCTCGCGCTTGGAGTAGCGCCATTCGAGCTGCACGGCGCGTGCCGCCTCGATCACCTTGTTGACGAAGGTGCGCGGCCGGGGCTCGAGCAGGCGCGCGACCTGCATGGTGATCGTCGAGGCGCCGGAGACGACGCGGCCGTGCGTGATCAGCTGGACGGTGGCACGCACGACCGACAGCGGATCGACGCCGGGATGGAGCGCGAAGCGGCTGTCCTCGTAGGCCTCGAGCAGGGCGAGATAGACCGGATCGACGTCGTCGGGCGTGGTCTTCAGCCGCCATAGGCCATCGGGCGTGGTGAAGGCGCGCAGCAGCCGGCCGTTGGCGTCGACGATTTCCGTCGAACGCTCCTGATAGCGTGCGAGATCGGGCGGAAAGATCCGGTCGAGCGTCAGCGCCGCCGTCGCCAGGAGGGCAGTGGCCAGCGCCGAGCCGACGAGCACACCCTTCCAGCGACGCGCCATCCTCATTGGACCGCGCGCATCCTGCGCGGTCATGATTCCGAGCGCGCAGGATGCGCGCGGTCCAATGAAGAGGATGATCGTCGTATCATCGCGGCGCGATCGTCACGTGGCCCATCGCGGTGCGGCCGAAGATGCGCGGGGCGTACATGTCGGAAGCGTGCACCGCGGGCAGGGCGAAGCTGCCCGGCGTCACGGCGCGCACGACGTAGGCGACGTGGAAGGCGTAGTCGTTCCTGCGATCCTCCTCGCTCTCCCACCACGAGCGATAGGGCTTGCGGCCGAGATCGAGGGCGGCGAAGAAGCGGTCGTCGCGTGCCTCGGCGATGCGGGTGTTGGTGATCGCCGCGAGGAACGGAAAGTTCTTCACCGTCTCACCGTTCACGACGGCCTCGATCTCGAAGCCGGCCGGCAGCAGGTCGAGCAGCGCCACCTGGTGATAGCCGCCGCCAGAGTTGAAACCGTCGATCGAGACGACCAGACGGTCGTTCTGGCGCACCTGGGCGAGATCGGCCTTCCTGCCGTCGAGCGTGTAGTAGCTGCGCTCGACCGCAAGGCCGGCTTCCGCCGCCGGCTGCGGCTCCTTCGGCACGCCGCGCGCGGTGACCTGCAGCCAGACCGGCCGCTCGCCCTCGTTCTTCACGTGCACGCCGCGCGCGATCGCCGCCGCGTCGGGATTGATGACGACCGGTTCGCTCGCCGCCTTCCGAATGGCGCCGTCGACCGAGTACGAGAGTTCGCCGCCGCCCGCCATCGCGCGCGCCGCGAGCACCAGCCAGGCCTGTTCCTGCGTGGTCGTGTCCTCGACCTTCGCCACCATGCGCTCGCGCACGGCACTCGCCACGGCGAGCAGGCCGTCGCGGCCGGCCGCTTCCTGCGCCAGCGCCAGCAGCGCCGCACGGTCGCGCAGGTCCGAGCCGTAGTAGTCGGTGGTGTCGCGCTGATCGAGGCGCTGGCGGGCAATGCCGAAGGCCAGCCGCGCGCGGCCGGGCTCGCCGACCTGGTTCAGCGCGGCGGCGAGCTGCGTCCAGGCCAGGCCGCCGACGAGCTTGTCGCCGTTCGTGTCCTGGAAATAGCGCACACGGCCGGCATCGGCGAGGCCGGCCTTGGCCAGCACGTACCAGGCATAGGCCTGCGCGTTGGACGACATCTTGTCGGCCGATCGGGCGAGCCAGGTCAGGCCGCGCTGCAGCGAGGCGGCAGGCACCGCCATGCTCTGGTCGCGCGCGCGCAGCAGGAAATCCAGGGTATAGGACTGCAGCCACTCCGCCGCCGGAGAGGAGAACGGCCCCCACATGCCGAACGAGCCGTCGCCCATCTGCATGTCGACGATGCGGTAGATCGCGTCCTGCACGCGGTCGCCGATCCTGGGATCGGCCGGCCCATATCCGAGCAGCGCCACGTCGTTGTAGTAGAGCAGGGGCAGGGCGCGGCTGGTGGTCTGCTCGATGCAGCCGTAGGGGTACTTGTCGAGCGCGCGCAGCAGCGCCGGCACGTCGATGCCGGGAATGCGCGACAGCGCCACGCTGACCTGGGCGGTGCCGGGCGCGAAGGAAGAGACGACCTCGCGGTCGACCGTCAGCTCGCGCGACGGCTCGAGCTGGGAGACCGCATCGACCGCGCTCGGCGTCTGCGCCGCGCGGACCTGGATGTCCCATTCGCGGCGCACCTTGAAGTCGCCCGGGCCGCTCACCGCGACCGCCACCTTGCCGAAGCCGACCTCGCCCGCCTTCAGCGGCCAGGCCATCAGCTCGCGCTGGTTGACCGCGAGCGTCCTGGTCTCCGACACCGGCCGTTCGAGCGCGACCGAGCCGGTCGCCTCCAGGGTCACCTTGTAGTCGCCGGCCTGGCCGTCGACATTGTGCAGCGACAGGGCGAGGCGGCCGGTGTCGCCGGGGGCGAGGAAGCGCGGCAGGATCACGTCGGCATTGACGGCGTCGCGCACGAACAGCCGTGCCTCGCCCGAGCCGACCCTGTCCTTGTCGTAGGCGACCGCCATCAGCCGGAGCTGGCCGATGAAGTCGGGGATCTCGAGCGCGATCTTCGCCTCGCCCTTGTCGTCGAGCTTCACCGGGCCGCTGAACAGCGCCACGGTGCGGGTCGGCACGACGTCGAGGCCGCCGATGTCGCCGGCGTCGCCACCGGTGCGGATCCTGCCCAGCTCGTCGGCCTTTGCGTCGAGCAGGCGACCGTAATCGTCGCGCATGTCGATGCCGAGCCGGCGCTTGCCGAAGTACCAGTCGGCCGGCTGGGGAGTCTTGAAGCGCGTGAGCTGCAGGATGCCCTCGTCGACCGCGGCCAGCGTGACGTAGGCCTCGCTGTTGTGCGCATTGGCGACCCGCAGCGGCACCTCGATGCGCTGGCGCGGCGTCACCTTCTCGGGCGCGGCGATCTGCACGCCGAGGGTGCGCAGCGCCGGATCGAGGCCGAGCCAGACCGCGCCGATGGCGCGCACCGGCGTGCGCTCCGCGGGCGAGGCGAGCGGCCGCCAGGCGGTGACCAGCGCATAGGCGCCGGCGCCCCAGTCGCCCTTGATCGGGACATCGATGGTCGTGCCGCCGGCCGCGACCGGGGTGCTGTAGGTCGCCAGCACGCGGTCGGTCGCGATGGCGACGACGGCCTCGCCGGCGAACGGCGCCTCGATCCTGAGCTTGGCCGTGTCGCCGGGCGCGTATTTCTGGCGGTCGCTCGCGACCTTCAGCGTGTCCGGCGCATCCTCGGCGCCGCTGCTGCCGCCGTACCAGCCGACATAGAAGGTGACGGTCGTGGTGGTGTTGGCGCGCCTGTCGGTGACGGTGAGGCGATGCGGGCCCCACTGCAGGCGCCTGGAAAGATTGACCGGCGCCTCGGCCTTCAGCGCCAGCGTGCCGGCATCGACCTCGCGCTCGCGCGTCGTGCTCTGCCAGCGCCAGCGGCCGTCGCTCTGGTACCACTGGTAGTCGTAGGTGATGCGCACGATCGAATAATCGACGGAGTCGGCGATCTGCCTGCCGTCGGCATCGACGGCGACGAGATCGAAGGCGGTGTCGGTGCCTTCGCGGGCGTAGCGGCCCTCGAAGGTCGGCGCGACGCCGAGATAGACGTCGCGCGTGCGCAACGGCAGCGTCTTTTCGGCCTTGGTCGCGCGACCGTTGCCGGGCTCGAAGACGCGGGCGGTGATCTGGGCGCGCAGGGGGAGGTCGGTGTCCTGGACCTGGTCGCCGGCCCATGTGAGCCGCGACTTGCCCTTGTCGTCGGTGTCCGGCCCTTCGAGCGTGATCAGCGGCGGTTCGAATTTCTTGCGCGCCTCGTCCGAGCCGAAGCCGTATTTCGCGAAGGCCGGGAAGGGGCTGGGCTCGACCGCGATGCGCAGGTCGCTCTCGACCGTGAGGCCCGAGGCCGGCGCGCCGTAGAGGAAGTCGGCCGAGAGATCGAAGCCGGCCGTCCTGCCGCTGCGCAGCACCGGCTCTTCCGTGGAAAGCTCGACCTTGAGCTTCTCCGGCACGAAATCCTCGACCGAGAATTCGGCCCGTCCGACGGGCGCCGCCTTCGGGTCGATGTAGGCGGCGACCGACCACAGGCCGCGGCGCGAGGATTTGGGCAGGTCGATCGCCTGGTGCAGCGCGCCGGCGTCCGCCAGCGCCGCGACGTAGCGCGTGAACTCGCTGCCGTCGGGGCGCTTGACGACCAGCGTCACCGGCATGTCCTTCATCGCCACGCCGCCGTCGTCGCGCAGCAGGACCATGAGCTGCACCGTCTCGCCGGGGCGATAGACGCCGCGCTCGGTGTAGAGGAAGGCATCGACCGGGCCGGGCTGGGCGCGGCCGTCGATGCCGCGGTCGGAGAGGTCGAAGGCGGCCTTGGTGAGCTCGAGCCGCGAGAACTCCTTCTTGTTGGCGTCGGTCACCATGATCGAGGTGGCTTCGGAGGCGCCCTTGCCGCGCAGCAGGCCGGCCGGGAAGGTGGCGCTGCCATCGGCATCGGTGACGGCCTTGCCGATCGGCTCGTTGCCGCGCGACAGCAGCACGACCTCATGGTCGGGCAGCGGCCGGGCGCTGGCGATCGAGCGGGCGAGGATGGTCAGCCCGTCGCGGCCGGTGAGCGCGGTGAGGGCGATGTCGGTGTCCATCACCCACATGCCGGCGACGGTCTTGCCGCTCTCGTCGTCGTCGCCATAGCTGCCGTCGTTGTCGCGGAGCGAGCCGTCGGCGGCGTTCCACGCCACGACGAAGTAGGCGCCCGGCTTCCAGTCCTGCACCGTGTCGCGGATCGGGAAGGCGGTGGTGACCGGCTGGTTCTGGACGTTGCGCACGTCCATCGTGCCGCGCCAGATCCGCTTTCCGTTGTCGCCGTTCAGCCACTGGCGCAGCGCGTATAATTCGGTCGTCGGCTCGCCGCCGGGAAAACTCGCGTCGTAGCGGTCGATGAACTTGTCGAGGCCGCGCTCGTTCACGCGATAGACCGCGAGGGCGAGCCTGGCGATGTTGACGGTCGTGATCGGCAGCCCGGCGGCGGTGCCGCGCGGCAGGATGAAGCCCTTGCCCGGCAGGGTGATGGCGGCGGGACGTGGCCCGAGCGCCAGCTCGACCTTGCGCTCGTCGGCGAGCTTGCTGCCGTCGGCACTGGGGAAGCCAGCGAGCAGCGTCACCGAATAGTCCTGGCCGTAAGCGAGGCCGCCGAAGCAGAGCTTGTCGTCGACCACGCGCAGCGCCGACTTCACCTCGGGGGCGATGTGGACATAGTCGGCGTAGTTGACCGAACCGTCCTTGGCCAGCGGCTTGTTGAAGAACAGGCAGGAGCCGGCGTCGGGGCCGGAGTTGTCGATGCCGAGGCGGCGGTAGGCGAAGGCTTCGGCCGGCGCGGCGGGGCCCGGTGTCGCCGTCGGTAGCGCGGCCGGGGTCGGCGCGGGGCGCGGTGCGGCAGGCGCTTGTGGGGAGGCGGCCGGCGGCGGCGGTGTCGGAGCCGGTGCGGGGGCGGTCGCCGTGCGGCTGGGCGGTGCCGCCTCGTCGACGGAGCCGGTGGGCGTGCCGATAAGATAGCCCGCGATGCCCGATCCCAGCATCAGCGCTGCGACCAGAGCAGACAACGTCGACCTGTTCATCAATTTCCCCCGCCAGAGCGTGCCCCGACTCTATCGCTGCACCCGACTCTATCGCCGCAATTGTGCGCGGACTGTGGAGAGGCCGGGGGATGGTTCCAAATAATCCGATGCTGTGGCGGGCAAGTCACGCTATCAACCGGCCGTCATGGTGCTTCATCTGATCAAGCTCGCGGTCGGCGTCGACGACCTCGCCCACATGAAGAAGGTTCAGTCTGCCCGAAGGAAGCAGCGCCGCCAGGGACCGCGCACGCCGCACTGGGTCTACACGCGAAACACGCCGCGCCGCGCCGAGGAGCTGCTGCAGGGCGGCTCGCTCTACTGGGTGATCCGCGGCGTGATCCGCTGCCGCCAGGAACTGGTCGGCTTCGAGGAGGATTTCGACAAGGAGGAGGCGCACAAATACTGCCGCATCCAGGTCAGGCGCCCGATCATCGCCACCGCGCCGCGCGCCTGCCGCGCCTTCCAGGGCTGGCGCTACTACTCTACCGACGACGCCCCGCCCGACCTGTCGCATGGCGACACCGGCGACATGCCGAAGGAGATGGCCGACGAGCTGAAGCGGCTGGGCCTGCTGTGAAGCGAGGCAAGGCTGTCGGCGGAAAATCCGAAACAGCAAGATCGGCTGGTCACGTTCCTCCCCGCGCGTCGCGCCGGGAGGAAAGCGGACCTCACGATGTGTTCACGCTGTAGCGTCGATCGTCCTATCGCTTGAGGCGGCGAGGCTGCTTGGTCTTCCGCGGCGCCGGCCCGCTCGGCGGTGGCGTCATGCGGGCGGCCGAGTTCTCGTCGAGCCACGCGCGCGCCTCGGGCTCCGTCGTGAACAGCGCGGCCGGCCGCCGTGCCGGCGAGACATTGATGAAGCGGCGGAACGCGACTTCCAGGGCCGGGTCCGTGCCGACCACCGCGAGGGGGCCGGTCTCCAGCGTGGCGGTGTAGGCGCTGAGCCGCGCGCCTATCGCCATCACGTCGCTGTCGCTGTAGATCGGCTCGAAGCGCGTCGCGTCGAACAGCTTGGCGTAGCCCATCGCATTCTCGATCGCGAGCGCGTCGAAATGCTCCTCCATGTCGGCCAGGGTGAGCGGTCCTTCGGCGACGACGATGTGCACGAACTTCCGCTCATGATCGATCGTCCACTGCAAGGGCATGTCTTCTGCCTCACGTTGTTTGCACTGGTTGGCGGTATCGGCCTGTCACATCGCGTAGGGATACACGTCCTCGCGACGACCGTCATTTGCCTTGGCGTGAGCCGGCCCCGCCTCGATCACCTCGTGCGGCACCTGCCAGTATTGCAGGCTGGTTTCCCGCTGCAGCGGCGTGAAGTCGCCCGTTGCGAGGCGCACCCAGCCCGGCTCTTTCCAGTCGGCCGGGCGATTCAGGGGATAGATCTTCACGGTCTTCATCAGCTCGTTGGCGGCGTCGTTGTTGCCGGCCGGCGGAATCGCGCGGATCGGCACCAGCACACGGTTCGTGGTCGGGATGGCCGCGTGATAGCCGACCGGAATCCCGCCGGAGGTGCTTGCCACCCTTGAACTGGTAGTCCTGGGCGAGGCATTGACCGCTTGCGAGACCGGCAGGCAGCGCAAGCATCAGAAGCCTGTTCATGACGTCCCCCCTCAGAACGGCAGCACGTAGTTCAGGATCGCGGTCTGCCGCAGCAGCACCTTGCGGATGATGTGGGCGGCCTGGACATGGTCGGTGAAGATCGCGGCGCTGCCGGTGGCGCCGGCCGGCAGACGCGCCGCGAGCGTGTCGTCGTCGAGCTTCACCCGGACGAGGAAAGGCGCCGCGGTAAGCTGCCGCGGCGTGGCCGCGCTGCCCGAGGCCTGGACCTGGCCGGTCGCGATGGCCTGGATCACGGCGACGACCTTGCCGGCATGGATCTCGCCCGGCAGGAACTTGAACGTCACCTCGACCGGCTGGCCGGGCGCCACGTAGCGGCTGTCGATCTGCGCGAGCTCGACGCCGAGGATGGTCTCGGACGTGTCGATGAAGGCCATCACCGGTGACAGCGGCAGGCTCGCGACCCGCGCGCCCTTGCGCAGCGCGAGGTTGGTGACGTAACCGTCGGCCGGTGCGCGCACGACGGTCTTGTCGAGATTCCATCGCGCCCCGACGAGCTGTGCCTGGATCTGCTCGACCGTCGCCTGGCGCTGCTCGACGTCGAACACGCGGCCGGCGTTGGCGCGCGCGAGCTGGCTCATCTCGGCGAGCCGTGTCTGCTCGAACCTGAGCTGGGCGGCAAGCGCATCGACCGTGGACTGGAACGGCGTCGCATCGATGCGGAAGAGGACGTCGCCCGCCTTCAGCGGGGTGTTGGCCTGCACCGGCACCTCGACGACCTCACCGGCCACGTCGGGCACGATGGCGACGGAATTGCGGATCACCACCGCCTCGCCTTCGGGAGCGCCCCAGCCCATGGGGATGAAAAGGCCGAACAGCAGCAGCACCATCACGATGGCCGGCGACACCTTCCAGAACATGTTCCACGGCACCAGCCTGAGCTTCACGAGCGCGAACAGCAGGACGAGGTAGACGTTGAAGATGGCGACGATCATCGCGCGCTCCTCGCGCCGATCGGCCAATCGACGTAGGCCCAGATCAGCACCACGGGCCAGAGCGGCAGGGCGAGGAACAGCGTGATCCATCCGGCCATCCGCACCGCCTGCTCCTGCGGATGGTGGCGCGTCCTGGCGATGTGGCCGGGCAGGGAGCCGGCGATGAACACCATGGCGGCGGCGCTCGCCACGAGGATGAGCAGGACGATCCAGGCGAAGAGATCGAGGAAGGACATCACCGCCTCATGTCATAGGGACCGCGCGTATCCCGCGCTCGTGATCACGAGCGGTTTGCAAGCCCGCTGTCCGGCGAGAAGGCTCTGCCACTGCATCGTCAGAACCGCCAGCTCATCGTCAGCGAGCCCCAGTCGCCGTTCAGGCGATTGGTGTTGGAGAAGTCGTGCAGCCACTTCGCGATGAAGGCATAGCGGCCCTTGAGCTGCGCGGGCGCCCACAGCACGGCGGGCCCCAGGGCGAATGATTCGCCCATGAACGGACCGAAGGTCGCGCCCGCGCCGCTGTCGCCGTCGATCTGCCTGTACCAGGCACCGTGGATGCCGACCGCGATGTCCCTGGTGACGAACTGGTTGGCCATGAAGTCGAGATGGAATTCGGTGCCGGTCCGATAGGCGGTGGCCGGGTTCATCGTGTTGAACAGGATGCCGGGCAGCACGGAGAGTTCCGTGCCTGTCGCCTTGTGGAACCAGGTGAGGCCGACCTGCGTGTCGAAGGCCCAGTAGTTGCGGCCGACGTTGATCACGGCGTTCGGGTCGTAGTGACCGGTCGGTGCGATCACGATCTGGGTGACCTTGGCGTTGAGCTCGCCGAAGTTCCAGGTGAACGAGAACGGCGTCAGCATCAGGTCGCCGAAGTTCACGTCCGACGCCGTGCCCGAGAAGGTCCCGAACAGCCTCGTCTGGAGCGAGGCGGTCATGGTCGCATAGGCTACCGCCGGCACCGCGACGCCGACCTGCAGGCGGCCGCCCAGGATCGGCTGCTCGAAGACGTACAGGCCGGCGAGATATTCGTAGACGGCGAAGGCGTTGATGCCGAAGGTCTGCCGGCCGTTCAGGATCGACTTCTGCGCGTTGCCGCCGAACATCAGGGTCTGGCTCGCCACGCTGAAGCCCGGCTCCGGCGGCACCGCCACCAGGAACGAACCGAAGGCGCCGGGGAAGTAGTAGCTCGCTGCACCTTCGCTGGCTTCGGCGGACTGGGCCGCGGCGCATGCCGCGAGGGCCGCGAGCCAGCCTGCAAGCTTCCGTGACATGGCCTCCTCCCGCCGTGTTCGAATTCTACCGCTTCGGCAGCTTGTCCTTTTCGGCCAGGATCGCCCGATCGATCACGGTGAAGAGGTAGGCGTCCGGCGACAGCGTGCAGCCGCCGCGCACCAGCAGGGCGAGCTGGGCACCGCGCTGGTCGTCGGGGACGATCACGCCGCGCGTGCGTGCCGAGTGCTCGGCCAGGGAGATCGCAAGCGCCTTGCGCGCGTCGGGCTGCATGGCATGGGCCTCTCGGCAGGTGACATAGGCCGCCTGCTCGAAATTGAGCGACTGCGCTCCGGCGGTGGAAGCGAGGCACACCAGCAGTGTCCCGGCGACGAGGAGGTTTCTCATGGCGTGCTCCTTCCTACCGGCTGTTCTGGATTGCGGTGCCGCCCAGGTAGCCGACCGCGCCGCCGATCAGGCCGGCGCCGACCACTGCGCCGAAGCTGCCGCCGGTCACCAGCCCGATGCCGGTGCCGGCCGCCGCGCCGACGACGGCGCCTTTTTCGGGGGTGGTCATCGGCCGGTCGCAGGCGCCGATCAGGCAAACCGCCATCGCCATCGCGATCACTCTCGTTGCCATCATGTCTCTCCCCTTCGTCACGGCGGGGTCGTATCCGCCTTCTGCCAATTCTTGTCCGGATCGAACAGCGTGATGGCGGCGGCGCGCCGCGCCGTGTCGGGCCCGAGATCCTGCTCGTAGACCTCGCCGTCCTGGTTGACGATGAAGCTCATCACGCCGGTCTCGCCGTAGCGCACCGGCCAGGCGATCGCGCCGAAGCCGCCGATCATGCGCCCGTTGACGAGATAGCTGTAGGCGCCGCCCTTCGCTGCCGGCCCCTGGCCGTACAGCAGGCGATAGTGATAGCCGTAATAGCCGTCGCGTTCCCCGTCGCCGGGCTGGGCCTTGGCGACGAGCGCGCCGAGCGGACTCTCGGGCTCGCCGGGCCTGGTCTCCCAATACAGCCCGTCCTTCTTGCCGGGCGAGCTCAGCAGCCGGCGCGCATAGGTGGCGACGCCGGTCTTCATCGGGTCGAGCGCGGAATAGTCGCGCTGGGCGTCGACCAGGGCGAGCATGGTCTGCACCACCGTGAGCTCGTTGCGGCCGATCTCGCGGGCCGCGATCTCGATCCGTCCGGCATCGACGTCGAAGCGCCAGCCGTTGGCTTCCTTGACGAGGGGCACCGCCATGACGAAGCCGGTCGTGCCGACCTCGATCTTCGCCTTGTTGCCGTCCACCACGACCTTGTGCGCGGCGTCCCAGGCGGCGAGGAAGTCGGCGCGCTGCCTGTTTTCCTGCTCGGGCGTGCCGCTCACGAAATCGCGCCAGCCGGCGCCGAGCATCGCCGCCGTCGCCTTGTCGTCGTTCTTGCGCAGGGCGTCGACGATGGCATCCGCCGCGGCTTCGGCCGTCGGAAAGGTCTGTTGTCGGGGCGTCTGCGCGACCGCGCCCAGGCTGAAGCCGACGACCAGCGCGAGCGTGGCGAGGACCGCTCTAGTCATGCCGCTCATCGCCGACCTCCGCCGTGGCCACCGCCGCCAAAATGTCCGCCGCCACCGCCGCCGCCTCTCGCGGCGCCGCCCCCACCACGCTGGGGCTGCGAATGCGATTGCGCCCGGTTGATCTGCTGCTGGCCGCGCTGGGCCTGATGGTTGATCTGCTGGCCGTGATTGACGCCGCCGATCGCGCTCGGTCGCTGCGCATTGCCGCGGTTGAAGTTCTGGTGCTGCGGCGCGTTGGGACGCTGCACGCCGCCGCCTCCCGCGCCGGGACGATTGCCCGCCTGCGGCCGGTTGCCCGCCGGGCGGTTGCCCGCGCCGGGATTGTCGGCCAGCCGGCCACGGAACTCGTTGCGCTGCTCGGCTCCCGGCCGTGCGGCCTGGTGGAACCGCTCGCGCGTGGCCGGATCGCGATAGCCGACGCCCTTGCGATGGTCGGGGTCATGCCTCCACCGGCCGTCGGTATTGATGGTGGTGCGGTTGAAGTGGTTGTCGATGTTGACGGCGCGGTTGACGTTCACGTTGACGTAGGAGTTGCCGCGCCCGCCCCAGTTCCAGCTGCTGAACATCGCCCCCGCCGCGGCGAAGCCCACACCCCAGAAGAACCCGGTCGCAAGCGCGCCGGCGAACGGATAGTAGACCGGCGGATAGGCGGGATAGGGCCAGGGTCCGTAGGCCCAGCCCGGGCTGTAGGAGGGGACGTAGATCACCTCGGGATTCGCCGGCTGGATGACGTATTGGATGCTGTCGCCCGAACCCTGCGTCGATACGGTCTGCTGCGGGGTGCTCTTGAGGTTGCCGGCGGCGGCGGCCTTGGCCCGGAGGCGCTGGACCGAATCGGCGACGTCGCTTTCCTGGGCGATCATCGCGTCGCCCAGCTTCTGGGTCCAGTCGAGATGCTCGTTGAGCTTCGCCAGCACGTCGGGAAAGGCCACCAGCGACTTCACGCTCGTGTCCCAGTCCTTGTCCTTGACCGCCTGGACCGCGGCATCGCCCTTGAGGTTCGGGTTGGCCTTCGACCAGCGCGCCGCCTCGACGATCTCGATCGGATAGCCGGCGGCCATCAGGATCTGGGAAAGAAGGGCGTCCGGATACAGCGCGATCGGAGCGAGCATCTGGTCGAGCTCTTCCGGCTTGAATTTCCTGTCGTCCTGGGCCTGCGCGAATGGAGCGGCGCCGAACGCAGAGATACCAGCCGACAACGCCAGAAAAGCCCGACGCTTCATGGCACCTCTCCTCAAGTTACCGATCGAATCTAGACTGGAGACCAAATCGCCGCCAGTGCCGTCGTGCATAGCCGGACGACCAATTGCGTTCATGGACGTTTCATGCCGCAGACCGGTATCCTGATCGCAAGGAGCGACCATGACCGTCGTCACTCTCAACGCCAATCTCGATCCGTCCTACTACCGCATGGAAGATGCGAGCGGCGAACTGGCCCTGATCGGGACCTTCACGGCCGTGCGACCGTCCATCGGGGAACGCGAGGCGGCGGGCAAGGCGCTGCGCGCGAAGATACCGCGCGCCAGCCATGCGCTCTATCAGCCGTCCGCCGACCGGCCGGATCCGGTGTCGATCCTCGAGCTGCAGAACGAAGCGCGGGTGCCCAAGCTCGTGCCGGTGCGCTATGCGCGCATGCTCGCGTCGCCCTTCACCTTCCTGCGCGGCTCGGCGGCGGTGATGGCGCGCGACCTGTCGGAGACGCCGGTGACGGGCCTCCAGGTGGCGGCCTGCGGCGACATGCACGTCTCCAACTTCGGCGTCTACGCCTCGGCCGAGCGCAACCTTATCTTCGCCATCAACGACTTCGACGAGGTCCATCCCGGGCCGTGGGAGTGGGATCTCAAGCGCCTGGCCGCGAGCGCCGCGGTGGCCGCGCGCTTCATGGGCGCGGACAAGGCGCTGGCCGAGGAGGCGGCGCAAACGACCGTGCGTTCGTATCGCAGGCGCATCCGGCGCTACGCCGGGATGGGCTTCCTCCAGGTCTGGTACGAACGTATTGACGAGCAGGCCGTGCTCGGGGCGATCTCGCCCCGGCTGCGGCGCGGCACCGCGCGCACGCTCGACAAGGCGCGGAGCAAAGGGCACGTCCGGGCGCTCGAGAAGCTCACCGTCGAGGTCGACGGCGAGCACCGCTTCGTCGAGGACGTGCCGCTGATCGTGCGCGAGACCCATTCGGACTCCGGCCTGCCGGCGGCGGTGGCGCTCGACAGGATGCTGCACGCCTATCTCGCCTCGCTGAGCATCGACCGCCGGGCGCTGCTGTCGCGCTACCGGATCGTCGACGTGGCCCGCAAGGTGGTCGGCGTCGGCAGCGTCGGCACGAGCTGCTGGGTGATCCTGCTGCAGGGCGTCGACAGGGGCGATCCGCTGTTCCTGCAGGTCAAGCAGGCGAACCCTTCGGTGCTGGCGCCATATGTCTCGAGCAAGCTCCGCTTCGCCGACCAGGGCCAG